>Ga0209961_1000181_pt1 | contig 22421 bp, 20 predicted proteins | sample SalPonA_B_H2O_MG_FD_185719 | JGI IMG/M metagenome (GOLD analysis project Ga0209961, IMG submission 185719) | Water microbial communities from South San Francisco under conditions of wetland restoration - Salt Pond MetaG R2A_B_H2O_MG (SPAdes)... | ecosystem: Environmental > Aquatic > Non-marine... | reverse complement strand
AGCTGCTCTTCGTGCTCTTTCTTATTGGCTACCACTTTTGGTGTCGCGCATACTTGAAACGGTTGAAGGCGAATGCCCTGACTCGGAGTGGCACCTACTTTCGCCTCTTCAATGAGTTACCGCTGCTTATCTTTGTACCGATATTGATTTTGGTGGTGCTTAAGCCGTTTTAAACGGCAAGCTTACTTGCCTAAATATGCGCTTCGCTTAGAAATGCGTTTCACTTAAATATGCGTTTCACTTGGATATGCGATTCACGGCTTATTGAGATAGGCGTTCGATTCGGCGTTCGAGTTGCTCCAACTTTGTGCGGGCGCGACTGACGCCTTCAGACCAAATTTCGAACTCCACTCGGGCTGGCACGGCAGCCAGCTCCTCTTGTAGGTACTCGCGGGCGTTGAGCGAAAGCGACTGGTGTGACTGTTGCAGCTGGTCACGCAGCGGTGCTGCAATCTGCTTCAAGGCCGCGGTAGCGGTGTCGCCAATCTGATCGGCGAGCCAGGTTTCCCAATCCAGTTCTGCGTCGCGCATCGCCTTCTGCAATCGCTGCACAAGTGCGGCATCTCCGCTGATCTTGGCTCCCTGGCCAAAAAGCACTGAGCGCGGTTCAGTAGCGAGCCGCACAAGCGTTGCAAGATCTCCGCTTATCTCAGCATCGGCTGTTGCCTTAGCATCCTGAGATAGGGCTATCCCATCAGTATGAAAGCTAAGAAGTAGGCTGAGGCCGCGCGGCTCAATGTTGATTCGGATCGACTTTCCGTTCAATTTGAGCAAGCGCTCGCGCAACAGTGGGCGCGTCTGCAGCAGCAGGTTGAGGGAAGCCTCTGCCGTCTCTAAGAGTGCTGCAGTGACCATCTCCATAGGGTTAGGGCTTAATGCCTGTATGCAGCGCGACCACACCGCCGGTCATATTGCGGTAGCGGCAATTAACGAAGCCCGCATCACCCATCATCTGCTTCAAGGTCTCTTGATCAGGGTGCATGCGAATCGACTCGGCCAGATAGCGGTAACTCTCAGCATCATTGGCTATCACTTCGCCCATCTTCGGCAGGATGTTGAATGAGTAGAAGTCGTAGGCTTTAGTGAGCAGCGGGTTGTTGGTCTTGGAGAACTCTAAAATCATCAACTTGCCGCCCGGTTTGAGAACACGCAGCATGGAGCGAATCGCTGCGTCTTTGTCGGTGACATTGCGCAGGCCGAAAGCGATGGTGATGATGTCGAAGGTGTTATCTGCGAAGGGGAGAGACTCAGCATTTGCCTGGCAGTATTCAACGTTGCCACTGACGCCTGAATTGATCAGTTTGTCACGACCTACGTTGAGCATTGAGGCATTGATATCGGCCAGCACCACTTTGCCACTTGGGCCAACAATCCGGGAGAATTTTTTCGTTAGGTCACCAGTACCACCAGCGATATCGAGAATAGTATGGCCAGCACGCGCGCCGCTGCTCTCGATGGTGATGCGCTTCCATAGACGGTGCACACCGCCGGACATCAGATCGTTCATCACGTCATACTTTGCAGCCACAGAGTGAAACACGTCTGCGACGCGTTTCACCTTCTCCTCGACGGGGACTTCGGTGTAACCAAAATGCGTGGTTTTGTTGTCGTCTGACATGCCTGACCTATCAATTAACTCATTAATGCTGCGTATTCTATCCAGAGTTGCAGCCTATGTCCCTAACCGATGGCAATCATACCGTTGTCTCGGCTTCCACCCTCTTGCTCTAAGCGGGCTAAGTAGTCGCTCCAGTATGCGTCATAATGATGCGCGAGCTCCCAGAGATAGGTCCAAGTGTAAAGGCCGGAGTCGTGGCCATCATCAAAGATAATCTTCAGGGCATAGTTACCACTCATCTCTAGCCCTTTAATTCCCACATGACGTTTGCCGGTCTGCAGTACCTCTTGCCCGATACCGTGTCCGCGAACCTCGGCAGAGGGGGAGTGCACTCTGAGGTACTCTGCAGTTAGCTCAAAGGTACCATCCTCGTAAACCAGCTCCAGTGTTTTGGAGCGCTTGTGCAGGCTGACGTTCTGCGGCATCGGACGTTGCGACATGCTTTGATCCTTACTAGAGAATGTAGTGGCTCAGCTCTTCATCAGAGCTTAGCTCACCAAGGTACTGATCAACGAAGGTGCGATCAACATTGATCTCTTGCCCGGTACGATCAGATGCGTGGAAAGAGATCTCTTCGAGCAGACGTTCCATCATGGTGTGGAGTCGGCGTGCACCGATATTTTCTGTCGATTCATTAACTTGGAAGGCTAATTCAGCGATGCGTGCGATACCCTCTTCAGAGAAGCTAAGCTCTACACCTTCAGTCGCCAGCAGGGCGCGGTACTGCTCAGTGAGTGAGGCTTTAGGCTCGGTGAGGATGCGGCGGAAGTGCTCTGGAGTGAGTGCTTGGAGCTCAACACGAATCGGCAGACGCCCTTGCAGTTCTGGAATTAGATCTGATGGACGAGCGAGGTGGAAAGCTCCAGAGGCGATAAACAGAATATGGTCGGTCTTAACCATGCCGTGTTTGGTTGAGACTGTGCACCCTTCAATGAGTGGTAGCAGGTCGCGCTGCACGCCTTCGCGGCTGACATCGGCGCTGCTGTGGTCAGCGCGTTTGCACACCTTGTCGATCTCATCGAGGAATACGATGCCATTCTGCTCAACCGCTTCAATAGCACTCTGTTTAATATCTTCCTCTTTGACGAGCTTGGCAGCCTCCTCTTCAGTAAGAAGTTTGAAAGCCTCAGCCACTTTAATACGACGGCTCTGCTTGCGCTCTTGCCCCATGTTGGAGAAGAGGTTCTGCAGTTGACTGGTCATCTCCTCCATTCCAGGAGGTGACATAATCTCAACGCCCAATTTAGGCTGAGCGATTTCGATATCGATCTCTTTCTCGTCGAGTTGCCCCTCACGCAGCTTCTTGCGAAACACCTGACGCGTTGCCGAGTCAGAGCGTGATAGCTCTTCGGAGCCGATGGGTCGTGCGGTTGGCAGAAGCGCATCAAGAATACGCTCTTCAGCCGCATCCTGAGCTTTGGTGGTGTTCGCTTGAATCGCCTGTTCACGGTGCATTTTCAGCGACTGGTCTACAAGATCGCGAACAATCGTCTCAACGTCGCGGCCAACATAACCCACTTCAGTGAATTTAGTCGCTTCAACCTTTATGAAGGGGGCGTTTGCGAGTTTAGCCAGACGGCGAGCGATCTCGGTTTTACCCACGCCGGTTGGACCGATCATGAGAATATTTTTGGGTGTTACCTCTGGACGTAGCTCGGCATCGAGCTGCATCCGGCGCCAGCGATTACGCAGGGCGATAGCAACTGAGCGTTTCGCTTCGTCTTGGCCAACAATGTGACGATCAAGTTCGTGCACGATCTCGCGCGGGGTCATATCGGACATGTGGGTCTCCTCAAGCAACCGATTCGAGCTGCTCGATGGTCAGGTTATTGTTGGTAAATACACAGATGCTTGCAGCGATATTCAGGCTCTTCTCGACGATATCTCGAGCACTCATATCGGTGTTATCCACAAGCGCTCTGGCAGAGGCGAGCGCATAGTTACCGCCAGATCCGATTGCAATTACACCATCCTCGGGCTCAATGACATCACCGCTGCCCGATAGCAGGTAGGTCTTCTCTTCATTGGCTACCAACATAAGCGCCTCGAGGCGGCGCAGCACCTTATCGGAGCGCCACTCGCGCGCAAGGTTGATCACGGCGTTTACAATATTGCCCTGATGTTTATCGAGCTGTTGCTCAAACAGGTCGCGCAGGGTGATGGCATCAGCGGTACTGCCAGCAAAGCCGGTGATAACCTGATGTTTAGGAATAGTATTTACTTTACGGGCCGTCCCTTTCATTACGGTGTTGCCGAGTGATACCTGGCCGTCACCTCCAACAACCACCTGGTTGCCGCGGCGTACACTTACGATCGTAGTCATTTTGAGCTCTGTATTAATAGGTCTACAGGGTAGATGGGGTTCGGATGCTGGATTTCAAGGCGCGAGGACGCGAAGGGTAAGAGAGCCGACAGAGGTCTATCGCAGACGTCTTAGTTGGCTTTACGCTTCACCGGATGGATATTGAGCTTCTCGAGTTTGCTAGTAGCACTTTTTAGCTCATTGTAGGTGTTGAAAGGGCCTGTAGTAACGCGATACCACTCGCCTGAGAGTGAGGTACGGACATTGGGGAGCCCTGCGAGGGTTAGGCGGGCTCTCATGGCCTCTGCATCGCTCTGCTGCCGGAAAGAGCCGGTCTGAAGAATATAGGGCGAGTCCAAAGCGGCCGTTTTAGGCGTGGAGGTGTAAGCTGACTCCTCGGGAGTCTCCACCTCACTCTTCTTCAAAAGATCATAAAAGCCGAAGCGCTCGTCCTGCTGCAGTGCGACATCGTCGAGCGGCAAGCTCTCACCGGGAGCCCGAACTGCTGTCTGGGGTTCGCTCCTAGGCTCAACCTTGGCTGGCGCTGGATCGGCCAAAAACACGGGGGTGTCGCCGGGTTGCATCTCTGAACTGAGATAGTAGATACCACCACCAAGAAGGCCTGTCGCAACTAAGGCTGCAAAAAAGAGCCCGACAGGCCGGCCGCTACTTTTCGAAGCTTTCGGTGGCGGGCGACGCGTCGCAGCGGGTTTGGTAGCCGCTGTGCTCTTTTTGGGTTTGCTGGCGTAGTCGCGACGAGCCATTGACTACATCTGCTCCGGAGCACTCACGCCGAGTAGCTGCAGGCCATTAGCCAGCACTTGACGCACTGCTGCCGACAGTGTCAGGCGTGCGTTGCGTAATTGCGCATCCTCAATCAGCATTTTGTGGCCGTTGTAGTAGGTGTGGAAGTCTGATGCGAGCTCACGCAGGTAGTTAGAGAGAAGGTGTGGTTCAAAGTTGAGCGCCGCATTCTCGAGTGTCTCTGGGTACTTGCGCAGGGCTGTTACCAGGTCTCGCTCTGCATCGGTATCCAGTAACTGCAGAGACGCCAGACCCGCATCCTTGTCCCAATGCATGCCCTCACTCTCGAGTTTGCGCAGAACCGAGCAGACGCGCGCATGGGCATACTGGATGTAGTAGACCGGGTTGTCTTTGGACTCAGACTTGGCAAGATCTAGGTCGAAATCCATGTGTTGATCCGCTTTACGGGTCACGTAGAAGAAACGACAGGCGTCGTTGCCCACCTCATCGCGCAGCTCGCGCAGTGTTACGAAGGAGCCCGAACGGGTCGACATCTGTACACGCTCGCCGCTGCGGTAGAGGATGGCGAACTGAACCAGCTTCACCACCAAGCGCTCAGGGTCATAACCGAGTGCTTGAATAGCCGCTTTCACTCGCGTGATGTAACCGTGATGGTCTGCACCCCAAACATTAATCACTTTGTCGAAGCCACGTTCGAACTTGTTCATGTGATAGGCGATATCGGATGCGAAGTAGGTAGTCTGGCCATTGGCACGCTTAACCACACGGTCTTTGTCGTCGCCGTAGTCGGTAGAACGGAACCAGAGGTTGCCCTCTTTCTCGTAGAGGTGGCCGGACTGTTGTAAGCGCTCTAGCGCCTGATCCACATCTCCACTACTGGTAAGTGAGCGCTCACTAAACCAGCACTGGTAGTCGACACCAAACTCACCGAGGTCTTCACGAATATCGGCAAGAATCGCTTCAAGACCTGCATCGAAGGCTAGATTGTAATCATCACCAAGCAGCTTCTGGGCGCGCTCTATGAGCCCGTCGATATGCAGCTCTTTGTCACCGCCAGCAGGCTCGTCAGCCGGAATGTCGCTGAACACCTCGTCAAGTGAGCGCTGCAAACTATCACCGCAGCGCGAATGGAGATCACTGGCGATCTCCTTGATATAGGCGCCCTGATAGCCGTTAGCTGGGAAGCTCAGTGTTGTGCCTAGAAGCTCGAGGTAGCGCAGCCAGACGCTGACGGCCAGAATATTCATCTGACGGCCCGCATCGTTGACGTAGTATTCGCGCTCTACGTTGACACCAACAGCTTGCAGTAGATCCGCTACGGTAGCGCCGTATGCAGCTCCGCGGCCGTGTCCAACGTGCAGTGGGCCGGTTGGGTTGGCAGAGACAAACTCTACCTGCACACGCTCGCTGCTATTCGCGCTCTTGAGGCCAAATGTCTCGCCTGCGGCCAAGACATCCCCAATCACAGAGTAGATAGCAGCATCATTGACGAAGAAGTTTATAAAGCCAGGACCGGCAATCTCAGTCTTATCGATACTGCTAGAGACGGGCAAAGCGTCGCAGAGCTGCTGGGCAAGCGCGCGCGGGTTGGTCTTTGCCGGCTTAGCAAGCATCAACGCCAAGTTAGTGGCAAAGTCGCCGTGCGCCTTATCACGAGTGTTCTCGATCTGAATATTGGGAGTGATATCGCTCGGCACTACACCTTGCGCTTTCAGGGTCTGCAGTGCGGTTTCAAGCAGCTGCGCGATCTGTTCTTTCATTAACGGTCTCTATGAAAATCGGGGCTCCGCGACAGCGGATCAAAATTTGCGCACATTATATCGTTGCGTGGCGGGCAATTGCCACTTGTTCACCCAGCGCTAGTGAGCATCGACTGGATCTACGTCGATACTTAAGCGCACGCGCGGTGCTTCGGGGTCGCTCTCAATCCATTCGCGTGCCTGCCTCAACAGGTACTGAAGTGCCTTGCGTTTACCTCCAGTAAGCACCAACTGGGCCCGGAAGACGCCTGCACGCTTCTCCATATTTGCGGGAAAAGGGCCGGCCAGCAGAAGTCCCATCTGTTCGGCGCCGGCTTGATCGAGAAGTTGCCGCAGGCGCATCAGGTAAGCCTCCGCCCAACCCTGGCGTTGCGCTTCCGCGCGCACAATAGCCTGATAGCTAAAGGGGGGTAGATCCAGTGACTGGCGGCTTTTGAGCTCCTGACTGGCGTACGCTAGATAGCCCCGCTCAAGCAAGGTTCCAAGAATTGGGTGTTGCGGGTGCTGAGTTTGGATAAGTACGGTTCCGGGTTTCTGCGCCCGTCCTGCTCGCCCTGCGACTTGCAGCAGTAGCTGAGCTGTACGCTCCATCGCGCGAAAATCGGCACTGAGCAGTCCCGCGTCAACATTCAAGATTACTACCAGCGTGACATCCGGGAAGTGGTGACCTTTAGCGAGCATCTGAGTGCCCACCAGCAGTTGCGGTTCACCAGAGTTTACCTGCTGCATTAGGCGATCGAAGGCCTCGCGCGATTGCGTGCTGTCGCGATCCACACGCTGCACTGGAAAATCTGGGAAGAGTTCGGTGAGCCTATCCTCAATCCTCTCTGTACCGCTGCCTAGCGGGCGCAGGGTGGTGCTGGCGCAATGTTCACACGCTCTGGGGATAGGCGTTTGGCGATCACAGTGATGGCAGTGCAGGCGAGGTGGGCGTCGATGCAGGGTCATATGTGCATCGCAGCGTGTGCAGTGAACTGCTTCACCACAATCATGACAGACTAGGCTTGGCGAGAACCCGCGCCGGTTAATAAATACCAGCGCCTGATTTCCAGCTTTAAGGTGCGCACTGATCTGCTGTAAGACCTCGGTAGAGACGCCGGCCTCGAGCGGCTGCTCGCGTACGTCGATCAACTTAAACACAGGCGGCTTGGCGTTGCCCGCACGCTGGCTTAAAAGTAACTGTTTACAGCGACCGGAGTTGGCATTTTGTAGACTTTCTAGCGCTGGAGTAGCACTGCCTAGCACTACGGGAATATCTAGGCGTTGCGCGCGTACCATCGCTAGATCGCGAGCGTGGTAACGAAATCCCTCTTGCTGCTTTAATGAAGGGTCATGCTCTTCATCAATCAAAATGAGGCCTGGAGACTTCAGGGGTACAAAAATTGACGAGCGTGTGCCAATGATAATGCGCGCTTCGCCGGTGCGAGCTTGCTCCCATGCTTCATAGCGAGCGCGATCACTCATGCCAGAGTGCAGTGTTACCAGTGTGGTCGCGAAGCGAGCTCTAAAGCGAGCAACGAGTTGCGGCGTGAGCCCAATCTCGGGCACCAATACCAGTACCTGTTTGCCGACACTTAGTTGCGGCTCTATAGCTTGCAGGTAGACCTCGGTTTTTCCGGAGCCTGTGACTCCAGCCAGTAAAAAGCACTCGTACCCCGTTGCTGCGCCGATAGCAGCAACCGCTTGCTGCTGTTCTGAGTTCAGATCTAGGTGGGGCTGAGCGAGTGTGACCGCGTTTTGACTAGGGTCTGCATCTTTTAAAAACTGCTCGACCTGATTGGCCTCAATAAGTGCATCGACAACGCGCTTCTCATAACCCGCTTCCCTTAGGGTGCTACTGTCGACGCCATCTGGGCGGGTCTGAAGGTAGAGAAATAGACCGCGCTGTTTTACCGCGCGCTTCCCTAGTTTTTCGATATCGGCATCTGACAATAGGCGAAAATAGGGCGTCGGTGTGGGTTCTGGGCGCTCCTCTTTGCGGGCTAGATTGGGCACCAGGTGTAAGAGCGCATCACCCAGGGGGTACTGATAATAGCTTGCAGCCCATTGGCCGAGCTCCATCAGCTCCCCATTCACCATGGGTTTGTTATCAAGTAGAGCAAGAATCGGCCTCAAGCGGCTCAACTCAAGTTCGCTGGTATCACTAATCTGCGCGATCAGCCCGATCATTTGGCGAGAGCCAAACTGAACCTTAACCCGCGCGCCAACCTTCTCATCGCCGGTCAGGGGCAGGTAGTCGAAGAGCCGGTTGAGTGGCACGGGCAGGGCGATGCGCAGAATCATATAGAGGAATAAGTAACTTGTAGTTGGGAGACTCAGTCTATGGAGGCACCAGACCGATAGCAAGTCTGGTTAAAAAATGCGCAGAACAACTATTGTTGTCTCTTGAAGGTGTGCGTATAATCCGCGCCTCGACAATTAATGGCGTGTTTCACGCCCATGTACGGTGCCTAAACCCGTTGGTCTTAGGTCGCGGTGCATTAAAAAGAGGTTTAAACCATGAAAGCTGGTATCCACCCACAGTACAACGAAGTAAAAATCACCTGCTCTTGCGGCAACGTCATGGCTCATCGCTCAACTATGGCGAGCGACATGCTGGTCGACGTTTGCAGCCAGTGTCACCCGTTCTACACTGGTAAGCAGAAAGAAGCGACTACAGGTGGTCGTGTTGACCGCTTCAACAAGCGTTTTGGCGCTCGCAGCCTGAAGAAGTAAGAGCTGCTTCAATGTTGAAGTCAAAAAAGGCACTCATGAGTGCCTTTTTTATTCTCTTTTTTAACCTCTCCTCTGCCAATGCGCAGTGTCTGCCTCAGGGGCTCCTCACGAGAGTCGCCGTCAGTAAAGTCGTTGACGGTGATACCGTTCGTTTGGATAACGGTAGATCTGTACGCTTGCTCGGCGTGAATACTCCCGAACTCAACCTAGGTAAGGGTAAGCCTGAACCCTTTGCTCTAGAGGCGAAAATGGCCTTGCAGGGCATTCTTCAGGGCGCTACGCCCGGGTTAGTGCTCGGTAGCGAGTCTGAGGATCGTTACAAACGTCTGCTGGGTTACCTGGTAGTCGAGCATCAAAGCACGTCGGAGTATTTAATCTCTCAAGGCCTAGGATGGGCGGTGGCGGTTGAGCCAAATACCGAACTTGCCGACTGCCTATTCGAGGCTGAGGCACATGCCAGAGTTGCAAGAGTCGGTATTTGGGCTTCGCCAGTTATAACCGCTGCTAGCGTAAGGAGCGGAGGGTTTAAGCTGATTAGGGGTAGAGTTACGCGGGTCGACCTAACCTCTAAGCACCTCTATCTCGAGCTGGATGATCAGGTTGCCTTGCGGCTTAATCTTGAAGGTCTTAGTGCTGAGCGGCGAAGCGAGTTGGCTGCCTCTGAGGGCCAGAGCATAGAGGCACGCGGTTGGATTATTGATAGGCGTAAGCAGCTCAAATCAGGATCCCGTTACAAACCTTTCCTTCTACCAATAACCTCTGGGTGGCATCTCAATATTGCCCCTTGAACGGTTGAGCTTTTTCACTAGGTGAAAATTTGCCAAGCAGTTGGTTGAACTGGGGTTTTGCCTCGTAGCGCTTTTCTATATTATTCGGGTACGACTCATATAACGAGATTTTGGCATGGTCGGGCTTTTTCGCCAAAATCGATATAACTACTACCTATACACAACTAGGAACGAGAAATGTCTCAGGATATGAAACAGGCCGCGCTGGATTACCATGAGTTTCCGCGCCCAGGCAAAATTAGCGTTGAGCTCTCAACGTCTGCACAAACTTCACGCGATCTTTCGCTGGCATACTCTCCGGGTGTTGCTGAGCCAGTGCGTGAAATCGCTAAAGATCCCGAAAATGCTTACCGCTACACGGCAAAAGGCAACCTAGTCGCGGTTATCTCTGACGGTTCTGCAATCCTGGGCCTAGGTAATCTTGGTCCTTTGGCTTCAAAACCAGTCATGGAAGGTAAGGCGCTGCTGTTCAAACGCTTTGCGAACATCGACTCAATCGATATTGAAGTAAACGCTGAGAGCCCTCAGGCATTCATCGATACCGTTGCACGCATCGCAGACACCTTTGGCGGCATCAACCTAGAAGATATCAAAGCACCTGAGTGTTTCGAAATCGAACGTACTTTGATTGAGCGTTGCAGTATTCCAGTATTCCACGACGATCAGCACGGCACTGCAATTGTAACGGCTGCCGGTATGATAAACGCGCTGGAGCTAGCGGGTAAGAAGCTGGAAGAGGCAAGCATTGTATGCTTAGGCGCTGGCGCGGCTGCAAGTGCGTGTATGAAGCTGCTTATTAATATGGGCGCTCGTAACGAAAACATCTACATGATTGACCGCAAGGGTGTTATCCACTCTGGTCGTGATGATCTGACGCCAGAGAAGGCGATTTTCGCCACTGAGACCGATAAGCGCACACTGGAAGATGCGATTGACGGAGCGGATGTATTCCTCGGTCTGTCTGGTCCTGACCTGCTGTCTGCAGAGAATCTGTCGAAAATGGCGGCAAGCCCAGTGGTCTTCGCTTGTGCGAACCCTGACCCAGAGATCAAGCCTGAACTTGCACGCGCGACTCGCGATGATGTAATCATGGCGACCGGTCGTTCAGACTACCCGAACCAGGTAAACAACGTACTTGGCTTCCCATTCATCTTCCGTGGTGCGCTTGATGTTCGTGCAACCGCCATCAACGAAGAGATGAAAGCGGCTGCTGTACTTGCTCTGGCTGGCCTGGCGAAAGAGCCAGTTACTCAGGAAGTTCTGGACGCTTACGGGCTGGATAGCTTGGAGTTTGGCCGTGACTACATCCTGCCAAAAGCGACGGACTCTCGTCTGCTGGGCGCAGTATCCTACGCTGTCGCTAAAGCGGCGATCGATTCTGGTGTGGCAGCGAAAGAGATGCCTGCGGACTACCCGCTAAGCTAAGTATCTTACAAGACAAAAAACCGCGGAATGCTTGTTATGCAATTACCGCGGTTTTTTTATGTCTGCGCTCAGGGTTCCTGCGTTTGGCTAATGGCTTTTTATCTGAGCTGAAGGCTCTTGCGCATTAGCGAAAGAGTTGTTCCGAGGTGGGTGCCTGCTGCTCTTGCATCGGGTTGGGTGCGACCTGGGTTGGTAGGTCCTCTTCGCGGAAGACCTCGTTGATCACCTTCTCCTGTCCGGGATATGCCAGCAGCCCTGTCGCTGGGTCCACCTGAGCACGAGCAATGCCGGCCGGCTCTAATAACATCGATTCTGGGACATCTTTTAGGGCGTCACGCATAAACTCGATCCAAACAGGCAGTGCTGCGCTACTACCAAATTCACGACGGCCAAGTGTAGCGGGTTGGTCAAAACCCACCCAGGCGGTTGCACTTAGTGCAGTGTTAAAACCACTGAACCACGCATCTTTCTGGTCGTTTGTGGTGCCGGTTTTGCCGCCAAGATCGGTGCGCTCAAGCACCAGTGCACGGCGTCCGGTGCCCTTTTTAATCACGTCGCGCATCATGTCGTGGAGGATAAAGGCAGTCCTCTCATCGAGTAGTCTTTTCGCCAAAGGTCGACCATCGAGGGTGAATATTTCACTCTCCTCGACTGCTGCTATAGGGTTGCCTGCTTCAACAGCGGCCAATGCTAGCTCTGCTGCCTCCGCGGCGATCATCTCGGCTTGCTGGCGCTCAGGGCAGTTGGCGCATGCCAACTTAGGGTTGGCTTTAAACTGCTCTTCACCATCCGAGTTGAGGATCCGCTCTATAAAGAAGGGTTCAATTCTAAAGCCACCATTGGCCAGCACTGCGTAAGCTGTGGCAACCTGAATTGGAGTCGCGTCTGCACTACCGAGAGAGAGTGAGAGGTTCTCTGGTAGCTTGTCTGCCTCGAAGCCGAACTCGAGTAGAAACTCGCGCATCGGTTTGATGCCTAGCGCACGCATCAAGCGAATCGATATGAGGTTACGAGAACGGTATAGAGCCTCACGCAGTCGAGTGGGGCCACCGAAGCTGCCATTATCGTTCTCCGGACGCCAATCCCCCTCGAGGCTGACATCGTTAATTACCACCGGTGCGTCATTAATAATGCTAGCAGGTGTATACCCGTTACTTAGCGCGTAGCTGTATAGCAGTGGTTTGATGTTTGAGCCTGGTTGACGATAGGCCTGCAGCGCACGGTTGAACTTGTTCAGATAGAAGCTAAAGCCGCCGGTAAGTGCTTGGATAGCGCCGTTTTCTGGATTTAAGGCGACAAAGGCGCCCTGCACCTCTGGAATCTGCGCTAAGCGTAAGCCCTCTTCGGTTTCACGTACCCGGATAAGGTCACCAGCCTCAACCACGTCTGCGGCTTTTTCAGGTTCGGGTCCCATGGCGTTCACAGTTTTGAAGGCGCGTGCCCACTGCATGCCGCTCCACGGCAGATTCGCTTCAGTTCCATCGGGAAGTAGTAGGGTGGCGCTCTGCTCCTCCACGGTTGTAACCAGTGCAGGAGTGAGGCCTCCATAACTTGGCGTCGCTTTAAGCTTGGTCTCCAAGGTCTCGCTGCTTAGAGCCTCAATATCAAAATGTTGCTCTGGGCCACGGTAGCCGTGTCGTTCGGTGTAAGAGAGTAGGCCGAATCGTAGGGCTGCATCAGCGCTCAGTTGAGCTTCGCTGTTAATGGTGGTGTAGACGTTTAACCCTTCGGTGTAGAGATCTTCCCCGTAGGTTTCATAAAGCTGACTACGAACCATCTCAGCGACGTAGGGAGCAGCGACCTCGATATCCGCACCGTGGTATCGCGCTGTGACAGGCTGCGATATTGCCTCGTCATGGGCCAATTCGTCGATGTATCCGAGGCTTAGCATACGCCCTATGATCCAGTTACGACGCTCTAGTGCCCGGCTCGGATTAGTAATTGGGTTGAAAGCCGATGGCGCTTTAGGCAAGCCCGCTATCATCGCTAGCTGTGCTAGATTGAGCTCATCAATGGTGCTGCCGTAGTAGACCCGCGCAGCAGCCTGAATACCGTAAGAACGATGACCAAGGTAGATCTTGTTTACGTAGAGCTCAAGGATCTCCTCTTTCGTCAGCTCCTGCTCAATGCGCAGCGCCAACAGTATCTCAATAAATTTTCGCTCGAAGGTTTTCTCCCGTGTGAGAAAGAAATTCTTCGCCACCTGCATAGTGATAGTAGAGCCACCGCTTTGGATCTGTCCGGTGGTGCCCAACTGATAAGCGGCTCTCACTAGACCGCGTATATCGATGCCTTGATGTTCGAAGAAGCGGGCATCCTCAGCCGCCTGCAGTGCTTGGACGAAACGCTGTGGGATGGTGTCGTAGTTAATCGGCGTGCGGCGCTTCTCGCCGAACTCGGCAATCAGCTTCTCATCAGCGGTGTAGACCCGCAGAGGTGTCTGAAAGCGGACTTCTCTGAGGGTTTCGATATCGGGGAGTTGAGGGCTGTAGTAGTAGTAAATTCCACCGGCGGCGAGCGCAGCACAGACCACACCGAAAAGGGTTAAGCCGATCAACCATTTAACTAGTCTTCTGAGGAAACCCATCGAAACCTTCGTTTTTTGAAATATTGTTGAATCAAATTATATAGACATGCCAAAAAGGGTCTACACTCAAATCAGAGTTTTATGCCAATCTGATAACATTGTCAGTGGTTGGCGGCACTGAAAACGCTATTGTAAATAGAAGGATAAGTTTGTGGTCAGCCTGTTTGGAACAAAAAATGCTGGCTGGATTGGGGTAGACATAGGATCCTCCTCGGTGAAGCTGGCAGTCGTTGGCGCTGCTGGTAAAGGCGTAGAGTTGTCCTCCTATGCTATCGTCTCGCTACCCGCCTCCGCAGTGGTAGATGGGAATGTCCAGGAACCGGATGCGGTTGCCGAAGCTATTGAGCGCGGTCTCAAAATTAGCGGTGCCAAATCGAAGTTGGCGATAACCGCTGTCCCCTCGTCCGCAGTAATCACCAAGGATCTGCAAATCAGCGACGCATTTGTGGGAATGGAGCTCGAGGAGCAGGTGCGCGTGGAGGCAGATCAGTTCGTCCCTTATGCCCTCGACGAGGTCGCCCTTGATTTTCAAGTTGTAGGGCCAGTACAGGGTAATAACACCCTCAATGAGATCTTGTTGGTTGCCTGTCGTCGTGATGACGTCGCCAATCGCGAAGATGCTCTGGATAGCGCCGGTCTCAAGTGTGAAGTGGTCGACGTCGACACCTATGTGATGGAGCGCGTTCTGCCTTGGCTTGAGCTCGATAACGAACCAGGCACGGTGGGAGTAGTTGATATCGGTGCCTCAACCCTCACTCTCAACGTGATGCGCGAAGGTAAGGTTATCTACAACCGAGAGCAGGCCTTTGGCGGGAACGAGCTTACCAACACCATTCAGCAGCAATACGGCATTGAAAACTCCGAGGTTGAGAAGCAGCTTCGTATGCGTGAGATCTCTGATGAGATTGAAGAGATGCTAGTCCAGCCATTTGCTACGGCTGTCGCTCAGCAGGTTTCGCGCGCACTGCAGTTCTTTTACTCCTCTGGTGCTCGAAATCAGCTTGATCGGGTTTACCTCTGCGGCGGGGTCGCTGGTATCGAAGATCTTGACTCGGTCGTTGGTGCAGAGATCGGTGTAGAGACGCTAATAGCTAACCCCTGTGCAGGTATGAAGGTCGCCTCTAAGATCAACCCTGTTAAATTGGAAGTCGACGCACCTACGCTAGTAAAAGCGGTAGGTATGGCGTTGCGCAGTTTGGAGAAACAGGGATGAGTGTGACACAGATTAACCTGCGCCCCTGGCGCGAAGAGCGCAATGCGCGACTGCAGAAAAGTTTTGTAACCAATCTAGTTGTCGCTGCATTAGTGGGCGCTCTAACTGTATTTGGTGTGATCTATTTTTACGATCTGCAGATTGACCGTCAGCGTGATCGCAACAACTATATGACGCAAGAGATTGCGAAACTCGATAAGAAACTGGCTGAGATCCGGGAACTCAAGCGGCAACGCGAGCGCTTGCTGGAACGACTCAATGCGATTCAAGAGTTGCAGGGGAACCGCCCGATCATCGTACGTAACTTTGACGAGATGGTGCGCGTCCTGCCGGATGGTATCCACTACTCTTCGCTGACACGCAGCGGTGAGGCGATAAATGTTGATGGGCTTGCAGCGGTGAATGAGGATGTCTCGGAACTGATGCGCAACCTCAACGCCTCAATTTGGTTTGGTGAGCCAAACCTCTCACGTGTAAATGCGCAGAACTCTCAGCGTAGTTTCAATCTGCGTGTACCTCTGGCAAAACCTAAAGCAGAGGAGGCTGGACAATGAGCGCGGTTACAGGGTTAAAAAACGCCTTCCGTGGGTTTGACATCAATAATGCTGACTTCGCCACAGCCTGGTCTTGGCCCGTTGGTGTCAAAGTTATCTGCTACATCCTAGTGTATGGATTGCTTGTAGGTGGCGGCGTCTACTACATGGTGTTGGATAAGCATACGCAGTTGGAGCGGGAGATCGCGAAAGAGACAGACCTAAAGCAGCAGTATGAGTCGAAAGCCTTCCAAGTAGCTTCGCTGGATGCGCTGCGTAAACAGATGGCGGATGTGGAATTGAGGTTTGCTGAACTTCTACGTCAACTGCCAACCGACAAAGAGGTGCCGGGGCTGCTGGAGGACATCAGTGCGATTGGCAAAAACTCCGGTCTCGATATTGATTCAATTGCCCTACAGCCTGAGAAAAAAGCTCAGTTCTACGTAGAGCTGCCGATTAATATTCAAGTGCGTGGTACATATCACCAGATGGGCGAGTTTGTTAGCGGCGTATCGGCGATAAAACGAATCGTTACGCTCCATGACTACTCGATTCGCCCCGCCGGCGGCAACATGCTTAACATGAATATCAGTGCGAAGACCTACCGTTATGATGATACAGAATAAGCAAATTGCAGCAGCGCTAGCCCTGGCTCTAGGCTTGCAGGGCTGTATCTGGGTCGAAGATACGACAGATCTGCGCCAGTTTGTTGCTGATAAGTCCGCTCAGCCAGGCGGTAGAATTGAGCCGCTGCCTGAGTTCAAGCCCTATGAGAGCTTTGTTTATGAAGGTTCGAGTCTGCGTGATCCGTTTGTGCCTTTGGTCATGCTATCGGAAGAGACTAGTATCCCGATGGATGGCCAGACCGAGCTGCAGCCTGACGATGAACGGATAAAAGAGTATTTGGAGGAGTTCCCTGTTGATCAGTTAGCAATGGTAGGCACTATCACTGCTCTGGAAAATGGCGAACTTATCTCACTTGTCAGAGATACCAACGGCGAAGTTCATCAAGTGGTAGTCGGCAACCACATGGGACTGGACTATGGTGAAGTGATTGCAATTGATGAGCGGTCGATGAAGTTGGAAGAGATCGTTTCCAACGGGCGTGGTGGTTGGATGAAACGCCCTCGCACCGTGAACTTGCCGGAATTGGAGTGAATTAAGGATGTTAAGTGATATGAACCCTCGTAACCAGAAATCAGCGGGTGGCCGTATCGGTCGCATGGGCCGCTGGATGGTTCTGGCATTGGCAGCGAGCATTGCTCCGCTTGCTAGCGCAGCCGACGCTGTCCTCAAGGAGACCAGCTTCGCAGCACTGCCAGGTCAAAAAACTGAGATTCGCTTCAGCTTTGATGCGCCGCCACCGGCACCTAAGGTCTACATGATTGAGTCGCCACCGCGTCTAGTTATGGATTTCTTTGGCGTTAGTAACGAACAGGCGCAGCGCTCGCTGACTGTTGAGTCGGGTGTGGTATCAACCATTAACTTCGCCGAAGCTCAGGGGCGATTGCGAGTGGTGGCAAATCTTACTGCAGCTGCAAGTTACACTACCTCTGCGGAAGGCTCGAACCTGTTCGTAGAGCTTGGCGATGCGCGTATGGGCTCTGGTAAAGCGGCTCAGGCTGCACCTGCTGATCGCTCAGTTGCTTCTACTGCATCAGACGCGATGATGAGTGATCAAACACGCGTACAGGGCATCGACTTTGAGCGCGTTGATGGTGGTACGGGTCGAGTGGTTATCAGTATGAGTGATGACGAAGCCGGACTCGATATCATTGAAGAGGGCAACAACATCGTTGTAAACCTGCTGGGTGCCTCCCTGAGTAAAGAGCTGGAGAACCGCACCGATGTGCAGGCGTTTGCAACGCCGGTCATGTTTGTAGATGCAATGGCTGCCGGTGGGAATACAGCAATACTCATCAAGCCATCAGCTGAGCCATATGACTACATGGCGTATCAGACAGGTAAACAGCTGATACTCGATTTCAAACCAATGACCAACCAAGAGCTGGCCGATCGCAAAGCCGACCTGTTCCCCTACACCGGCGAAGAGATCGATTTGAACTTCCAGAATGTTGAGTTGCGTTCTGTTCTACAGATCATCTCAGAGGTTGCTGAGAAGAACTTGGTGGTAGGCGATGAAGTCGGCGGCAACATCACGCTGCGTTTGAAAAACGTACCTTGGGATCAGGCTCTGGATATCATCCTGCAGACTAATGGGTTGGATAAACGCATTGTCGGTAACGTGATGCTAGTTGGCGGCGCTTCGCAGATCGCTGAACGTGAGCGTCAAGAGCTTGAAGCGCAGGAGCAGGTGAAGAACTTGGCTCCGCTTCTCACAGAATACGTCCAGATTAACTTCCGTCGTGCATCTGAGATGAAGGCCTACCTTGAGCAGGCGAACCTTATCAGCGAGCGCGGGTTTCTGCTTGCAGATGATCAGACAAACATCCTGATGGTTCGGGAAACTAGCGCTTCGATTTCAGAGATTCGCCGCACACTACAGCGCTTCGATGTTGAGGTGGCTCAGATTATGGTGGAGGCGCGGATCGTTTCCGCTTCATCCAACTTTGCTAAAAACCTCGGTGTGAAATGGGGGCTTGGTAAAACGACAAGCGCCCTTGATGGTGGCGAGCTCAGTATTGGTAGTACGCTAACCGGACCCGGGACGGCCGGTGTTGGTACAGGACTCAACGTAGACTTCGGTGTGGCTGGCCCATCAATCGCAGTAGGTTTCTTGCGTAACTCGTTGCTGCTCTCCGCGGAACTATCAGCACTAGAGAGTTCAGGTACAGGTGAGGTTATTTCCCAACCGAAGGTGATTACCACAAACGGTAAGTCTGCAAATATCACCTCAGGCCAGCAGATCCCTTACCAGACTGTTGAGGATGGCAGCACAAGTACAGCGTTCAAAGACGTGGCACTTACACTGGATGTGACGCCTCAATTGAATCCAGGCGATAGAATTGCTCTAGACTTGGCAATAAATCAGGATAGTATTGGGCGCGTGCTGGCAAACGGTGACATCTCGATCAACACCAACCAGCTAAACACTTCGGTTGTAGTTAACGATGGTGATACTATTGTGCTAGGTGGGGTGTTCCGTACTGAAGATTCAGAAGGCGTCGAAAAGGTACCATTGCTCGGAGATTTGCCAATCGTAGGCGCTGCGTTTAGAAGCAAACAGATCAGCGAGCAGAAAAATGAGCTTCTAATCTTCATTACCCCGAAACTGATTCGCGAGGCGTTGACCTCTCGATAGTATAGAGTTGGTCATTTTTGAAGATATTTCTAATTGGCCCTATGGGCTCTGGAAAGAGCACCATAGGGCGTTTGCTTTCTAACGAGCTAAAACTGGAGTTCATTGACTCCGACAAGGTGATTGAAGAGCGTGCGGGGGCGAATATCCCCTGGATTTTTGATGTCGAGGGCGAGGAGGGCTTTCGCGATCGAGAAGAGAACGTGATTGATCAAGTGTCGCAGCAAGATAATATAGTTCTCGCCACCGGGGGCGGAGCGGTTCTACGGGAGGGTAACCGCCGCGTGCTGCGTGAGCGTGGGTTTGTAATCTACTTGCATGCAAGCGTTGACCAGCAGGTTGAGCGTACAGCGCGAGATAAGAACCGTCCTCTACTTCAGACTGAAAATCCGCGGGCTCGACTTGAGGAGCTGATTCGGGTGCGTGATCCCCTCTATAAACAGACAGCTGACTTTGTGATGCGCACCGACCGTCGGCACCCGCGTGCGGTAATTGGTGAAATTCTTAAAGTCTTGCGCAAGAATCGAGTTCTTGGACCAAACGAGTCTACATTGGAGTCGCGTTGATGCGTCAGTTACGTGTTGAGTTGGGGGCGCGCAGCTACCCAATCTATATTGGCGAGAAGCTATTTAAAACGGTCGATCTGCAGAGTTTGATAAGCGGCAAACAGGTTATGATCGTCACCAACGAGACGGTCGCACCGCTCTATCTTGATGCTTTGAAGCAGCAACTTCCCGACCTGCAGGTAGATGAGGTTATTCTGCCGGATGGTGAGTCTTTCAAAACACTGGAAAATCTTAACTCCATATTTGATGCGCTCTTGCAGATGCGTCATAACCGTACGACAACACTCATTGCCCTGGGTGGTGGTGTGGTTGGTGATATGACTGGGTTTGCGGCTGCCAGCTACCAGCGCGGCGTAGACTTTATACAGATCCCCACTACCCTCCTGTCTCAGGTAGATTCCTCCGTTGGCGGAAAAACTGGGGTCAATCATCCGCTAGGTAAAAATATGATTGGTGCCTTTTACCAGCCGAAGGCGGTATTGGCGGATACCAGCATATTGCGTTCACTGCCAGCCCGGGAGCTAGCGGCTGGTCTTGCTGAAGTTATCAAATATGGGTTTATCTATGACGAGGCGTTCCTTAGCTGGATTGAGGCAAATATCAACGCGCTAAACGCCTGTGACTCTAAGGCACTGGCTGAGGCGGTCTATCGCTCCTGTGAAATTAAAGCTGAGGTCGTGGCGCAGGACGAGAGAGAGGGCGGTATCCGCGCTATCTTAAATCTCGGCCACACCTTTGGGCATGCTATCGAAACCGATCAGGGCTACGGCACCTGGTTGCATGGAGAAGCAGTGGGTGCCGGTATGTGGATGGCGGCTGATCTCTCAAATAGAATCGGCTGGGTAAGTGACGATGAGTTACTTCGGGTTGAGGCAGTGTTGAAAGCCGCGCATTTGCCCTGTAAGCCTCCCGCATCGATGAGCCCAGACCGTTTTCGTGAGTTGATGTCTGTAGATAAGAAAGTACTCAACGGAAAAATCCGCTTGGTACTTTTGAAACAGCTCGGTGAAGCGATTGTGACAGAAGATTTCGCTTCGGAGTTGCTGGATCAAACGCTAGAAGCTAACTACACCGCTGAGCCTGCGGTAGGCTGAGGTGCGAATGCGGGTGCCAAATATCCATTTTGACCCCGAATCACGCCAGCTGCAGACGGCACGTCTGGAGCATCTGCTCAGTTTTTCCGATTATCTGCTTTTGCTTGTTGCTGAGCCCGGTTTAGGCCGCTCTCATCTTCTTTCACATCTGCGTCCGGAGCAGAGCCCGGTGCAGCCACACTGGGTACTGCTGGCGCCTGACGCCACCTTCGATGTCTCTCATCTGCTACAGAGTTTAGTTGCCCAGCTTGGGCTTAGCTGTGAGCCAAATAACCGCTCGAGACTCACCGCTTTGCACAACTATGCTCAAGCGCTGGAGCAGGTTGAGCAGCAACTGGTGATCTGTGTTGATGATGCGGATTACCTGACCGACAACGCACTTGAGCTATTGATCAACTTCTCCAAAGTCGATTCTGCTGCCCCTCGAGTTCTGCTGTCCGGTTTGCCCGAGTTTGAACAGAGGTTCTATGAGCGCGAGTTCAATCGCTTAGTTGAGGGTGCATTGCACATTGAGCACCTACTGCCCTATACGGCAGAGGAGGCTCGTGCATTTATAGATGCGCACCTTCTGGATGGCCGCGTATTGAAGGATAGCGAGTACCGACGCTTGCTGAACTCAAGTGATGGGCGCCCCGATCGGTTGAAGACGGCTCTAGCCGCCCAGTTAGATGCGGGTATGAAACCCCCAGTCGTTGCGAAGGGGGGTAGCAACCGTTGGTATTGGGCAGGGATCGCTCTGGTCTTAGGTACCCTTGGCACAGCCTTAGCTTTTCTTTACCTCTCGGACGATTCACCCCAAGAGGATATTCGCCGGCCGGTGGAGATTGTCGTGCCTCAAATTCAGCCAGCATCGCCAGACGCTGAGCCTCAACTTATAGAAGCGCGGTCCGAGCTGGCGAAACGTCTAGCTGAGCAGGAAGCCAGGCTCGCCGAGGTAAACAGCGATGTCGGTACACCAGCGCAGGAAGAGGAACCGTCATCGCCTTTAGTAGAACGCGCACCTGTTGTGCCGTCTCCAGCGGAGCCTGAGACTGCGCCCCAAGCGCAAGAGAGCGCAGCCTTGATTAAGCCGGTTGAAACTGCGCCATCGCCTGCGGCTCAATTGCCACCCGGTGCAGAACTAAGAGCTGAGCCGGCTGAGTCTGGGCAAAGGGTTACAGATACGGCAGCGGGTAGTGTGCGCCCCGCAGCTACGGAATCTGATGCGCGCGGTCCCGTAGAGCCGAAAATTGCACAGCCACAGCCACAGCCACAGCCACAGCCACAGCCACAGCCAGAACAGCGTTTTGATGCGGCGATTGAGCAGGTCCTAGGATGGCCAGCTAGCGACCTAACAGTGCAGCTAATTGCGGCACGAGATCCGGCTACCGCGGATAATTTGCTCAGCAAGCACAGTGCGGTGTCAGGTCTAATTAAGCTCACCTACCCGTACAACGAGGCGCCCCGTCACACGATTGTCTACGGCCACTTCGCGACTCGGGCCGAGGCAGAGGCAGCTGTCGCTAAGTTACCTTTAGCATTGCAGAATCTAAAGCCCTGGATCCGTTCAGTTGCCGGCTTGAAAGCAGAGCTCAATCAAGGTCTAAACCCCTAAGTATTTAAGTCTCTGGATGGGCCAAAATTGGCGGATTTGTAGGCAAGTCCCTTCGCGTGTAATATTAGCACCCCCTTCGCTCTGCTGCGTGCATTGAGCGGTCAGAGTCTCCCGCTTTAACGGGTTGATTTAATTAGTTTTTCTATTTGGGATTTAGCGTATGAGCAACGGTCTGTATCGCGCGGATGAGTTTAAAGACAAC
>Ga0209961_1000178_pt1 | contig 22505 bp, 23 predicted proteins | sample SalPonA_B_H2O_MG_FD_185719 | JGI IMG/M metagenome (GOLD analysis project Ga0209961, IMG submission 185719) | Water microbial communities from South San Francisco under conditions of wetland restoration - Salt Pond MetaG R2A_B_H2O_MG (SPAdes)... | ecosystem: Environmental > Aquatic > Non-marine... | reverse complement strand
ATTCCGGGGTGAAATTATTATCGATATCGATAGCCATACCCTTGTCGCACAAATCGCGAATATGTCCATAAGATGACATAACGGTAAAGTCTTTACCAAGGTACTTTTGGATAGTTTTCGCTTTTGCGGGGGACTCAACAATAACTAGGTTACTCGCCATGGGATGAAAAATTGGATTGAATTTGCGACAAAGTAAAGGCGAAATTCCTCAACAATGAATCATTAATTTTGGGTTTAAATCAGAGGACTACTCCTTATTACTACGTAATAGAATTTTCAGAATCGGACAAATTGTCAGTTTAGCGTCTTATCTTTGCTACTTCGCGAAAGAAAGTAAAGTTTTGAGCGATTACAATTATGGATGCAAAAACAAAACGCGCAAGCGGAAGAGGTCTCTACGCCGAGGGCGATAAGAACCCACACGAGCACGACGGGACTGTGCACGAAACAGTGAACCCAACGGGCACCAAAAAACTGTACATAGAGTCGTACGGTTGTCAAATGAATTTTTCAGACAGTGAGATTGTCGCATCTGTTTTAGGAAAAGAGGGGTACAGCACCACTCAAAATCCTGAAGAGGCCGATCTTGTGTTACTCAACACCTGTTCGATTCGCGACAAAGCGGAACAAACCGTCCGCAATCGATTGAACCACTTCAACGGTCACAAGAGAAAGAATCCAAACATGAAGATTGGGGTTCTTGGTTGTATGGCCGAACGTGTCAAAGGTAAATTGTTGGACGAAGAAAAATTGGTGGATCTTGTGGTTGGGCCAGATGCCTACCGTGATTTACCGAATCTGCTTACAGAGCTCGATGGAGGAAGAAAGGCGGTGAATGTGATTCTCTCCAAAGAGGAAACATACGATGATATTGAGCCGGTTCGCCTCGGAGGGAATGGGGTTAGTGCTTTCGTTTCAATCACACGTGGCTGTGATAACATGTGTACGTTCTGTGTGGTACCGTTCACTCGAGGTAGAGAGCGTTCGCGTAATCCACAAACGATCGTAGACGAAGTTTTAGACCTCAGCAAACGCGGCTACAAGGAAATCACCTTACTCGGCCAGAACGTGGATAGCTACTTATGGTACGGTGGCGGTTTGAAGAAAGATTTCGATAAGGCGTCGGAAATGGCAAAAGCAAGTGCGGTGCACTTTGCTGATCTCATGGCCATGGTAGCAGAGGCGGTGCCTCACATGCGTATCCGATTCTCCACCTCTAATCCGCAAGACATGCGAGATGATGTGTTAGAGACCATTGCGAAATACAAAAACATTTGTAATTATATCCACTTGCCCGTACAAAGCGGTTCCTCTCGAATCTTAGAGATGATGAATCGTGGGCACACCAGAGAGGAGTACATCGCTTTGATCGATCGCATCAATAGAATCATTCCAGGATGTGCAATTTCGCATGACATGATCTCAGGTTTCCCTACGGAGACTGAAGAAGATCACAAAGAGACCTTGTCGCTTATGGAATATGTCCGCTACCACTTTGGATATATGTTCTTCTACAGTGAGCGTCCAAACACTTACGCTGCACGTAAGTTAGAAGATGATATTCCTTTGGAGGTTAAAAAGCGTCGATTGACAGAAATCATTCAACTCCAAAACAAGTTCAGTTTGGAGCGCCACGAAGAAATGGTTGGCGGCACCTTTGAAGTCCTTGTTGAAGGAACCTCAAAGAAAAGCGAAGACCAGCTTTTTGGAAGAACAGATACCAATAGCGTCGTTGTCTTTGATCGTGGTGATCTGAAAGCTGGAGATTTTTGTCATGTTAAGATTGAGCGTTGCACAGCTGCAACCTTGATCGGAACTGTGGTCGAATCGCCTGAGGCGTAACCTTAATTGACCGCCAAAACCCAAACCTATGTCAGAAGTAAAGAACATTAAACAACGTTTCGGAATCATCGGTGTAAGCCCTCTGCTCGATAGAGCGATTGAGAAAGCTCTGCAAGTGGCTCCGACAGATATTAGTGTCTTGGTAACTGGTGAAAGTGGTGTTGGTAAGGAGAGTATCCCAAAAATCATTCACAACCTTTCGCATAGAAAGCACGAGCCCTATATCGCTGTAAACTGTGGTGCTATCCCTGAAGGGACTATTGATTCTGAACTCTTTGGTCATGAAAAAGGAGCATTTACCGGAGCTACTGGTTCGCGTAAAGGTTATTTCGAAGAAGCTGGTGGTGGTACCATCTTTTTAGATGAAGTGGGCGAATTGCCTTTGCCTTCGCAGGTGCGCCTATTGCGCGTCCTTGAAACTGGCGAATTTATTCGAGTTGGGGCATCACGCGCCAACAAAATTGATGTACGCGTGGTTGGAGCGACGAACGTTGGAATGCTCAATGCGATTAAGAATCATAAGTTTCGTGAGGATCTATACTACCGCTTAAATACGGTAGAGATTCATCTCCCACCATTACGAGAAAGACCCTCAGATATACACCTTTTATTCCGCAAGTTCTGTGCGGATTTTGCCAACAAATACCATCTTCCGCCGTTGCGATTGGACGATGAGGCGGTCCGCTTGTTGGAACATTACAGATGGCCGGGAAATATTCGTCAACTGCGCAACCTTGCGGAGCAGATGAGCGTCATCGAAACTTCGCGTTTGGTAGGTAAGGATATACTTAAATCGTATTTGCCTGAGGTGGACGCCTCTAACTTGCCCGCACTAGCTTCAACTCGTGTAAGTGATGATGGAGGTAAGACTTTTGCGCAAGAGCGAGAAGCACTGTATAAATTACTCTTTGAGATGCGTACTGAGATCAATGCATTGAAGAAGGCAGTTGGTTCTCAAGGAGAGGGAATGTATGAAGGTATCCAACGCGAATACCCTCAGATTGGCGAAGAATTTGGGGGTTCTACTTCCAAGACAACCTCTAATCTGAGCCGATTCAATCCTTCCCACAGAAGAGATGAGACAGAGGTAACTATTATTTCAAGTGAGGAACACGATCGCTACGAAGATCAGGATGAGATCATAGAAATTGAAAATTTATCCTTGGTGGATAAAGAGATTGAATTGATCAAAAAAGCTCTGGATAAAAGCGATGGGAAAAGAAAAGTTGCTGCCAAGGAACTAGGAATTTCAGAGCGAACGTTATATCGTAAGATCAAACAATACAATCTCGAATGATGCTCAAGCGGGTTCTTTTTTTATCTCTTTTTATCACGTTGTTTTCCTGTCGAGGCGGATATAGTTTCACGGGTGGCAATGTCGGGGATGCCAAGAGTTTATATGTTGGATTCTTTGATAACAATGCCCAGATAGTGAACCCTGAGATGTCTCAAAAGGTGACAGAAGCGGTGAAGGATATTTTTGTGCAGCAGACTTCGTTGAGCTTGCAAGATGGTCCATCGGACATGAACGTAAGTGGAGCGATTGTAGAATATAGTTTGAAGCCACAGGCGGCTCGAGGCCCTTCTGAGGTGGCACAAATGAGATTCACCATAGGATTGAAAGTTCGATTTGAAAATGTGTTAGAGCCGAAAAATGATTTCGAGCAGCGTTTTAATCGCTATAGAGATTATGATGCGGACTTGAATTTTTCGGATATTGAGACTGAATTGGCCGACGATATAATTCGTGAATTGACAGAGGATATATTGAATCGATCTATCGCGAATTGGTAATCTTATGAACGGAAAGAAGCTTCAGCAATACTTTGATGACCCATCGTCTATGGACGATGCGGCAGTTGTAGCCTTAAAGCAGGCGGCTGAAGATTTTCCGTATTCCGGAGCATTGCAGGTGCTTTACATGAAGGCTTTACAGTCTAAAGAGAGCTATATGTTGCCGGCTCAGGTGAAAAGAAGCGCAGTTTCCGTTTGGGATCGTGCTGTATTGAAGGCTTGGTACGATCAGAAGACGGCTAAAGAAGTAGAGCCTTCCATAGTCTTCGACATTGAAGCCTTGAAAAAGGAACCGTCTCCTTCAAAGGAGGCGTCGAAACCAGTAATAGTAGAAGCTAAAGTGGAATTGGCGACGAAGGAGGTTCAGCAATCCACAACTTCACCTGTGCGAAATCCTGAAGACATTAGTCACCTTCCAGAAGCAGTTCAAAAAGCAATTCTACGTTCGCGTGCGCTTCGAGATAAGAAAAATACCGAACCAGAGTTCGCTACGCCCTCCATCAAAGAAAAGGAACGGGTAAAAGCTGAGGTTCAGGTAGAAGACGCACCTTCTGAAGTTACAGAGGGGATTGAAGCGAAGACATTCACTGAAGTTGATCAGACTCTTACAACTACAAAGGAAGTGCCTCAAGTGCATTCAGAAATTGAAAGCACATTTGCTACAGAAGAAGTCGATGAGCCGTCGGAAATAGTGCATGTAGAAAAGCAGGCAACCGAGCCCTTTGAAAATGAGGAGGTGGAAGAGCGTATTTTACCTTTTGACGAAAAAGCCACTTTTATGGACTGGCTAAACGAAGGGATTTCTACGGAGCCGGTACATCCGATACGTGTTGAATCTGAAGAATCTCTTGATGATGAATGGGTTTTAAAGGAATCGTCACCGAAAGTATCAGATGAACCTCCTGCAGAACCCCTCGAAGTGGCACCGAAGGAGGAAGATGCGGCACCTAATGAAATTCGAAAAATCATACAAGAATTACCGAAGTTCGAGCCCCCGAAAGGAGAGGTCGAAATCAATGTATTCGCAATGGAAGCAGATGCAGAAGGTAAGTTCGTAACAGAAACGTTGGCAGATATTTACTTGTCTCAAGGGTTATTTGATAAAGCAATTCGTGCCTATGAGGTACTAAGTTTGAAATACCCGGAAAAAAGTGGTTTCTTTGCCGACCAAATTAGAGCAATTAAGAAACAAAAGAAATAATGACAGCACTCTTTTCAATTCTGATCGTAGTGGTATCCGTACTACTTGTACTTGTGATTTTAGTTCAAAATCCTAAAGGCGGTGGTTTGAGCTCAGCTTTTGGTGGCGACAGTCCTCAGATGCTCGGCGGTGTGAAGAAAACAACTGACTTCTTGGATAAAGCAACTTGGGGTCTAGTTATTGGATTGTTTGTTCTTGTAATTGGAATGAACTTAGTATCAACAGATACCGTAGAAGTAGAAGATACACTTTTGAAGGACCAAGTTGAGGGTGCAGTTCCTTTCCAGCCTGCGGTACCTTCACCAGAAGCTGCTCCTGCAGAAAGTGCTCCAGTAGGAGATATGCCAGAGAGCGTAGAAGAATAAGAAGCAAAAGCTTTTCATATCAAGCCCGGATGGTCTGCCATTCGGGCTTTTTTTTGACTTGATGCTGACATTTTTTCAAGGCAAGACTGCTTTGAGAGTGTCAGACTGACACAAAAATCAGGTTGGCATAGATTTTTATGTATACCAACCGTCAAACTTTAAATACAACTAAAATCATGGCAGATTTAAACATTCGTCCGTTAGCTGACAGAGTAATTATTGAACCTGCAGCTGCTGAAACTACGACGGCATCTGGGATCATTATTCCTGATACTGCACAAGAAAAGCCTCAGCGAGGAACCGTTGTTGCAGTGGGTCCAGGTAAAAAGGATGAGCCAATGACCGTTAGTGTGGGAGATGTTGTTCTGTACGGCAAGTACAGCGGAACAGAATTCAAGTATGAAAGCGGTGATTACCTCATTATGCGTGAGGCGGATATCATGGCAATTGTTTAATTCCTATTGATTCAAACAGAAATACAACATGGCAAAAGAAATTTCATTTGATGTAGATGCAAGAAACAGCCTGAAAGCAGGTGTTGATGCATTGGCAAACGCAGTTAAAGTAACATTAGGACCGAAAGGACGTAATGTAATCATTGAAAAATCATTCGGAGCACCACACGTGACTAAGGATGGTGTTTCTGTAGCGAAAGAAATAGAGCTTGAGGACAAGATCGAAAACCTTGGAGCGCAGATGGTAAAAGAAGTGGCTTCTAAGACTGCGGATATCGCAGGGGACGGAACAACTACGGCTACTGTTTTGGCACAAGCAATCTACAATCACGGCTTGAAAAATGTCGCGGCGGGTGCGAATCCAATGGATTTGAAACGCGGTATTGAAAAGGCGGTTTCTGCGCTTGTGGCTGAATTGAAAACGCTAAGCCAAGAGGTTGGTGATGATAATAGTAAGATCGAACAGGTAGCGTCTATTTCTGCAAACAATGATGGCACCATCGGTAAGCTAATCGCTGAGGCTATGGCTAAAGTGAAAAATGAAGGTGTAATTACCGTTGAAGAAGCCAAAGGTACAGAGACGTACGTTGATGTAGTGGAAGGTATGCAGTTCGATCGCGGTTATTTGAGTCCGTACTTCACTACTAATACGGAGAAGATGATTGCGGATCTAGAGAACCCATACATCTTGATTTACGACAAGAAGGTAAGTTCAATGAAGGAGTTGTTGCCAATTCTTGAGCCAGCAGCTCAAAGTGGTCGTCCATTGTTGATTATTGCTGAAGACGTGGATGGCGAAGCATTGGCTACCTTAGTGGTAAACCGTATTCGTGGCTCACTCAAAATCGCTGCAGTTAAGGCACCAGGTTTTGGAGACCGTCGTAAAGCAATGCTTGAAGATATTGCCATTCTAACCGGTGGTCAAGTCATCTCAGAGGAGCGAGGTATGACACTAGAAGGAGCGACCTTGGATATGTTGGGTACCGCAGAAAAAGTGTCTATCGATAAAGACAATACGACTATTGTAAACGGCGCAGGTGCAGGTGAAGCAATCGCAGCTCGTGTGAATCAGATCAAAGCTCAGATTGAGAATACTACATCAGATTACGACCGTGAGAAACTACAAGAGCGCTTGGCCAAGTTAGCTGGTGGTGTAGCGGTACTTTACGTTGGTGCAGCATCTGAAGTAGAGATGAAAGAGAAAAAAGATCGTGTAGACGATGCTCTTGCTGCAACTAAAGCGGCAGTAGAAGAAGGTTTCGTGCCTGGAGGAGGTGTAGCGCTCGTACGCGTGAGCAGCGTCCTTGAGGATATGAAAGGTGATAACGACGATGAAACCACAGGTATCCAAATCATCTCTAAGGCTATCGAAGAGCCATTGCGTCAGATTGTACACAATGCAGGTCTTGAAGGCTCTGTAGTGGTAGCAAAAGTTAAAGAAGGCAAGGACGACTTTGGTTTCAATGCGAAAACTGACGAGTACCAAAACATGTATGAAGCAGGAGTCATCGATCCAACGAAGGTGACGCGTGTCGCTTTGGAAAACGCAGCTTCTGTTGCGGGTCTGTTGTTGACCACTGAGGCAACGATTACTGAGATTCCGAAAGATGAGCCAGCAATGCCGGCAGGTGGCATGGGCGGCGGCATGGGAATGATGTAATTCTCGGCGAATAGCTAGAGCTAGAAAGCCACCCTACGACGGGGTGGCTTTTTTTATACCTTTAAGGGAGACCGTAGGACCATGAAAAAGATTCTAACTATACTCCTCTTCTGCTCAATGTACTTAGGTGCGCAAGCACAGAGTAACTCCATCGATAGGCTTTCTCTAGACGCTGCAGTTTTGCCCTGGGGGCATACTTTAAACTATAGTGGAACGGTTAATTATGAGTTTGTCAAAACCAATCACATTGGGGTGTATTGGAAGAATTGGTTTGAAACGGAATTGGGGAGCGCGAGCAGTCTTTGGGGTTCATATATACCTCTAACCTCATCGATCGAAATTGGTATTTCGATGTTAAATTCGCCATTGTAGCGAGTCGCCCTATGGAGTACTTTAATGCGTATACATTTGATCCTTTTGTGGGCCTGAGTTTCGGTAGAAATTTCGGGGATCATTGGGGTATTGGTACCCAGATAAATGGTTGGACGTATTATGGCGTTCAGGGAAGTAGTTTTAATCCCGAGATTGCCGCCATCAACCTTCGCTATTCTTTCTGATTTAGCGCGTAAACGCTTCCAAATACTTCGCGATGTACTCTTCGCGTTGCTTGTACTTGTATTGCATCACGTATCGTGGATGCTCCAGCGGCAAGAGCTCAGGAGTGAAGTTGTATTCTTTGTTGAGTTTCTGTAGGAATTTTAGATTCTTCCCGGTGCCGAAGACGATGATGCGTTCATTTTTTCCGGCCAATTCAATTTGCTTTTGAATCTGCTCGAGTAAATACGGCGCTAATGCATTGGCAAAACTCGTGCGGTCGTAATAGTTGAAATTGACTTCCTTATTGTTTTTAGTCACTGTGAACCCAAGTGGACATACGGATCCTATAAAAAAGGAATTATAAAAGCTTTCAGGCCCACCAAATGCATCAACGGCTTCGTAGACGAACACAGAGCTCGGTTCGTGCGTAGTAAAGGAATCAAAGGGAATTCCGCACCTAATCAATCGCTTGGTATCTGTAAATGGAATGCCAGTGGCTCCGGCACCTAATCGACCTGGATTAATTCCTAAAATGAGGTTGCGTGGCTCGTTATCGCTGTAGAATTTGTGGTAAAAACCACTTAAGGCTTGCTCCTGCTCGGCGCTAGCTCCTTCAAAAGGGTTGAGTACTCGAAGGTCATTGTTCAAAAGTGAATGGTCGAATTCTAGATTCGCATAGAAGTCTAAAATACGATCAGCCTTGGTCATTTTTTATTGAATTGATTCATTGTGATTGAGAGTCCAGCTAAACCAAAGCTCTCACATGCCTTAACGCTATGTTCTATTAGCGCCGGTAAATCTAGAGCCTCATCATTGGACCATTCTCCTAAAACGTAATCAACTTGACGGCCTTTTGGAAAGTCGTTTCCAATCCCAAATTTCAATCGGGGATAATCAGTACGACCCAATTTGGCTTGGATGTCTTTCAGTCCGTTGTGTCCGGCATCAGACCCTTTGCTCTTCAGACGAATAGAGCCGAAAGGAATAGCAAGATCGTCGACAACAACAAGAATATTTTCTATAGGAATGTTTTCCTCCTGCATCCAATATCTCACGGCATTACCGCTGAGATTCATGTAGGTGGTTGGCTTGATAAGCCGGAACGTTCTGCCTTTGATTTTAGCTTCAGCTGTCATAGCGTATCGCCCAGGTTCAAAAACGACATTGGACGCCTTCGCGAAGGCGTCCAATGTCAAAAAACCTATGTTGTGACGGGTATTTGCATACTCGGCTCCGGGATTGCCTAAACCGACAATAAGGAACTTCTTCATACCCTAACGAGTGCTATTATTCTGCAGCTTCGTCTTCTTCATCGTCACCATCCTTAACCGCACCACGAGCATTTTTCACAGTTACGATTACCGCTGTTCCAGCGTTTAGGATTTCGTATCCTTCTGGTTGTACATCACTTACGCGAATAGATTGACCGATACGTAGTGGTGAGATGTCCAAAGTAATGTTCTCAGGGAACTTACCTGGTAATGAGCGTACAGATAGTTTACGAAGAACCATCTTCAATTTACCACCGTTCAATACACCACGTGATTGTCCTTCCAATACAACAGGTATTTCAACAGTTACCGGCTTTCCTTCAACCAATTGGATGAAGTCAATGTGCATTAGCTGGTCAGTTACCGGGTGGAACTGCATGTCTTGAATTACAGCTTCCACAGTAGTATCACCTACAGTTACTTTAGCGATTTTAGCCTCAGCAGTGTATACCAAGCCTTTAAATGCTAGGGTAGGAGCAGAGAAGTGGATAGGTGCTTCACCACCGTAAATCACACATGGTACGTTACCGGCTTTGCGCTCTGCTTGAGCGTACTTAGAACCTAAATCGGTTCTTAGATTTCCTTGGATTTCAACAGACTTCATCTGATCTAGTTTATTCAGGTATTACATTATAAAGTGTCCTGAGATGCTTTCGTGGTGATGAACGTTTTTCATCACTTGTGCAAACATTTCAGCGACAGAGATCACGCGGATCTTCGGGTTCTCATTTTTCTGTGGAATGGTATCAGCGATAACCAACTCCTCCAACGCGCTATTGGCAATACGCTCGTGAGCAGGGCCGCTTAATACACCATGCGTACAGTATGCACGAACAGTTTTAGCGCCTTTCTCTTTAAGCATTTCAGCGGCTTTCACTAGCGTTCCACCTGTGTCCACCATATCATCGACTAGGATGACATTCTTTCCTTCTACATCGCCGATAACAGTCATCTTATCGATGACATTTGCTTTCTTGCGCTGTTTGTAGCAGATAACAACCTCAGCTTCTAACTTACTTCCGTACGCGTGTGCACGTTTCGCTCCTCCCATGTCCGGAGAGGCAATACATAGGTCGGTTAAGCCAAGTGCTTCGATGTCACTGATGAACAAGTTTGAACTAAACAAATGATCTACAGGAACTTCAAAGAACCCTTGGATCTGATCTGCGTGAAGGTCCATGGTCATTACACGAGTTGCACCGGCAGCCATAAGCATTTTCGCGGCTAACTTAGCACCTATTGGAACACGTGGTTTGTCTTTGCGATCCTGGCGAGCTAGCCCGAAATAAGGGATTACAGCGGTAATATGCTTTGCTGAAGCTCTTTTTGCAGCATCACATAGCATTAACAACTCCATGAGGTTGTCCGCAGGAGGATTTGTGCTTTGGATGATGAATACACGGTGCCCTCTAACTGTTTCTTCGAAAGAAGGACAAAATTCACCGTCGCTAAACTCTGTGATAATCACATTTCCCATAGGGATACCATAGCTCTTCGCAATATTTTTAGCGAGTTCCATGGTGTGACGTCCGGCGAATATCTTTGCTTCAGGTAGCATCTGTACTGTATATCAGTGTTATTAATGCGGTTTACGCACCTCCGAAGAGGGGTGCAAATGTAAGTAAAAGAACATAAATCACCGACGAAAATGTAAAGCGTTTAAAATTCTTTGCAGAAATGTTAGGAGAAATGGAAAACCCACGTATTTTTGCCGTCCAATTCCACGGAAGCCTGGGTGGCGGAATTGGTAGACGCGCTGGATTCAAAATCCAGTTCCTTCGGGAGTGCGGGTTCGATTCCCGCCCCAGGTACTAAAAGCCTCGCTGATTACAGTGAGGCTTTTTTGTTTCCGGATATCGGGCGCCGACCTAACAAGAAATTCTCAAGGTAGACTCAGAGGGAGTACTTTGATGCATTTATACTACTTTCACATTATGAACAAACAAAATTCATCGGACAAGCAGCAACGCTATGATACCGCCTATCTGAGAATGGCTAAGGAATGGGCTCAATTGAGTCATTGTGAACGTAAAAAAGTGGGAGCCTTAATCGTAAAGGATCGCATGATAATTTCTGACGGCTTCAACGGTACGCCCACGGGTTTCGAAAACCCTTGTGAAGATGAGCAGAACTATACCAAATGGTACGTGTTACATGCAGAGGCGAACGCAATAACAAAAGTTGCTAGTAGTCCTGCTAGTGCCAAGGGTGCTACGTTGTATATCACCTTAAGCCCATGTAAGGAATGCAGTAAGCTCATTCACCAGGTAGGAATAAAAAAGGTGATTTACATGAATGAATATAAGGACCGTAGTGGTTTAGATTTTCTAATTAAGGCCGGAGTGGAAGTCCTTCAAATGAGTTTAGATTGAAGAGAGAAAATGTAGTTCTTTGGATTGCAACGTTTTTACTGATCGGTATCTGGATCGGTGGAAAATTTAGTGTAGCTCCATCCGGTGATTCATCTGTAGATAATAAACTGAGCCGTTTCTTTCGTTATTTGGAGACGGAATATGTCGATTCCCTCGATGTAGATGCACTTTCTGAGCAGGCGATGGAGATGATTCTGAGTGAATTGGATCCGCACAGTACCTATATTACTGCGGATGATGGCGCAGCAATGTCAGAGCGCATGAATGGGGGATTCACGGGTATTGGGGTCGAGTTCGCCATAAAGCGAGATACTTTGGTTTTCGTCCATGTCATGGACAACAGTCCTGCCAAGGATTACGGTATTCTCTCCGGGGACCGCGTGTTTGCTATAGACGGCGATACTATTGTGGGCGCTTCTTTGAACAACTCTACAGTCACCTCGCTCATCAAAGGTCCTGTAGGATCTTACGTTGACTTTAAAATAAAGCGTGGTGATCTCATTCTAGATGCTTCGGTGCAACGAAATACGATTCCTATCGAAAGCGTTTACGCCAAACCAGTCAAAAATGGTCTTGGATATCTTCGTATTGAAAGATTTGCGGAGACTACGCACGATGAGTTTGTTGCAGAGTTAGAGAAATTGGACCATCAAGGCATGCGTGCCGTCATTATTGATCTCAGAGACAATCCCGGTGGATATTTGCACGAGGCGGTAGCAATGGCAGAAGAGTTCCTTGTGGAGGGACAGAACATTGTTACCACGCGTTATCGCAATGGCGAGGAGCATACTTCTGTGGCACGCTCGGGTGAAGATTATGAAGACTTGCCGGTGCATATTTTAATCAATGAGAATTCAGCAAGTGCTTCGGAAGTTTTTACTGGGGCTCTTCAAGATCACGACCGCGCAGTAGTGTACGGAAAGAGATCTTTTGGAAAGGGGTTGGTCCAAGAGGATAAACTCCTTGGTGATGGTTCTAAGGTTCGTTTAACGGTGGCCTACTATTTTACACCTAGTGGACGAAGTATTCAAAAGCCTTACAAAGAAGGTGAAATAGCGAATGAAGGTGTCTTTTTGAGCGATTCGGGTAGAGTACTCGCCTCAGGAGGAGGAATTGAGCCTGATCGTGTTTTGGATAATGATTCTACCTCATACTTCTGGACATTCTCCTTTGGAACAATGGATGCTTTTGCTTTTGAGTATGTGGATCAACACAGGGTTGACCTTACTGACAGCACATCTTCATATGCCATGATAAGCCGTCTCCCTGAGGACAGTTTATTAGTACGCTTTTTAGAGTACGGCGGTTATGGTATAGAATTAGAAGACCTTACTACTGAAGATAAGCGATCCTTGGCCCAATTACTTCAAGCTGCTCTTGCAAAAAATGCCAAAGGTTATGATGCCTACCGAAGTGTTTTGCTTGACTATGACCCGATATTGAACACGGTATATGATTTCGCTTCTTCGTCCTTGCAATAGGATTTTTAGTAGATAGCACTAATAAAAAAAATCCCCGCTGTGCAAGAGCTCAGCGGGGATTTTTGTTTGATGATGTACGAGTCTTAGTGCTCGTGGCCTTCGTGATTTTCGTGCTCGTGAGCTTCTTTAGATACTTCCTCAGTAGCTTCTTCCATAGTAGAATCTGCTTCATCAGTCATTTCTTCGGTAGCTTCCTCGGTTACAACCTCTTCAGTTACCACCTCTTCCGTAACTGTTTCAGTTTCTTCAGCTGGAGCTCCACAAGCAACCATTGCTAGAGCGGCAGCTACAGCAACAAATACATTTACCTTTTTCATTTTAGCGAATAATTGATATTAATAGTTCTTGTGAAATTAGCTTAAATCAAGACGCTAGAAACAAATTAATCAGAAAGTTTCCCAAGTTGTGCGCCTAAACTAACTTTCTCATTAACAATACCTAACAGATCAGTAGCTGGAATTCTAATCTGTTCCATAGTGTCTCTAAATCTAACGGTCACAGTGTTGTCCTCAATACTTTGATGATCTACAGTGACACATAAAGGAGTTCCTATGGCATCCTGACGACGATAGCGTTTGCCGATAGCATCTTTCTCGTCGAATTGTACCATGTGATCGAATTTCAACATGTTTACTACCTCGCGCGCTTTTTCTGGTAGTCCGTCCTTTTTCAACAAAGGAAGTACAGCGACTTTATACGGAGCTAGGAACGCAGGAACATTCAACACGGTTCTGTTTGAACCGTCTTCTAAAGTTTCGTTTTGTAAACTTTTCGAGAGCACAGCTAGGAACATGCGATCGAGACCTATCGACGTTTCAACCACATATGGCACGTAATTTTCGCCTAATTCTGGATCGAAGTATTGCAACTTTTTACCGCTGAATTCCTCATGTTGTTTAAGGTCAAAGTCTGTGCGACTGTGTATACCTTCGAGTTCTTTAAAGCCAAACGGGAAATTAAATTCGATATCAGCAGCAGCATTGGCGTAGTGGGCCAATTTTTCATGGTCATGGAAACGGTAGCTATCGCTGTCAAAACCTAGGCTTTTGTGCCATGCCAATCGGCGCTGCTTCCATGTTTCGTACCACTGCATTTCTGTGCCAGGGCGAACAAAGAATTGCATTTCCATTTGTTCGAACTCACGCATTCTAAAGATGAATTGACGAGCTACGATTTCATTTCTAAACGCTTTTCCGATCTGTGCGATTCCGAAAGGAATTTTCATTCGGCCTGTTTTCTGTACATTCAGGTAGTTCAAAAAGATTCCTTGTGCTGTTTCAGGACGCAGGTATAGGGTGGAAGCACCTTCTGCTACCGATCCCATTTGAGTGCCAAACATGAGGTTGAATTGGCGTACATCTGTCCAATTCATACTACCACTTACTGGACATTTGATCTGCTCATCTTCAATCAATTGCTTAACATCGGCAAGGTCCTCCGCTTCCATAGCTTTGACGAAACGGTCCATGATGGCTTTCATTTTTTCTTGGTAGCCGAGAACACGTCCATTGGTAGCTAGGAATTGATCTTCGTCAAAAGAATCTCCAAAGCGCTTTGCTGCCTTTGTAACTTCTTTCGCAATTTTTTGACGAATTTTTTCCACGTGATCCTCAATAAGGACATCTGCGCGGTATCGCTTTTTGCTGTCTTTATTGTCAATAAGTGGGTCGTTAAAAGCATCTACGTGTCCAGAGGCCTTCCAGGTAGTAGGGTGCATAAAGATCGCCGAGTCGATTCCCACGATATTTTCGTGCATCTGCACCATTGCGCCCCACCAGTAGGCTTTGATGTTATTCTTTAATAACGCTCCATTTTGACCGTAATCGTAAACTGCGCTTAATCCGTCGTAGATTTCACTACTCTGAAAGATGAATCCATACTCTTTAGCATGGGAAATGACATTTTTGAATTGATCGTCTGACATGTGGTTGCTGCTATACCGTTTTAAACATTGGGATGAGGTTGGTGAAGAAGAGTTTCACCGCAATCGCGAGCAAGATAACACCGAAAACTTTCCTTAAGATGCTGAGACCTCCAGTTCCTAAGATGCGCTCGATGCGCTCTGTGTTTTTTAGCACTAAATAAACCACCAGCATGTTGAGCACGATGGCTATAATGATGTTGATGTTGGCAAATTCAGCCCGAAGGGAAACGAGAGATGTCATGGTTCCTGCTCCAGCAATCATGGGAAAAGCAATGGGTACAATGCTCGCTGTACTTGGACTTTCTTCTTTGTAAAGGGTGATGCCTAGAATCATTTCAAGGGCCAAAAAGAAGAGTACAAAACTACCCGCGATAGCAAAGCTCTGTACATCGACACCTAGAAGCGTCAAGATTTGTTCTCCTACAAAAAGGAAGACAATCATGATGATACCAGCAACAATAGTTGCTTTTTCACTCTGTACATGACCTACTTTTTTTCTAAGGCTCACGATGATTGGGATGCTTCCTAAAATATCGATGACCGCAAATAAAATCAAGAATGCACTTAGTGCATCGTTGTAGTTGAATTTCAAATCCATGGCGATTTTCTTTGCTGCAAAATTAGCTCCTTTCAGTGTTTCTTCCGCCACATCCTTTGTTAGATTTGCATTATGGTAGAGATCGATAATAAGCTCCTCTCATCGGAGCTCTTCAAAAAGGAATTTGTTTGCAATTTGAGTGCCTGTAAAGGTGCCTGTTGCGTGGAGGGCAATGCGGGTGCGCCTGTAGAAAAAGACGAGATAGAGATACTGGAAAAAATCTACCCGAAAGTTGCTCCTTACCTCACAGAAAAGGGCAGGTCAGCTATTGAAAGTCAGGGCACCAGCGTTGATGGAATAGGTGAGAAGGAAACGCCTTTGATCGACGGTAAAGAATGTGCATATACCATTTTTGAACCCAATGGAACGGCAAAATGTGGTATTGAGCAAGCCTACGCTGACGGAGTCATAGATTGGAAAAAGCCGATCTCGTGTCATTTGTATCCGATTAGAATCGCAAAGTATACCGATTTCGAGGCGCTGAATTACGACCGTTGGTCTATATGTAGTGACGCTTGTACTTTGGGAGCAGAGCTCAAGGTACCCGTGTACGCATTTCTCAAAGAGCCCTTGATCAGAAAATATGGTCCAGAGTTCTATCAAGAGGTAGAATCTGCCGCAGAATTCTTGAAAAAAAATCCTGAGGAGCGCTAACCTATTCACAACCCAAAAGGATCAGGTTGCTCATTCTTAGGTCAGGTCTGAGTTAATTCATATTTGATCCCTTTCCGCGTTGTTAATAACTGTGGGAAAAACCCGATTTAGCTTTCTTGATATTCCCTCAAATCATGGCCACATTTGTGAAGGTCGTCAACATCTCTAAATGTAGACACTTGCCTAGTCCGCTTACTAAAAAAGAAGTTACTTAACTGGTTTTCAGCACATTAAATGTTTTTAATGCGGCTTGATGACCGAAAAACATTGCAGCATGCAACAGGAACCAATTTTACAAGAGAACAAAAATCGATTTGTCATCTTTCCTATTCAGCACAGCGATATCTGGGACTGGTACAAAAAGCAGGAGGCTTCTTTTTGGACGGCGGAAGAAATTGATTTACACCAGGATGTGATGGACTGGAAAAATAAGCTCACTGATGATGAGCGTTACTTCCTCAAACACATTCTTGCATTTTTCGCAGCTTCTGATGGTATCGTAAACGAGAATCTTGCCGAGAATTTTGTGAATGAAGTACAATATTCGGAGGCTAAGTTCTTCTACGGATTCCAAATCATGATGGAGAATATCCATAGCGAGATGTACTCCCTTTTGATTGATACGCTTGTAGATGATGATAAAGAGAAAGACGAATTGTTCAATGCCATCGAAAGATTCCCGGCAATCAAGAAAAAGGCCGATTGGGCACTCCGCTGGATAGAGTCAGATTCATTCGCTGAGCGTCTAATCGCTTTCGCAGCAGTGGAAGGCATTTTCTTTTCAGGTGCATTCTGTTCTATTTTCTGGATGAAAAAGAGAGGTCTTCTTCCAGGTTTAGCGACATCAAACGAGTTTATTTCTCGTGATGAAGGTCTTCATAGAGATTTCGCTTGTCATTTGCACAACCATCACTTGGTAAACAAGGTTTCTACAGAACGCATTACCCAAATCATTACTGAGGCCTTGGATATCGAGCGCGAGTTCATCACGGAGTCGCTCCCGGTAAACCTAATCGGTATGAATGCCAATCTAATGTCCGAATACCTCGAGTTTGTTACGGATCACCTTCTCGAGACCTTGAATTGTCCAAAAGTTTATGGAACAGCGAATCCATTCGATTTTATGGATATGATTTCTCTTGAAGGAAAGACCAATTTCTTCGAAAAACGCGTTTCTGAATACAAAAAAGCGGGTGTTGGAGAAAGCCAAGAAGATCACAATATAGACGATGCTTTTGGCGCGATGAACTTCTAAGAAGTACACGTTCCAAATCAACAAATACGATTACACGAAACACAACACACTATGATGCGCGTATTAAAAAGAGACGGTCGGAAAGAACCCGTTAAATTTGACAAAATCACGGCTCGAATTGAGAAGCTCTGTTATGGATTGAGCGACTATGTTGATCCAATCACCGTTGCGAAACGAGTTGTTGATGGGGTTTACGATGGGGTTACCACGTCTGAATTGGATAATTTGGCGGCTGAGACAGCTGCTTCGATGACGATCAAACATCCAGATTACGCTAATCTAGCTGCGCGCATCGCTGTTAGCAATCTGCACAAGAGTACCAAAAAGAGTTTTTCTGAGACGGTTACCGATTTGTACAACTACGTGAATCCTGAAACAGGAAAACCGGCACCGCTTATCGCTGATGATGTCTATGAGATCATTCAAAGCAATGCGGAATACCTCGATTCACAGCTCATCTATGACCGCGATTTTTCGTACGATTATTTCGGTTTTAAGACTTTAGAGCGCTCCTATCTGTTGCGTATGCACGGAAATATTGTTGAACGCCCTCAACACATGCTAATGCGTGTTTCTATTGGTATTCATAAAGACGATTTGGAGAGTGCAGTTGAGACGTATGAGCTCATGAGCAAAAAGTTCATGACACATGCTACTCCAACGCTATTTAATGCGGGTACACCAAAACCTCAGATGTCTTCTTGTTTCTTGTTGACGATGCAAGACGATAGCATTGATGGTATCTATGATACTTTGAAGCAAACCGCTAAGATTTCGCAAAGTGCTGGTGGTATTGGCCTGAGCATCCACAACGTACGTGCTACAGGCTCTTACATTGGTGGTACAAATGGTACCTCAAACGGTATCGTTCCAATGCTTCGCGTGTACAATGACACGGCACGTTATGTAGATCAAGGTGGTGGTAAGCGAAAGGGATCTTTTGCTATCTATATCGAGCCTTGGCATGCGGATATTTACGACTTCCTAGACTTGAAGAAAAACCACGGGAAAGAAGAAATGCGTGCTCGTGACTTGTTCTATGCAATGTGGATTCCGGACTTATTCATGGAACGCGTTGAAAAGAATGAGGATTGGACTTTAATGTGTCCAAATGAGTGTCCAGGTCTGTTCGACTGTCACGGTGATGAATTTGTCGCGTTGTACACCAAATATGAGGCAGAAGGTAAAGGTCGCCGTACAGTCAAAGCGCGTGAAGTATGGGCTAAAATCATGGAGAGCCAGATTGAAACAGGAACTCCTTACATGCTCTACAAGGACGCTGCTAATTTGAAATCGAATCAGCAAAATTTAGGAACTATTCGTTCTTCGAATTTGTGTACGGAGATTCTAGAATACACCTCACCAGACGAGGTGGCTGTTTGTAACCTAGCCTCTATTGCGTTGCCGATGTTCGTAACGGAAGACGGTACTTTTGATCACGATTTGTTGTTTGACGTTACCTACAAGGTGACCAAAAACTTGAACAAGGTGATCGATCGCAACTACTACCCAGTGGTTGAGGCAAGGAACTCAAATATGCGTCACAGACCAGTAGGTCTTGGTGTACAAGGTCTAGCCGATACCTTCATCAAGCTTCGTATGCCTTTTGATTCTGATGAGGCGAAAGCATTGAACAAAGAGATCTTCGAGACTATGTATTATGCAGCCGTTACATCTTCCAAAGATCTAGCGATTCAAGAGGGGCCGTATGAAACATACCAAGGAAGCCCTATCTCTGAGGGTAAATTCCAGCACAACTTGTGGGGTGTCGAAGACGATACTTTAAGTGGTCGTTGGGATTGGCAAACTTTGCGTCAAGAAATCGCTGAGCACGGGGTGCGTAACTCCTTGTTGATGGCACCAATGCCAACGGCTTCTACTTCACAGATATTGGGTAACAATGAGTGTTTCGAGCCATATACTTCGAACGTATACACTCGTCGTGTACTATCTGGTGAATTCATAGTGGTGAACAAGCATTTGTTGCACGATTTGATTCAATTGGGACTATGGAATGACGATATGAAGAATGCGCTTATGGCGACCAATGGTTCAGTTCAGAATATCGAAGGTGTTCCAGAGAATCTCAAAGAAATCTACAAGACCGTTTGGGAAATTTCGATGAAAGACATCTTGGATATGGCTGCAGATCGCGGATTATTCATCGACCAAAGTCAGAGCCTGAACTTATTTATGGAGAGCCCGAACATGGGTAAATTGACTTCGATGCACTTCTATGCATGGAAGAAAGGGTTGAAAACAGGTATGTATTACTTGCGCTCTAAACCAGCATCTTCAGCAATCAAGTTCACCGTAAAAAAGAATGCCCAAACCAACATGAGTCCGGGTGTGAGCGAAGGAGCATCTTCAGAAAATGTGGAAGCTGAAGTTGGAACTACAAAACCAAGCGCAAGTGAGGTCGAAGCTCGAGTTCAAGCACAGAAGGCAGCCATTGCTAGCATGAGTGACGAAGTCACAGCTGAAGAGAAAATCGCATGTTCTATTGACAATCCAGACGACTGTCTAACCTGTGGATCTTAATCCATAGATGTAAGTTATACGTAAAGCCTCGAGCCTTTTGGTTCGGGGCTTTTTTATGAACTTATAATGCGTAGTTGTTTGGTTTTCAGTTTGGTGAGCATTGAGAATTTCGCATAATTGAGGTCGAAATTTTGCGATTAACGCAATAATTGTGTATATTAAGTACTTAATACTAAAAACACCATGTCTTATGCCTGCTAGAACTGTACACCAAAGGGCTCATCGAGCCCACAGAAATCACGGCCATGCTCGGCCAGTGAAAAAAGAGCCAAAAATGACAAAAGCGCAGCTTTATGCCCAGATAGGGTTGGTGATAGTAATTATTGCCGGTATCGTTGCTATGGCATTTGTGGTTTCTTAATGTTCTGAGAAACTAAAGGGATTTTGATTTGCCTCGGTTATCTTTGGGGCATATGAAAAGACTCTTTCAAATATTCGGTGGAGGCTTGGGTTGGACCCTCGGAGGTCCTATCGGTGCTATTATAGGTGTTGCCTTAGGAAATAGGCTTCATGATGTCATTGAAGGTGATCCTGCTCCTGCATCTACTCGTGCTCGAAATGCACAAACTTCTCATCGTCCCAGTGATTTTCATATCTCGCTATTGGTACTCGCAGCGCGAGTAATCAAAGCTGATGGACAGGTACAGCAACGGGAGCTTGATTTCGTTCGTGCACAGTTTGTCTCGATGTTTGGCAAAGAGAAAGCCAATGAGAGCTTTAGACTTTTCAAAAGTATAGTTGACCAACCCATTCCATTGACCAAGGTTTGTAATCAGATCAATGGTTTTACAACGCATAGTACACGAATCCAGCTGATACATTTTCTTTTCAAATTGGGATTGGCCGACGGTCATTTGCATGAAGATGAGATCTTAGAAATCAAGAGAATCGCGCAGCATTTGCGGGTGAATCATTATGATTTTGAGTCGATTAAAGCCATGTTTGCCAAGGGACAAGATGCGAATTGGGCCTTCAAAGTTTTAGAAATTTCAGAAAACGCTTCAGAGCAAGAGGTGAAAAAGGCATATCGTAAAATGGCTATGAAGTACCATCCCGACCGTTTGGTCGACTCTGGAGAAGAGGTGCAAAAGGCGGCTCAAGAAACTTTCTTAAAGGTTCAAGAAGCATACGATCATATTTGTAAGAATAAGGGTTGGAATTAATGGCAGGACTCTCTTCGATTAAACAGCCTGTGGCAGAGGAAATGCGCCGCTTTGATGAAAAGTTCAAAGGACACATTTCGTCGAGGGTCGCACTAGTAGACCAGATCATGAGATACATGGTCCGCCGTAAAGGAAAACAGATTCGTCCCATTTTAGTCTTCCTTACAGCGAAACTCTCAGGTGACGTTCGCGACGGAACTTTTGTCGGTGCCTCCTTGATAGAATTGATGCATACAGCCACTCTAGTTCATGACGATGTGGTTGACGATAGTGATATGCGTCGTGGGTTCTTCAGCATCAATGCACTTTGGAAAAATAAGATAGCAGTTCTTATCGGAGACTACCTCTTGAGTCGTGTGTTGCTTTTAGCAGTAGACTCCAAGGAATATGAGCTTTTAGGTAGCGTTAGTACTGCTGTAAAAAGTATGAGTGAAGGCGAGCTCTTGCAAATAGAAAAAGCTCGAAAACTAGATATTACTGAGGAGGTCTATTACCAAGTGATTCAGCAAAAGACCGCTGTGCTCATAGAAACTTGTTGTGTCGTTGGCGCTTCGAGTTCTGGTGCGCCTCAACATGTTCAAGAAGATTTAAGAATCTTTGGTAGAGAGTTGGGGTTGGCTTTCCAGATCAAGGATGATTTATTCGATTTTGAAAAAGTCAACTTAACAGGTAAACCGGCAGGTATCGATATCAAAGAGCAGAAGATGACCTTGCCTTTGATCAACGCACTCTCCAACGCGAGTGATAAGGAGCGTAAGTATATTATTCGTACGATTAAAAAGCATCACGATCGGCCGAAAAAGGTACAAGAAGTTGTTGATTTCGTGCGAAATTCAGGCGGTTTAGACTATGCACGTGTGAAAATGGAAAGCCATTTGGACGCTGCTCGGGAAATTCTGACTAAATTTCCTCAGTCGGATGTAAGATTGGCGCTTGAAGAGCTCATTGATTACACTGGTAAGAGAAAAAAATAACCCCTGCTTCAATTCAAAGAAAATGGAAGAAATCGTCGGAATCTCTCAAGAGACCCTGGTTAACAATGCCCTGGTTTGGGGTAAACAGTTGGTCGTTGCTGCACTGATACTATGGATCGGTATGCGCGTGGTTCGAATAATGCTCAAAGGATTTAAAAAGGCCTTAGCCCTTCGAGAAATAGATAAAAGCTTGGCTACCTTTTTGGAGTCACTTTTAAAAATGGCCCTTCAAGCATTTGTTGTTATCGCCGCTATCAACCAGTTAGGAGTGGCAACAACAAGTATTGTAGCTGTCTTAGGTGCAGCTGGTCTTGCTGTAGGTATGGCCTTAAGCGGAACACTACAGAATTTCGCAGGTGGAGCGATGATACTGATGTTCAAGCCCTTTAAAGTGGGAGATTTTATCGAGGCACAGGGT
>Ga0209961_1000177_pt1 | contig 22530 bp, 20 predicted proteins | sample SalPonA_B_H2O_MG_FD_185719 | JGI IMG/M metagenome (GOLD analysis project Ga0209961, IMG submission 185719) | Water microbial communities from South San Francisco under conditions of wetland restoration - Salt Pond MetaG R2A_B_H2O_MG (SPAdes)... | ecosystem: Environmental > Aquatic > Non-marine... | reverse complement strand
TTTGATCATCACCATTAGCGCACTCATGGTGTTCATACAATGGCTTCACAAACACCCCTCGATCACCAACCACCTTCCTGAACTGGAACAACCCAGACTGGAGATGTATCGATGGCTTTCACAAACAGCACCCAGCCCAATTGATTGGTCGAAGCTGGAGCTTCGTCATTACATCGCACAAACACACCCGGACAATCCATCCATATTAAGGGTGCAAGGTCTCATCATTAATCACAGTAAAATAGCGCAACCACAGCCAGACTTACTGCTATCAATTCAGCTAGCCGACGGCACGGTACATGATGCCCGCATCGCTCAGAAGTACATTGTTCGCAAACAGCAAAAGCTACGCGGGCAGCGGCAAAGCCAGTTTTATTTCGATATAGATCGCCCCCGCCAGGCCATTGAGACTTTCAGCCTAGCGATGTGCTGTCAACAAAAAAATTGATCAAAATTAAACCAATTTCCTTTAAACCTGGCATTCAAACGTATAGAATGCACGCCTCTTAAAGATCGACCCAATCACAATACACGCACCATTAATGGTTAAGCGTGGCAGATAGGTTTTGCTGAATTTACGATGACCCGAATTGGACAGTACACATTGACGTCGCCTCTGATTCTGGCCCCAATGGCCGGCATCACAGACCTGCCCTTTCGCAAGCTGTGCCGACGTTTTGGTGCGGGTTTGGCGGTCTCTGAAATGGTGACCTCCGACACCGGTCTTTGGCACAGTCGAAAATCACAACAAAGACTCACTATGGGTGACGAGCACGGTCCAATATCCGTACAGATTGCCGGCAGCGAGCCAGAACAAATGGCTGAAGCCGCAGCAGCCAATGCCGATCGTGGAGCCCATATTATCGACATCAATATGGGCTGCCCCGCCAAAAAAGTCTGTAAAAAAGCGGCCGGGTCATCTTTGCTACGCGACGAATCGCTTGTCAGAGATATTCTCCAAGCAGTAGTAGGCGCTGTTGACATCCCGGTGACCCTTAAAATTCGCACCGGCTGGGATAGTGAAATGCGAAATGCCTGTCGCATTGCCGCCATCGCTCAAGATACCGGCATTAAAGCCCTTGCGATCCATGGCAGAACACGTGCTGATCGCTTTAATGGCAGCGCAGAATACGACACGATTGCACAAGTCGTAGCACAGTGTGATATTCCCGTTTTTGCCAATGGCGACATCACCGACCCTGTGAAAGCCAAACATGTGCTCGATCACACCGGTGCAGCGGGCTTGCTCATTGGTCGTGGTGCGCAGGGGCAACCCTGGCTATTTGAACAGATCAATCACTACTTACAACATGGTGTTATACCGGCCGCACCCAGCGCCGACCAACGCTCACAGATCATTATCGAACACGTGAGTGCTATCCACGAATTCTACGGCGAGCATCTCGGCATCCGAATCGCTCGCAAACATGTCGGCTGGTATATGCAGTTTGACAGCCAAAGCCAAGAGGCTCGTTCGGCGTTTAACCGCGCCGAGACAACAGACCTGCAGTTTCAATTACTGCGTGATTATTTTAACACTCCATCCTTTCAGAAAGAGGCCGCATGAACATCGACGACTCGTCTATTTATTCTTCCATTGCCAAAGCACAAAGTGCCGCCAGCTTGAACGATAGCAAAACACTTCGTGAAAGCGTTGCACATGCCATGGCTAACTATTTCCATCATCTCGATGGACAAGAAGCAAGCGATGTATACCAAATGGTAATGAATGAAGTGGAAGCCCCACTCCTTGAAGCTGTCATGCGCTATACCCGAAACAACCAAACTAAAGCCTCGCAAATGCTAGGTTTAAACCGTGGCACGTTGCGCAAAAAGCTCAAGCAATACAACCTGCTGTAATTTCATCTTCCAACCAGATCAAAGACGACAAAACTATGAGTGATTTAAGCGACTACCTCCCCGTTCGACGCGCCCTAATCAGCGTTTCTGATAAAACAGGCATTGTTGACTTTGCGCGTGCACTGCGCAGTTTAGGAGTAGACATTCTATCGACTGGCGGCACCTTCAAACTTTTGCTAGAAGAAGGTATTGAAGCCACCGAAGTCTCCGATTACACAGGTTTTCCTGAAATGATGGATGGCCGAGTCAAAACTCTTCACCCTAAAGTGCATGGCGGAATTTTAGGTCGTCGTGGCACCGATGATAGCGTTATGGAAGAGCACGGCATCTCTCCGATTGATATGGTAGTAGTCAATCTATACCCCTTCGCCGAGACCGTTGCCAAGCCAAATTGCAGCCTGCCAAACGCGATTGAAAATATCGATATTGGCGGACCCACGATGGTACGCTCTAGCGCCAAAAACCATCAGTTTGTCAATATCGTTGTCAATGCTAGCGACTACCAAAGCGTCATTGATGAAATGATGCAAAACAATGGTGCAACCTGCCTTGCAACACGCTACCAATTGGCCGTGAAAGCATTTGAACACACAGCCATGTACGACGGCATGATCGCCAACTATCTTGGCGCCATGAACTGCGAAGGCGAAAAGCGTAGCTTCCCAGATACTTTCAACGCCCAATACGAACTTGCTCAAACTATGCGCTACGGTGAAAACCCCCACCAAAAAGCGGCCTTTTATGTCGAGCGCAAACCAACAGAAGCTTCGGTTTCACAAACCAACAGAAGCTTCGGTTTCAACGGCCAAGCAGCTGCAAGGCAAAGAGCTCTCCTTTAACAATGTCGCAGATACTGACGCCGCACTTGAGACAGTTAAACAGTTCGATCAGCCTGCCTGCGTCATAGTTAAACATGCCAACCCTTGTGGTGTTGCTGTCGCTGAAGACATTAAAACAGCCTACGACTTAGCATTTGCCACCGATAGTGAATCAGCCTTTGGCGGCATTATTGCGTTTAACCGCGAACTAGATGTTGAAAGTGCAAAGGCCATTATTGAGCGCCAGTTTGTTGAAGTGATCATTGCGCCTAGCATTAGTCGTGACGCTCAACATGTCCTCGCAGACAAGCAAAACATCCGCGTTCTCGCCTGTGGCAGTCTAAAAGACAGCAAGGTGAATGGCCTCGACTACAAACGCGTGACGGGCGGTTTATTAGTCCAAGATCGCGATGCTGGCATGGTTAGCAAAGATGAATTAAAAGTCGTGACCAAGTTAGCGCCTTCAGAGGCGCAAATGGATGACCTCTTGTTCGCCTGGAAGGTCGCTAAGATGGTCAAATCAAACGCTATCATCTACGCCAAAGATGGTCGTACTATTGGTGTTGGCGCTGGCCAAATGAGCCGCGTGAACTCTGCCCGTATCGCCGCTATTAAAGCCGAGCATGCCGGCCTTGAAGTCGCCGGTGCAGTCATGGCGAGCGACGCGTTCTTCCCCTTCCGCGATGGCATAGACAACGCAGCCGCTGTAGGTATTAAGGCAGTTATTCAACCTGGCGGATCAATGCGTGACGATGAAGTTATCGCCGCCGCCGATGAGCACGGTATGACCATGGTCTTTACAGGCATGCGTCATTTCCGCCACTAGGCACGAGGGGACAAATATGAAAATTTTGATTATTGGATCTGGCGGTCGCGAACATGCGCTCGCCTGGAAAGCAACCCAATCAGAAGGTGTTGAGCACGTTTTCGTTGCCCCCGGCAACGCCGGTACAGCCTTAGAGAAGGGCGTGAGCAACGTTGACTTAGGTGTATTGGATTTCGACGGATTGGTCGCTTTTGCTAAATCTGAAAACATTGCGCTCACCATCGTTGGCCCTGAGGCACCTTTGGTAGAAGGTATTGTCGATCGCTTTGAAAGCGAGGGCTTACGTGCATTTGGCCCTAGCCAAGGCGCGGCTCAACTGGAAGGCTCAAAAGCCTTTACCAAAGATTTTCTGGCGCGCAACAATATTCCAACCGCTGAATATCAAAACTTCACTGACGTTGAGCCAGCTATCGCTTATATCCGCGAAAAAGGTGCACCTATTGTTGTCAAAGCCGACGGCCTGGCAGCGGGTAAAGGCGTGATTGTAGCCATGACCGAGGCTGAAGCTATCGGCGCCGTTGAAGACATGCTTTCGGGCAATGCCTTTGGTGATGCAGGATGCCGCGTGGTTATCGAAGAGTTTCTTACCGGCGAAGAAGCGAGCTTCATCGTCATGGTCGACGGTGACAATGTGTTGCCGATGGCCACTAGCCAAGATCACAAAGCACGTGACGATGGTGACCAAGGCCCTAACACCGGTGGTATGGGGGCTTATTCACCTGCCCCCGTGGTCACCGACACTGTCTATCAACGGGTTATGGATCGCGTCATCTACCCAACCGTCAACGCCATGAAGGCCGAAGGTAACACCTATGTTGGCTTCCTTTACGCTGGTCTTATGATCGACGCTGAAGGCAACCCAAAGGTTATTGAATACAACTGCCGTTTCGGTGATCCCGAAACTCAACCGATAATGATGCGTTTGCAATCTGATTTGGTGGCTCTGTGCAATACCGCTCTCGACGGTAAGCTCGATAATTGCGAAGCCCATTGGGATCCTCGTCCAGCACTAGGTGTTGTGCTGGCGGCTGGTGGCTATCCAAACGCCTACAACAAGGGTGACGTGATTAGCGGCTTAGATGCCGTCGTCGATAATGCCAAAGTATTCCATGCTGGTACGGCGATGCAAGAAGGCAACGTCACGACACAGGGTGGTCGTGTGTTATGTGCGACAGCTCTCGGCAATACTGTTGCCGAGGCTCAGGCGACAGCTTATCAACTTTGTGCCACTATCGATTGGAACAATGTCTACTACCGCAAAGACATTGGCTACCGTGCAGTTGCTCGCGAACGCGGCGAATAATCATCGTACCCTCGAAAAATGGCGCCCAAGGGCGCCATTTTTTTATGCTTACTATTGGGTTACTTTTCTAAGCCCTCAAAGTACTCTCTGGCAGCCGCCATCACTTTCGGCGCTAAAATCAGTGCCGACAGCATGGTTGGAATAGCCATCAGGGCATACATGCCCATCATGACGTTAAACACAAAGTCTAGGGTAAAGGTACAACCCACAGCGATCATAGCAATGTAAAAGTATTTGTAATGGCGGGCTTTTGTCTCACCAAACAAAAACGCGAAGCAGCGCTCACCGTAGTAACCATAGGTAAACATCGTGGTGCTAGCTAGCAACAACACTTGGATAGATAGCAATATTTGACCAACAATCCCCAATTCATTGCGATAAACACCCATGGTCAATTCAACACCTTGCATGCCTTCGGCACTCTGCCACGCCCCTGATGCCAAAATTACTAACGCGGTACATGTACAAATAATCATGGTATCAATGATCGGCCCCAACATGCCCACCAGCCCCTCACGTACAGGCTGATCGGTTTTAGCCACACCATGAGCCATGACCTCCGTGCCAATACCTGCCTCGTTAGAAAAAACACCACGAGAGATACCGATTAACATCACCCCCGCAAGGCCACCTGCAACAGCCTGAGGATTAAATGCCTCTTTAAAAATGGACCCAAACAACGACGGAAGCTCAGCTGCGTGCTGGGCCAGCACAAAAAAGGTCATCCCCAGATACAGCAAGGCCATACTGGGCACTAATCGCGACGCAACCGTTGCTACCCGGGTTAAACCACCGTACAAAATTGCTCCCACCACAATCGACAATACAACGGCCATCCCCCAATTGACTACCGGCGAACTAATCACCGCAAAATTAGGTAGCAGCTCTTCTCTAACCACGGCAGTCAGCTGATTAGCTTGAAACGCTGGCATCGTGCCAAACAATCCTGCGGTAGCAAACAGCACCGCCAAAGGTTTCCACCGTTCACCCAAGCCTTTCATCACTACATACATCGGACCGCCGCGCACATGGCCGTCAGCGTCTGTGTGGCGATACATAACACCTAAGGTGCAGGTGAAAAATTTGGTCGACACACCCACCAGAGCAGACACCCACATCCAAAAGACCGCACCTGGACCACCCGCCGTAATGGCCAATGCAACACCGGCAATGTTCCCCATACCTACGGTACCCGCCAACGCGGTTGAAAGGGCTTGAGCGTGGCTGATATCGCCACGCGCAGAACGATCGTCGTAACGGCCAGTAAGCAAATCCAAGCCATGCTTGAGATAACGAAAAGGAGCAAGACGCGAGTAAAAAGTAAAAAATAGACCACCGCCAACCAACAGGGTCAGCATACTATTACCCCACACAAAATTGTTAAACGCCGCAGCCCAATGATTCAGAAGTTCCATGGTCTTATTCTTGCCTTCAAATAAAAGATCTCATAATACCCAAACGAGCCACAGGTCACACCTTAATTTCATCACAGTGCTCTTATTAACCCTTAGTTTTAAATCTGCTGCTACACTTGATAGCAACCAAGGAGGTAACCATGTCATCAACACTAAAAATAGTTTTATGCTGCTTCGCCATCGCCTTATCTGGTTGTGAGAGCATGAAATATAGCGCGCTTGAAAAAGTTGGCATTCATAAAAGAGATATCTTGATCGACCGCATTGAAGATACCCAAGAAGTGCAAACCGACGGTCAGGAACAATTTCAATCGGCGCTAGAACAGTTTCGCAGCGTAGTGGCCTTTGATGGCGGCGAACTTGAGCAAATGTACAATAAATTTAATGATGAATACGAAGCCTGTGAACAAGCGGCTGAAGACATTGAAGACCATATCGACAGTGTTGAATCTGTGGCCAACGCACTATTTTCCGAGTGGCAAGAGGAGCTAGGCCAATATCAAAATGCTAAGCTACGCCGCGCCAGCGAACGCCAACTGCAAAACACCAAGCAGCGCTATCGCCAAATTCTAGGGGCAATGCGCCAGTCTGAACGCGCAGTACAACCAGTACTGGCTATTTTGAGAGATAATGTGTTGTTTTTAAAACACAATTTGAATGCTCGAGCAGTAGGAAGTTTACGTGGCGAGCTGGCCAATATCGATCGTGAAGTGGCGCAACTCACCGCAAGTATGCAACGCTCAATTACTGAATCTCAACGTTTTATCGATTCACTCAAGGACGCTCCTTAAGCACTTTGCCGCGGCCAGAGCCTAGCGAATTAAAGTTGGAGCTGGCCGCTGACTTAACGACAATATCTCCCGATCCAAGCACCACGCCCTTGGTCACTTCGGTATCCAGTTCTCGCCCATCAAAATCGCCGCTACCCATAATCTCAACATCGACATTAACTGCAGCCCCCGTCAGCGTAATATCCCCGCTACCCATGATAGAGGCGTCTATATTTACCGCCGCCAACTGTTCAATATCTATATCACCTGAACCCATCAATTCAATACGCATAGTCTTCACGTTGATTTCATCAAAGCGGGCATCACCTGAACCTTTCAAAGCAATTAAAAGGCCTTTACTGTCGATACGCTCCGCCGTCAATGACCCACTGCCTGACAATTCAATCAAGTCTAGCGACGAGGCGGTGACGACAAAATCACCCTTGGCAGAACCTCCAAACCAACCCTTCTCGTGAACATCAAGCAGTAAACGACCCTCCCTGTCCACTTCAACTTTCACACGGGGAAGATAGTCTCGATCGATGCTGACACTCACTGCAGGAGTATCACCATGGATAATTTTGACCGAAGAAGCCCCAGTTAACTCAATGCCAGTAAAAGCACCGACTTCATACTCCTTTGTCACCATATCAGCGTTAACCAACATAGCCGAAGATAAAAGGGCAGCACCTAATAGTAATCTTGAAAACATGTCATTCTCCTTTGTTTCATATAAGACAACGCCAACTGGTTAATTAGATGCACCTTAGAGTTATTTTTTTTAAAAATCACAATAGGGTCAAAATATGTGTCATATGGTTGGCTTGTGCTATCATGAGCGCCATCAAAAACAGCACGTAAGGGCCTTACAATGAGCTTAAATGAAGTACCTGCGGGCAGAAGCCTGCCAGATGACGTTAACGTTATCATCGAAATCCCCATGAACAGCGATCCCATTAAGTACGAAGTCGACAAAGACTCAGGCGCAATTTTCGTTGACCGTATGTTGGGCACTGCCATGCACTATCCATGCAACTATGGCTACATTCCACACACTCTATGCGGAGACGGTGATCCAGTAGACGTATTAGTCGTTATGCCACTTCCTCTTTTACACGGTAGTGTAGTGCGTTGTCGCCCTGTCGGCGTTTTGAAAATGACCGACGAAAGCGGTGAAGACGCGAAATTAATCGCTGTTCCACACAGCAAGATAACTCCGCTTTACGACAACGTTAAAGACGTGACTGACTTACCAGAGCTTACTCTTAAGCAGATCGGCCACTTCTTTGAGCACTATAAAGATCTTGAAGCTGGCAAATGGGTCAAGGTTGATGGCTGGGAAGGCATTGAAGCTGCCCGAGCTGAAATTGTTGATTCAGTTGAGCGCTACAACGCAGCCTCAGACAAGCCTAACTTCTAGACTAGGTTACGGGGTGCGCTCATGCGCGCCCCTTTTCAGACGACAAAACGTCGCCAAATCTCTTCAAAATTATCCAAAATAGCTTTTTTTCCAGCGATATCTACTCTAGCGAGATGGTTTTTTACCAGATCTGCTGAAAGTACTTGCCTATGTGCGTCAGCGGTAAGGACATGACTAATATGCCAGGGTTCAAATGCCACTCCATCTAGGCCACCAACATAAGGTCGAACAAAGCCCTCACAACCCCCCTCCGCCATCCAATCATCCAATAGCTTAGCCAGTCTAGCAAAGGGACCCGAGGAAGAGTATTCATCAGGAACGAGCTGTAATCGGTAACCATTAGGCAGCGATGACAAATCGTAAACATCTAAATCGCTACCCCAGTGGTGTCGTGAACACCCAGGTAATGCCGTCCAACGCAAGATGGATAAGAGTTTTTCAACATCACTGGCACCCGATAAATCAACCACCTGCAGCTGATCATCCAACACCGCTCGCTCACCACGCATTTTTTCGTTCCAAATGGCCAGCTGCTGATCAAAGCTTCGGTAACTACTAGCAATCGCTAATTGAACACCGTGATCGGCCAATCGATGTCTTAAGGCAATAAAAGATTTTAACGCAATAGGATGAAGGCGGCGCAATGCGCCGCCACACTCTGGGACTACAACTAGACCACTCTCGTCTAGGCCAAGCACCTGCTCGACACTAGCTCGCATAGGCTATTTAAGTGATTGAAGACCGCTATCGCGGACTGCGCCAGGAGTCATTCCTGTCCACTGTTTGAAAGCGCGTCTGAAGTTAGAAGCATCACTGAAACCTAACTGATTAGCCACTTTCTCAACACTCCATTGGCGGCTAGTGAGATATTCAACAGCACGCTCTTTACGCACTTCATTCAATAGCGCCTGGTAAGAGGTATTGTGTTCACTTAACCGACGACAAAGCGTGCGAGGAGAAAGGTGTAGGCAGTTAGCCATATCTTCCAAGGTGGGGAACTGACCGTGAGTATTCTGTAACAATTGACGGATACAACCAGGAAGAGAGCGCATCTTACGCACGACATCAATCAACAAGTGGTCAGTGTAATCCTTGTTGAAATGCGACAAGGTTTTGTTATTACCTAAATTCACTTCGTAGACATTATGATCCAACAACATTTCTGTGGTTGCTTTATCAAAGTAGACGGGACAACCAAAAAATTCTTGGTAAACTTTACCGTATCCATCATCGGGGAAGGGCAAACCAATAGCTTTGAATAGCTTACCGCCTTTGGTCAGCATATTGGTGATCATCATAGTCGAAGACAATACTGCCTCGGTGACAAAACGTTCAACGTCTGCCGGCATTTCCTCACCGTACAACAACTCCAAGTTTGCCAAATAATCTGCACCGGAGCGCTGCATATCTACACGCATTGAAAGCCCTGAAAAACCATAGTATTTCACCAGCTGTTTGAGTGCATCACCTATGTTTTCACTATTGCAGGCCGCCTGACCAAAAACACCCATCGTTGCAACATCCCATTGCCGCCCAAAGTATAGGCCCAGGTTGCGTTCCCCAGTAAGCTCAATTGCACGGGTAATCATGTTCATGAAATCGACGGGGACGACGCGATCGTTTCGGTCAAGTGTTTCAAACGTTCTATCTGTAAGCTGCTTTGAATCCGCGCCGAACTGTTGTGCGACCTTCTGTAACAAAAGCGGGTAATCTCTTGTTAACACCGGCTTACTGCGTTTAAAAGTTGTTTCTTGTATACGCATTTTATTCTGTTCCCTTAATTATAATGTGACGGTAACCCGATTAATCTAGCTCTAATCCGTTAAACTATCAAGATTAAACCGATTAGGTTAATTGACGCCACTGTTTTTTTTTAGAAAATTTGCTAACTCAATTGATACGGTAACGTCCAGCGTCAAGTTCCGCCTTTAAGGTAACTATCTGCAGCCCCCTCTCCCTAGCTGCCTCTAAAGCATCGGCATAGCGAGGATCTACATGCCTTGCCGGCATCACCCGCTCAATACCCGCATGCTGAACAATAAAAATCAGAGCAGCCTCTCGCTCACCTTGCTCAATAACCTGCTGCAAATGATGTATATGTTTCAGCGCCCGATCACTTCTCGCATCTGGAAAATAGCCAATCCCCTCTTCACCACACAGCGTGACACTTTTTATTTCTACCAAACAATCACGTCGACGGGGGTGTCCAAACAGAAGAGCATCCGCCCGCGAAGCACCATTAGCAAAAGCCACTTCACGCTGTATCGAAGAGTAACCATTGAACATTGGCAGGCGGCCTGCATCAAAAGCCTCAACAAAGAGGGAATTGGCTCCCGCTGAATAGATATTTGCCAACCCCTTAGTCGTTTCAACAAAGCACCAGCGCCAAGCATACTTCGCTTTGGGATTAGACACTTTCTGCAACCAAATTCGGCTACCAGGTTCGGCGCAACCAGTCATAGCGCCCGTATTTGGGCAATGCACAGTAACCATGTCGCCATTGGGAAATGTCACGTCGGCCAAAAATCGCTTATAGCGTTTAACTAGCAAGGCTTCTTGATATTCGTCGGGAAACAGCATCATTCACTGATTGCCTGCTTCAGGCGCGCGAGGGCATCTTGCAAGCCCTCCTCTCCCAAAGTGTAGGCAAAGCGAACATGCCGCTCACCCGCAGAGGGACTAAAATCGGTTCCGGGGGTGAGCGCCACACCATAGCGCTCGAGAATATCAAAACAAAAATGCTCGCTATCTTTCCACCGCCCGCTTTCAATAAACGGCGATATATTGGCGTAGATGTAATAAGCCCCTTGTGGTTCATGGGCGATGCCAAAACCGAGCGATTTAAGCCCCTTTAACAGAATATTTCGGCGCGCCGAAAACTCATCGCGCCGCTGATTTAGCAGGACTCTACTGGCGGGCTCAAATGCAGCCAGCGCCGCATATTGCGCAGTGACAGGAGAGGAAATAAATAAATTTTGCGCGAGTTTTTCCACCCCTGAAATGGCTGCCTGTGGAACAACCATCCAGCCAATGCGCCAACCGGTCATACCAAAGTATTTCGAAAAGCTATTGATCACATAGGCATCCGGATCAGCCTCAAGCACACTGTGGCAACGTTCGCCATAGCTAAGACCCTGATATATTTCATCCGCCACCAACACGCCGCCACAAGACTTAACCGCTGAGGAAATATCTTTTAACTGATCAAGCGAAAGCACCTCACCTGTTGGATTAGCCGGCGAGGCAACCAGAGCCCCCACGGTATTGTCCTGCCAGTGCGTCTTAATTAGTTCGCCCGTCAATTGGTAGCGCTGTTCTGGGCCCACCGCCACAAATTTAGCGGCCCCCTCAACGACCCGTAAAAACTGTTGATTGCATGGGTAGCTCGGGTCAGCCATAATAGCTCGGGTCAGCCATAAGCAGATTTTGGCCGGCATTGACTAATAGTGCCGACATCAACAGCAACGCACCTGAAGCACCAGGTGTGACAATTATTCTTTCGGGAGGTATCTGCAAACCATAGTCGGATGCATAGTAATCAGCGATGGCTTGTCGTAGCGCGGGAATACCTAACGCTTGGGTATATCCAGTTTGATGCTGCTGCAATGACGCAATACCAGCATCGATGATAGGCTGAATAGTTGGGAAATCCGGCTCACCTACCTCCATATGCAGGATATGCCGCCCCTCCGCCTGCAGAGCTTTGGCTCGCTCCATGACAGCCACAACTCTAAACGGTGCGATCTTATCGATGCGATCAGCGAACATATTTCCCCCAAATAGTGATTTTCAATAGAACTTTTATCACAAGGATACCAAAACGTCGCTTATACTGTGTAATTAGCAGTAGCGCGATGCTAAACATTCTGTTAATTTCCATGTTTTATGGCTTATCCTCTGGATTTAACAATATCATTGGACGAAATTAAGGGCACTAATATGCCAAACACCCATACCGCATTTAAGCATTTTGAACCCTATGTACCCGCCGAAGGCGAAGAGTACATGAATGAAAAACAACGCGAGCACTTTAAAAACATTCTCTACGCTTGGAAAAGTGAGTTAATGGAAGAAGTGGATCGCACCGTTTCTCACATGAAGGACGAAGCTTCCAATTTCCCCGATCCCGCTGATCGCGCCAGTCAGGAAGAAGAATTCAGCCTAGAGCTTCGCACCCGCGACCGCGAAAGAAAGCTGATCAAGAAAATTGAAAAAACCATCGAGCTTATTGAGCACGATGACTACGGCTTCTGTGAGACATGCGGTGTTGAAATTGGCATTAAGCGTCTAGAAGCACGTCCTACCGCTGATCTATGCATTGACTGCAAAACTCTCGACGAAATCAAAGAGAAACAGTTGAAAGGCTAGTGCCCAAACAGCTTTACCGGGGGCGATTTGCCCCCTCTCCCTCTGGACCCCTTCATCTAGGCTCCCTACTGGCCGCTACGGCAAGCTATCTTGATAGCAAGGCCAACCATGGAGAATGGCTCGTTCGTATCGAAGATATCGATCCTCCCCGAGAGCAAGCCGGGGCAAGTGACATCATCTTACAATCCCTTCTCGATCACGGCTTGCAATGGGATGGTGAGGTCATGTATCAACGTCAGCGCAGTACAAGGTATGACGACATACTGGAATGCCTGAAAAAGCGTGATTTGTTGTTCTTTTGTACTTGCACCAGGGCAGCACTAAGCGGCCAAAAAATATATCCAGGGACCTGTCGACATATCCATACCCCTCCTTCACAACCCGCAGCGTGGCGTCTCGTAAGTGACAATAGTACTCAGAGCTGGCAGGATGGCTTTCAAAATAGTCAGGCATGGTCCATGAATGAGGTTGGAGATACCATTCTCAAACGAAAAGACGGACTGTACGCTTATCAACTGGCCGTCGTTGTTGATGACCACGATCAAGGCATAACGCATGTTGTTAGGGGCATTGATTTACTTGATAGCACACCGAGGCAACTCTACCTTTATCAGCAACTCGGATGGCAGCCACCACTGTTTGCCCACATACCCGTCATAATGGATACCAACGGCAACAAACTAAGCAAACAAAATCACGCTTCACCCATACGCCGCGAGGATGCCATCGATAATTTATTGAGCTGCCTCAAATGGCTGCATCAACCCGCACCAACCAAAATACATAGTGTTAAAGACATTCTGTCATTCGCCATTGAACACTGGCAACCAAAAGCAATAATGGGTCAAAGCAATATCGCGCTCAATTAACGACTGATGTAAGATAGTCTTCTGACAAGAGGTTACTGTGCATATACATCGAAGTACCATTCTCATCATATTAGCGCTGCTCATCATGGCCCCCTCGCTACGCGATTGGGTTATGACTGGAGGGCTAGAGTGGTATCGCATATTCATTGCATGGCTGTTCGTCATTTTAATAGTCGCTTGGAATCAACGAATCACCTCACGCAAAGGCCCATCTCGTGCTGAGTAACAGCTGGCTGTTTGTCATTTATGGCATCTTTTTTATCGCTTGGTTCACCCTCTCTAGAATGGTGGACGTAAGCAAATCTTGGCAGGCATTTACCAAAAAACCTCTGGCCTACCATGTCTCTCTCGGGATTATTGGGAGCGCCTGGACCTTTTATTCCATCACAGAACTTACGCAGGACTTCGGCATCTCCGCATTTTCATACTTTTTAGGTATTAGTGCCGTTTTCCTGAGCTCGCCCCTCCTGCTCAAGCCTTTATTCAAATTATGCCGGCGCTATCAACTCACCTCTCTCGCCGACTTAATGAGCTTTCGCTATCGCAGCCCTGCCGCGGGTACCATCACAACACTGCTGCTAACCATTTCAATATTGCCGTTTTACGTGCTACAAATAGAAACATTAGCTAAAGCAAGCCTGCAGATGCAGGGCATCACAGAGTCGACGCGGCCAATACCCCTGATTGTGCTATTCATTTTACTGTGCACAGTCAGCTCCCTCCAATTGGCTACTCGAAACAACGCCTCCAGCCCGAGACATTACAACCTAATCGCACTCATCGCTTTTAGCACTCTGTTCAAACTGGCCGCCCTACTGGCAGTGGGTGCCTTTGCCGTTTGGGGAGTATTTGATGGTTTCGATGGTCTCAACCAATGGCTTTATCAGCACCCCGACCAGCTACAACAACTCTATCAACCCAATATATCCCCTTCATACCAAACACTTATTGTGGTCTTTTTTGCCAGTATCATTGGCATGCCCCACCTATTTCACATGGTCATCGCCGGTGCTAGCGCTAGTGGGCGCCGCCTTGAAAACGTGCGCTGGGCAGTACCACTCATGCTACTCATCATGTCTTTGCCGGTACTCCCTACTCTTTGGGCCAGTCTTTCACTAGGCGGTGACAACACGATTTTTGCCAATATCAATATCGCTCTCAAAACCGACACGCCTTGGCTCAATGTGCTTATATTAATTGGTGGTCTGGCGGCGGCGGCAGGCATTATCGTTGTGCTAAACCTCGCACTGTCGACCATGTGGGTCAATCATGTGGTACTGCGTATTGCCCCTCTCGATCCAAATCAAAACATTTATCAAAGACTAAGCACACTACGAAGAATCATTATTGTCACCATGTCCTTACTTGGCTTGGCCATTTTTATGGCCATCCAAGACGCCAATAAGATCCAAGGCTTTGCATTGATGAGCTTTACCGCAAGCTTGCAGTTTTTACCCGGTTGCATCGCGTTACTTTACTGGCGAGGCGCATCCCGTGAAGGCTTTTTAAGCGGTCTATTTGCAGGGTTTGCTGTGTGGTTCCTTTTTGTATTTTTCCCCGAGGGAATGATCACTGAGCTCGATGACAGCCAACTCTGGTTTACGCTGCGGCTCGATGTGACTGCCAACATTTGGGCGATCAGTGCGTCAACCAGTCTATTTGCTAACATCATCGCTTTGCTGTTGATTTCTTGGCTCACTGAAATGCGCCGCGAAGAACGTCGTATCGCGTTGGCGTGCGTGCTTAACAACCCTAGCCAGGCAGAACAACGACGCGCAGATACCCATAACGCACACGACATTGCACAACGACTCGCGCCCACCCTCGGGGAAGGTCCTGCTCAACATGAAGTCAGGCGAGCGCTTTCACACATCAATGCACAGTGGGGCCGCCTATCCCAGCAACAGATTTCAGAATTAATCAATGCTCTAGAAGTCAATCTGACACAACTACTTGGACCGGTGATTGCGCAACAGACTCTTAGTAACGCCCTACCTTACAATGAGGATATTGAAGGCGACATTGTCTATTTAGAAAACCAACTTGAGGCCGTACAGTACCAGTTACAAGGTGTCGCCGGAGAGCTTCGCTCACTGAGAGCCAACTATCAATCTATGTTACTAGAATTACCCATGGGAGCCTTAACGTACGATAATTCTGGCACCATCACGAGTTGGAATAGAGCGATAGCTGACATAACGGGTATCACCCCCCAGCAGGCACTCAATTCCTCACTATCTTCACTGCCGTCACCGTGGGGAGAATTATTGAGTGATTTCACAAATCGACCTCAACGGCATGCCTATAAAAGATACGTTGAAGACGGCAAAAACATTTTGTGGATCAATCTTCACAGCGCAGCCATCGAGCGCCATACCTCATCAAATTTGGCCGAGCAATTCTTGCTCATTGAAGATATCAGCGAGACACAGACCCTCGAGCAAGAACTCATCCACAGCGAGCGACTCGCGTCTATTGGTAGGCTTGCCGCAGGCGTTGCCCATGAAATAGGCAACCCTGTCACGGGTATCGCCTGCCTTGCACAAAATTTAAATGATGACATTAAAGAGGGAACGGCCGATCAAACCGCCAAAGACATTCTGAATCAAACCGATAGAATTAACACGATTGTTCGCAGCTTAATGAATTTTGCCCACGGTGAAACCTATGCCGGCGGAAGCGATACCAGCGCCACCACAGAGCTTGAATACTGCTGCCACGAAGCCATAAAACTACTGTCCCTCGACAAGAACCAAACCCCCGTCAATTTTGAAATGTCGGTTCAGCCGGATACCCAGTTAGCGATTGGTGAGCAACAAATGATTCAATTGTTAATCAATTTACTTGCCAATGCTCGCGATGCTTCGCAAGCAAATCAAGCCATTAATATTATCAGTCGCCCCGCCAAAGATATGCATATTATCGAAGTGATTGACGAGGGATGTGGCATACCCGCAGAGCAACAAGAGATGATTTTTGAACCTTTCTTTACCACCAAAGACACCGGCAGCGGAACGGGACTTGGCTTATCCTTGGTCTATTCAATCATTGATCAACACCAAGGCAATATTGCGGTTCAAAGTCCCTATACGGCGGACGGCAAAGGAACACGCTTCGTTATTACACTGCCTACAGCAACAACGACAAAATAACAGTTGTAGACAAGACCTATTTTAAATATGTTACCCTGTTACACGTATTGGTTACCCTTTACCACAGGCGGGTTATTTTTAGCATGAACAATATTCTCATTGTCGAAGACGAAGACGTCATTAGAACCGCTCTGCGTCGATTACTCGAGCGCCATGATTACGTTATTACCGAATCCGGAAGCGTACGTGAAGCCTGTGAGTACGAGCTGGATGCCTTCGACCTCATCATCAGCGACTTAAGACTCCCTGGCGCGCCAGGTACCGACTTAATTAGACTAGCCAAGACCACGCCTGTTTTAATTATGACGAGCTATGCTAGCCTGCGCTCTGCAGTTGACTCAATGCAAAAAGGCGCTGTGGATTATATCGCCAAGCCGTTTGATCATGATGAGATGTTACGGGCGGTTAAACGTATCATTAACGACAATACCCACCCTGAAGGCAAGCAACGCAAACCCGTAGCCAACGATTCACACTTCGGCATGATTGGCAGCTGTGATGCCATGCTTACGGTTTACGAGTACTTGAGCAAAGTCGCCCCGACCAATGCCTCTGTACTCATCCATGGAGAAACCGGTACCGGTAAAGAGCGCGTAGCCCAGGCCATTCACACAGCTAGCCACAGAAGCGACAAAAATATGATTTCTGTCAACTGTGCTGCTATTCCAGAATCACTGATCGAATCTGAATTATTTGGCTACGAAAAAGGCGCATTTACTGGCGCGCAAACGTCTCGCATCGGTTTGATAGAAGCTGCCGATGGCAGCACACTTTTCCTTGACGAAATCGGCGAGCTACCACTAGAGGCACAGGCTCGTTTGCTGCGTTTTATCCAAGAGGGAGAGATAAGAGCCATTGGCTCAGTCCACTCCCGTAAAGTTGATGTTCGTCTACTCACCGCGACACACCGCGACCTTAAAAAACTGATCGCCTCGGGCAAATTCCGTGAAGATTTGTACTACCGAATCAACGTAATGCAAATCAATGTTCCCCCGCTACGGGAACGCGGTAGAGATATTTTAGAAATAGCAGAGACATTACTCGAAAATATCAGTAAAGACATGGATCGCCCCGGTAAATATTTTTCTCCCAGAGCGATTCAAGCGATTACCACCTATGCCTGGCCTGGTAACGTAAGGGAAATGGAAAATGCTATTCAACGAGCCGTTATTCTTAGCGAACAAGACGAAATTGATAATGACGTGTTCAATATCGATTTAGAACTCGTCAATCTCAATCGCTTGCGAGACGATCTCGACGGCGATGACGACTACAGCAACCCCTACTCTGAAGCTGCGCAACGCAGCGGCAGCGTGAACAGCAACGACCCCGAAGAAGACCTATCACTGGAAGATTATTTCCAACGATTTGTGCTAGAACATCAAGATCGAATGAACGAAACAGAGCTCGCTAAAAAGTTAGGCGTGAGCAGAAAATGCCTTTGGGAGCGCAGACAACGACTGGGAATTCCTCGCCGCAAATCCAGCAAGCCTCAAAAGAGCGACTAACTTATCCTGCTCGACAACACATAAAATGTTACCTACAGAAACGTTACCGATCCAAGAATATGTAGAAAAGTGTTTCCTTGGCGGTAACGGACCCGTGCAAATTAGTAACACTCGCAACTAAAAAGTCATCCAAAAAATACCACCAAAAATTAAAAACACATCAAAAACAATGACTTAAAAAAGTTGGCACACCACATGCTTTTATATGGACAATAAAAATAACAATGCGTAATAAAAATAATAACGCTTAGTAGTAATAAGAATTAAAGTTTACAAAGACCAATAAAAACAACACTAATAATAATAAATCCGAGACCTGGGTGGGGAAGCAAGTCTTCCCTTTCATTTATTAGGACTCTTACACTTCAAAAAAGTTTCATTCTTCCTTATTCTTTTTGCTGATAGATACTTGAAGGCAATTGCTCTAATATTATGCCATTAATAGTATTTAGTCGGCCTTAGTGCCGTGGAGCAAACCCAGCCAATGAAAAACTGGCTCAAAAAAAAATTTAATACATTGACCAAATCTTCTAAAAAACAAATTGTGCCTCGCAGCGAGCACGACATCTCTCGTCGCAATATTAGTCGCGGAGCTCAAGCAGTGATAAAAAAACTGCAAATATCTGGCTATCAAGCCTACCTTGTTGGCGGCGGTGTGCGTGACTTGCAGTTGGGCGGACGCCCAAAAGATTTTGACATTGCTACCGATGCAAAACCCGAACAGGTACATGTGCTTTTCAAGGGCTCTCGTATTGTCGGTCGACGCTTTCGGATAGTCCATGTGCGACAAGGGCGCGAAATCATTGAAGTTACCACATTTAGAGGCAGTCACGACCAGGAGGACAGCCTCAACAAGCAGCAATCGCGACAAAGTGAGTCAGGCATGCTGCTGCGCGACAATGTTTTCGGCACAGTTGAAGAGGATGCCATACGGCGCGACTTTACAGTCAATGCGCTTTACTACAACCCCGAAGACGGCACTGTTCACGACTATACGGGTGGTCTCGAAGACCTTCGCCAAGGAGTTTTAAGATTAATTGGCGACCCCGAGACACGCTATCGCGAAGATCCAGTAAGAATGCTTCGTGCCGCTCGCTTTGCCGCCAAACTTGAATTCGACATGGAATCCGCCACGGAAGCTGCGATTGAACCACTCGCCGATTTGATTGATAGCGTATCATCTGCTCGACTTTTCGATGAAATGCTAAAACTATTCCAGTCTGGCTATGGTGAGCGCACTTTCTTTCAGCTACGTCGATTAGGACTTTATAAACACTTATTCTCCCAAACTGAATGGTCACTTACGCACAGTGCAAAAAGCGAGCAATACCACGCTATGATTGTGCAAGCGCTGCGCAACACGGATGCCCGTATCGCTCAGCAGAAGTCGGTAACACCTGCATTTATTGTCGCAGCCATGCTCTGGCCTCCACTGCAGGAAACGATTGAAAACTTGAGCCGCAGCATGCCACCCCAAGATGCCTACCAGCGAGCATGCCAACAAGTGATTGGCGGCCAATTAAGTCAAATTAGCATCCCCAAGCGTTTCACCATCACGGTTCGTGAAATTTGGGATCTGCAATCTCGTCTTCCCAATATTCAGGGTAAGCGTCCCGAACGCACTGCTGCTCACCCACGCTTTAGAGCAGCCTATGACTTTTTATTGTTACGCGAATCAGCTGGCGAGAACACCGGAGATTTAGGAGCATGGTGGACAGATTATCAGCGTGATAACCCACTACCGAGTCCTGCTCATCACGCCTTGCACGAAGAGAAACGCCACAAGCCACGCCGCCGTCGGAGACCCCAACACTAATGGCTATTGCATACATTGGGCTAGGTAGTAATTTAGAGCATCCAGCGCAACACATCCTTCAAGCGATGCATGAGCTGGATAATCTCCCCCACTGTCATTTGCTCGCTGTTTCCAATACCTACCGCAGCATTGCTGTGGGTCCAGGAGAGCAACCCGACTATGTCAATGCCGTTGTCCAAATCGAAACTTCTCTCCCTCCCCTTGATTTACTCGATGCCATTCAAAGTATCGAGCTGGCCCACGGCCGTGTTCGTGACATACGATGGGGGCCCAGGACGCTAGACCTTGATATGATAATGCTCGACAATCTAACCATGGATACCGAACGATTAATCCTGCCCCATCCACGCGCGGCAGAGAGAGATTTTGTACTTCGCCCCCTGTTAGATATAGCGCCGTACCTGAGTTTTCCAGACGAACGAAGTGCAGCTGAATGCCTTGCAAGCGCCGACAATAATGGTTTGCGTGTCCTGCAAACTTCAGATGACATCTGGCAACAACTACGAGGATAGCCACGAGTGCAGAACTCAACGCCAAAACTAATCGCGATAGAAGGTCCAATCGGTGTAGGCAAAACGACACTCGCCAAGCGCCTTGCAGAAACCCTTGGTAGTGAAGTTGTCCTGGAAGACATTGACAACAACCCCTTTCTAGAACGTTTTTATCAGAACCGCCGGCAAGCCGCCCTGGCCACTCAACTCTTTTTCTTGTTCCAGCGTAGCCAACAAATCCAAGACATCCGGCAAGACGACCTCTTTACTCCCTCTCGAGTATTTGATTTTTTGATGCAAAAGGACAAACTTTTTGCCAAGGTCAACCTCGACGACGAAGAATTCAAGCTATACGAACAGGTTTACCAGAAGCTGCTCATCGACGCCCCCAAACCGGACCTTGTGGTTTATTTGCAAGCACCCACCGATGTGCTAGCTCAACGCATAGAACAACGCGGAGTGGCCTCTGAAATAGGTATTGAACGAGATTATTTAGAACAACTCAATCACACATTCAGCGAATTTTTTCTCTACTATGATGAGTCTCCGCTACTCATAGTAAACTCCAAAGATCTCGATTTCGCGACTAACGATGACGACTACCAAATGCTCGTGGAACAAATTCTTAACACTCGCAGTGGTAGACACTTTTACAACCCAACACTGTTATAGGCATTACTCCATGACACGTCCTGTATCCATCCATAAGCTCCACGAAATGAGCCAAAATGGCGAAAAAATAAGCGTCATTACCGCCTACGATGCCACGTTTGCTAGGCTCGCTAGCGAGGCCGCAATTGACATTATCTTAGTGGGCGATTCGCTAGGCATGGTCTTACAAGGGCACAGCTCAACACTCCCCGTGAATGTGGCAGACATGGCCTATCACACGGCAGCAGTTGCCAAGGGCGCGACAACCCCTTTTATTATTTCTGACATGCCATTCATGAGCTATCACAGCGAGGAACAAGCCATGAACAACGCTGCATTGCTGATGCAAGCTGGAGCTCACTGCGTCAAATTAGAGGGCGGCTCTTGGTTGTGTCCCACCATTGAAAAACTCGTGCAGCGCGGTGTTCCTGTTTGCGCCCACTTAGGACTGACGCCACAGTCGGTCAATCAACTCGGCGGTTTTAAGGTCCAAGGTAGACTTCCCGCTGAAGCCGAAGCCATTCTTGCAGACGCCAGAGCCGTCGAGGCAGCAGGTGCCTGCATGCTTGTTTTAGAATGCATCCCAAGCGCCCTAGCCAAATTAATCACCGATAGCATAACTATTCCAACCATTGGCATCGGTGCTGGTATCGATACCAACGGCCAAGTGTTGGTGATGCACGATTTATTGGGCACCAATCCAAATCCCGCTCGTTTTGTTAAAAACTTTATGCAAGAAAGCGCCGACATCCTGGGCGCCTTCCAGGCATACCAACAAGCCGTTAAAAGTAAAAATTTCCCTACAAGCGAACACGAATTTGCATGAGATCTTGTCTGAGATTAATCCCTCAGGCATACTCCGCGACCGTGATTTTCGCCACAAGTGAACAACATGAAGACCGTTAACAACATCCCCAGTTTACGCGCTGAATTAAAAAACGCCCGCAGACAAGGAAAAACCATCGCGTTTGTTCCCACGATGGGCAATCTCCATGCAGGCCACATCAAGCTGGTAGATCGCGCCAAACTTGAAGCCGACGTCGTGGTGGTGAGTATCTTTGTCAATCCTTTACAATTTGGTGCTAACGAAGATCTAGACAACTATCCCCGCACGCTTGCTGCAGACCAAGAAAAGTTATTTGATGCTGGCACTGATCTGCTATTTACCCCAAGCGTGGACGATATCTACCCCGAAGGTATGGAGCCGCACGCAAAACTAACGGTGCCAATCATTACTAATACACTCTGTGGTGCAGCACGCCC
>Ga0209961_1000176_pt1 | contig 22580 bp, 41 predicted proteins | sample SalPonA_B_H2O_MG_FD_185719 | JGI IMG/M metagenome (GOLD analysis project Ga0209961, IMG submission 185719) | Water microbial communities from South San Francisco under conditions of wetland restoration - Salt Pond MetaG R2A_B_H2O_MG (SPAdes)... | ecosystem: Environmental > Aquatic > Non-marine... | reverse complement strand
TCTGACTTTACCAAAAAACGATACTTTACCGTCATCTCCGTCAGCTATTGCTTCAGTAGCAATCCCTAAGAAGAATTTAGCATTACTAGGATTAGACCCATCCATAAGAGCAGCCGTAATCCTACCTGATGCTCCAAGAGTTCCAGTAGCCATAACAGCAGAACCGTCAGGTATGCCTATGCCTGAATTATTCCTAACATGGTAATGGACCTCTTGTCCTACCTGCAGTACTGCACCGTTTTGTATAAGATCTAGAGTCTCTTCGTCAGCGTTCCAACTTAGAGTACCTTGTGTACCACTTCCTCCTGTTAGCTGAACGTTTCCAGTCGTCAGTGTCGTAGCAGTAAGGTTAGCCAAAGAAACGTCTGTATTAGGCTGTACAGCGCTTCCAGCAGTACTTGATACAGTCGTTAAATCAGTAGCAGTAGCAAAGTAAGAACTATCCTGTAATGCAGCACTACCTAATCCAAGATTAGTACGAGCAGTGGCTACATTAGTAAGATCGGATAGGTTATTAGCCTTAAGAAGTGTGTTGGCATAGCTTTGAGGGTTATCCCAACTTGTACCATTCCAAGTACGTAACTCGTTCTCTACTGTGTTGTAGTACATAGACCCAACAAGCAAAGGAGAACCGTCATTACCTATTGTAGGATCAATAGTTTTTGGACCCAAGTAATACAAAGGCTCTAACAGCTGATCTAACTGATCAACATAGTTAGCTGTAATAACTATTTGAGGTACAAAGTCAGCTACGTACTTAACAATATCAAAGTTTGTATTGAGATAACGACTGATTGTTAAGTCGTTAGGAGAAGTCTTGTAAGACACAGAATTTCTCCCTTATTAAACCCAGCCGTTATTGCTCAATTTGCCATTAGTACGAATAACTTTATGACGTAGGCTTTCTTGACGCAGCAACTGACATGAAGCTTCAAACTTAGCGTAGTAACTAACAGCTTCTGGATTATTCATATTAAACGCAGCAAAAGAACGATAAGCCACATAGTTAAGTAGTGGTTCTAAATACTGATCTGTCAGTGGAACAATAACGTCACTGTAGTTATCTGTCAGATTAGGATTTAGTTTCTCTGGTGCTGCTCGATAATGAACAAATAGTGCTGCTTCTAGACCCGGATTAGCAACGTTAATCATGTTGTAATCAGTTACTAGAATAGTGTCACAGTCAGTCTCATCGTTTACTGAATAAATTATTTCAGATTCATCGATTACTTCTTCAATAACCAATACATCATCAGCAAACGGGTAAAACGGAGTATCAATAATATATTTAGGATAAGCAGTATCATCCGTACCGTGCGGATTAGTTACTGCATATCGGCTATCTAATCGATATTCATTTAGGTATGAAAGAGTTTGTACTGTTACTTCTTTAATACGGATATCAAAGCGCTTATACAACTCAATCAAACCAAGGTTAATATGGTTAATCACAGCTGCTTGGTTACTAGCGTCCAAAACACCCTGATCATTGCCACCGATTGATAGCTGCGAAAGTTCACCATAATTTAAATGGTCAAAGATTTCTTGTAGACGCATATCGGCAGCCCTAGTTAGATTTACTACACAGTATAATTCTAGTAGGTTTTTATACAATATACGAGTTCATATGACCTGATCCACTTATGTCATCATCTTCCCACAAAATGTCCCTTACACCATTGTTATCTATACCTTCTGGAAGCTCTTGAGAGGGTCTCCAAGGCTTTAAACTGCCTAGCATAGAGATTGTATCAATGAAGTCGTCATGTTTGCTCTTAAAGCCTGCTTGAGCTGCTAGACGAAGTTCTTCCATAGCTTCAGTTAGTACAGGTTCATCTTTCATCTCTTCAGGAAACCAAATTTTATGGGCTTTAAAGAGAGGAACCACAATATTGAACCTTTGCATCTTGTTTGTATTAGGTCTAATACCCGGTTTATTAGTATTACCTTCACTAGCTAAAGTGAAATATGCGTTTCTGTTGATCATTTCGTTCATGATCCACTGAATAAAGCCGCCTTGTTGACCAGTAACCTCTATACCAACACTCTGGGGCTTATACATTTGAGCCAATCTGAACAAATCTTCTACGTTTTTGTCCATTAACTGTCTTTTACAGATGCCATCTACCCATAACCAGTCACCATTATGGTTGTAAGCCCAGACTGAAATAACAGAATAGTCTGCAGATGTCTTTTCAGACGTAGCAAAGTCAGTAGTAATATAAAAATTATAAGCAGCTCTATTTTTTAACACTGCACTACGCTTATACCAGATGATATCTGAATCCATTATTAGACGATCTTCATCTGACATGATTCTAAGCATCAATTCTTGGTTAAATGATGCTATTTGCCCTGTCTGTACGGCTCTGTCGTACTGTTCTTTTACATATTCGTATGTAAAACGATCTGCCCAAGCACCTTTAAACTCACTTTTTTCACAAGGAAACTGTTCACAAACAGGATATACGTTAACTTTCCATGCTCCTGACTCTACAGCTTTGTATAAAGGGTCTTTAGAATTAAAAGGAGTACCTGACCAGATAATCTTTCTGTGTTTAGGATGGAGAGCGTAGTTAATTGCTTTATAAATAGTGTCTTCTATACTTTTAATAACAGTAGGAGAACGTGCATCTTCGTCTGAAACCAAGTCATCTAGTACTGCTAGTACTGGACGTTTACCCATTTCTTTAGATCCACGAACACCAGTAGCTGCACCATATCCTTTTACAATGAAGGTATGTCCTGATCTATTAGTAAACTCCCATCTAATATCAGTAAACTTTGCTGTAGGAACGTATTTTTGCAGGAAATCACTATTCTCCCAGCGATATTCCAAGTTCTTACGCATGTTTTTGACACCGTTCTCAATAGAGTCAGATACATACAAAGCTAGGTCTACTTCTCCAAACTCTGGAATCTCTCCAAAAGTAGCCAAATACAAAAAGAAGTACTCACCCATTAGAGTAGTTTTAGCTGCTCCTCGAAACAGCATATTAACTATATCTGCTCCTCTGCCGGGAATTTGATCTAGCATTTTGTAATGAAGTACTGGAGTTAAATTCTCTTCTCCTTCTTCACCGTTAACTAACTTAATAAAGTTAACAAACTCCAGAGCAAAATCACTAGGTACATATTCAGTATGATCTAGATCTACTTGATTAACCCAGTCTTCAACAGATCGTTTTTCTAATGCGCTCATTTTCTTCTAATTCCATTGCACACTGTACAGCGTGATTAATACTAGCTATGAGTTTAGGATTATCTTTTAAATTAATAGTAGATCTAGAACCGTCTCTCCAGCCTACTAACATCTCATGATCCATAACAATGAAGTAGTGCATAACACTTACGTCATATGGTTCACCTTCGTACATGAAGATAGGACTCCTAATTAAACTTCCTATTACCATTTACTAGCGTCAATTAGATCTAAAGCAGTAGCATTAAAATCTACATCTAAATTATATTCTCTACAGATAAACCCAGCATATAAATCTAGATAATCTAAATTACCGTTTACTTGTAGTTGTCTACCGTAAGCTTCTACTTCACACCAGTAACGGTAATCTTTATTAAATAAATACTTAAAGCTATGAATAAAAAATAATCTTAGAAATTGACGTACATGAGTTCTTTCATGAGCCAATAAACCTATATCTTCACGGTATTCTGGTTTTATAAAAATAAATATAGCTCTAGCACATCCTGCAGCTTTCTTGGGTATAAACCAATTAGTATAAAATACTATTCCAGCCATATTATTCAGTCTCTGTAGTAATAATTTTACTATGAGCTATTTCTTTAGTGCTCATCATCCCTGATTCAATCATTTTACGTTGCATAGCTACTAGTTCCATTGTGCTACTACGCAGCTCATTAATACTCTTATCTTCGCTAGTAGATACGCTTAACTCTACCTTCTGAGCTTCAGGAGCTTTTAGATGCTTCATAAGGCTATCAGCAGCATCTGATCTAACTTTTTCACTCTTAGCAGTCATCATCAGCATAGCTTGAGTATTTATAGCCTTCTGAAAGATATCAGCATTAAGAATATGGGTAGGAATAAGAGTCTGTTCAAAGATCTTATTTACGATAACTGTTTTATTAAAAGCACTAGAGTATTTAGCGATAGTATCGTTATCAGCACCTTCATCTATTAAACGCTGATACCTATCAGGAAATGTCTTGGCATATGCTTCTACAGCACTAGAACCAAGTAATTTAAGACTCACAAACTTAACAGCATTGATATAGTCTTGCAGCTTCCATTTACCTTGCTGCATTACATGACCATAACTCAGTAAGTTATCTCTAAAATTCTCTCTTAGGGCAGGATCAGCAATTAGATTGTTAATCTGATCTACAACCTCATCAGTAACCCTAGCCTTAGCCTCTTTAGGTAATACCCTCTGAAACTGGGCTTTAGTTATAAATTCAGTATTAGGAATAAATTCTTGGCTCATTGGTAGTACTCATACTTAGGCTTTGATGAACCATAGAATAGTACAAATACTGGAACCAATACAAATAAGAGAAGATGGTCTTCCTACAGAGGTCGATGAAGGAACCCATGAGCTAGGAGAATTAACCCCTGCAGGAAGTAACTGAATTATAGCAAAAAATCACAGTTACACCCCTAATATTATATATATTATAAATATTACTAAAAATAGTATTCGTACTAATTCATAAGAGAAATTTCATAATTTAGTATGGGAGCAATACTTACTGTCTCTTTATGAGACAGTGGAAGTACCCCCCCTTACTACTCCAGATAACTATCTTTTATTCCTCTTGCTTTGCACATAAGTGCATCCAATAGCTATGGAGAATACTATGAAAATCATGAAGGACTTAGTCCGTGTTACCTCTTCTGCAGCTGAAACTGCAGTAACTTCATTCAATGCTCTAGAACATACTTCAGGTATGATATCTGAGGCTATGTTTAATGCTCGAATGGAACAATTAACCGAGATCCAAGAATCTCTATCCAAGTTCAAACTAGATGAACTAAAATCTTTATCCAACTCTATACGAGACTGGTCTAAAGTACCTGAATCTAAAGCTAAATAACTTAATAGGGTGGGACTTCGGTCCTACCCTTTTAAAAATACACAAACAAAAAGACACAACAAAAACACAACTGATAGGCACCACAAGGGGCATTAGATAGAAGTATTTAGAAGGGATTAGATAGAAGATTATCGCTACGTACTCACTATACGAGCTTACTCATAGTTCGTACTACGCTCTATTAATAGCATATTTTTAGGTAAAAGTCAATATAGTAGGAATAGTGTAAGTAGTAATATTTATTCCTCTTACTTTGTGGTTTAGCAATGGTGCTAACCATCTAGTCTTTCCTTCTTTCCTAGAGGTGTCCTATGGAAACTTTAAACAATGCTGTAACCCAAGAAACTAGTAGTAATACTGTAGCTTGGGAGGATTGTCCTCAGTTCTATATTAACGGTACTGACCGTGAACAACTGGGGATACTAACTCTTACTCCTGATACTGAACCGTACTGGAAAACCATTACAGATGGTTTAGGACGTAGTCAGAGTAAGATCACTGTAATGCAAACCAAAGCAGGTAAAGTACTCTTCATGAAGGGTAATACTTGTATTGGTGTTGTGAATGGTAAAGCGGTTAGTGTATCTAATCTCGCTAAATACCTTCACGCTGATATGTGTGTATTTACTCGTATCGGTGGTAAAGCAGATATGGTCGAAGATCTATCTGATTTCTAAATAAATAGGGGACTTCGGTTCCCTGTTTTTTTATTCCTCTTACTATGGATTCAATTGGAGGATAATCCTATGTTTACTTACCATATCACTTGTACTGATGGCTCTGTTCATGTTGAACAACTTGAAACCAAGAGCTTTAGAGAAGCAATGCTTAAGATATCTAATCTTAAGAAAACAGTAGCTAATGTTAAACGTATTCAGGTAACCAGAGATTACTTTGAAGATGTTTATGATACTGATCTTGAATAAGGGCTTATGCCCTTATTTTTTTGGGATTATTCCTCTTGCTTAGTGGTTTAACTGGAGGGTATTGCCATGATGGGAGTTATGTTTCCTAAAAATGCTATCTCTGATTTGATTAGAGAAGCTGAAAGATTTACTGATCCTGTAGAGGGTCAGTTGGTAGTTAGCGAAGATTGTGTAATGCGATCTGCCGCTGGCTTTTATGTTGGTCAGTTTTGTGTTGAGTACATGCCTGATGGTGAGTGGTTTCCACAGCCTTGGGACAGAAGTACTCAGTATACTGATAGCCAAGAAATAGCCGAAACATGGTTAGATGCATGAAAGAGCTATACGGTGATTAAGCTATGAGGACTCGTAAGAGTCCTTATTTTTTTTTTAACCGTTCTGCTGTATTCGGTTTCTTTCCTCTCGCTCTGTGGTTAACCCAAAGACCGGAGGACAGATAGATATGTTTTTACTAATTCAAAACGATATAGCAGAGACTGCAATATTCCATATGCTGTTTCATAGCAAAGAAGAAGCTATGGAACATGTAAAGTATTTGGATAAAGAATTTAAACAAAGTGAGGACTGGACGTATGAAATCTATGAAGTAGTAGCTCAGTTTGATCCATATACGGGAGAGCAATTTGACCGTGATATGAGGACTGGCTTATGAACCAAAGAGAGTTGGAGTATACGTATTCCAAGAGGCATTTGATGGATGTTCTTAGTGAGGACATCCAGATAAGTTGGGTGAGTGAGATAGTTTACGCAATCGAGAGTTATAGAAATAAACACTATAGCTACGATAGTAAAAATAAGAGGATTAGTAAGTTAGGGGATAGTTTGGATTTAGCTGTTACGATCATACTTAACATATTGAAATGTAACGGAAAGATGACAACTATCCAACAGATAGCTACTAGTGTGGCTAATGAGATAGATGACGATTTAGTGAGTAGTGTGATGACTGCTGCTGAGTTGTTAGCTGTTTGTGAAGATGGCTCAGTATTTGTACTGGTTAGCCATGATTATCCAGATAATCCCTTTGGTACGCTTGCTGTAAGACCAAGGATTAAACCATCAGAGGAGGTGTTGGTTAAGATTGATCAGTATATGTATGTTCCGCCAAGTGTTGAGCTACCGCAATGGTTGAACAACTGGTGTGGTGGACTACAGACAGTTAAGGACTCAGTGGTATTGGGTAAGCAGAATACTCACTCAGAATATCAAGCACTAGACGCACTAAATATACTGCAACGTATAGAGTGGGAACTAGATGACTATATGCTGTTGTGTCCTGAAGAACCTAATAAACCATTAGATACACCGGAGAAGTTCAAACAATTTACGGTGTTCAAGAAAGCTAGTAGAGCTGTTTATGACTTGTACAAGGATAAGCGATTCTACTTCATCTGGAAGTTTGATAAGCGAGGTAGGATGTACAGCAATGGTTATCATATAAACCTGCAAAGTACTGACTACAAAAAGAGTATATTAAACTTTGCACATAAAGAAATTATCAGTTTATAAGCTCTTCTGAGAGCTTTTCTATCTAGGTAGGGTGATTGCCTTACTTTCCTTCAAAAACGTCTACAAACGGCTCTATGGAGCTTACAGAGGTGTCAAAATGACTAATTCACAAGAAACATTCGATAATTTGGTAAAACAACTGCGTAAAGCACCTAGATCTAAGTCAGGTAGGAGTAAGAAATACTCTATTGAACTTAGGAATGATGTGGTGGCTTATCTAGCTGAGTTTCCTGAAGCCATAAATGATATGGCTAAGCAAGCTGGTGTAGCTAAAGCCAGTATTAAGTACTGGATTGATGCAGTTAAACCAGCAGAAGAAGAAGTACGGAGAATTATGGTTAATGCTGGTCTGATTGAAGACGTTACAGCATCTAACGTCTTACGTACTCAAATTGAGGATATGCAACGAACTCTAGAGATGATCGTAGAGCTTGAGCAGAGAGGCTATGTCGTACTTAAAAAGTAAAATCGACTTAGTGTGAGTAATAGAAATAAGGGACCCAATAGGGTCTCTTTCTGTTTATGAGGGTTAAACCATGAGTGTAAATATTCATTTTGATCTAGTGGATCTAAAACGTAGTGGCATGGAATACGAGCTGTTTGTCCATGAAGAGTATGACTACAACGATGGAGAGGATGATGAGCCGTATATGCGTACTGTACCAATGCTTAGGATACCTGCATGGAATGTTACAACTCAGCTATGGACTGATGCTTGTGGCTGTAGTCCTGAAGTTGTTATTGGAGTAAGGACTCACTCACATGTAATGCAGCATCTAGTGGATTTAGGTGTTCCGTTTCAGGTTCACTAGCTAATAATACCTTCTTTCAGTAAACTAATAATTACTTTTAGTAAAAGGTGATTATATGAAAAAGGTATGTATGCGTTGCAATGTAGAGCTATCACTAGATAGCTTTGCAATTCAATCCACAGGTAAATTAGGTCGTAGATCTACTTGTAAACAATGCGTTAAAGAGGAATACAGGCAAACTCCTAAAGGAGTTATCCATAGTATGTACTCTGGGCAACTTTGGAGAGAAAAGAACAAAGGAATAGCTCTTCATTACTCTAAAACTGAGTTAACTGCTTGGCTATATTCCTCTAACCAATTTGAACAAATGTTCGATGCATGGAAAGCATCTGGATTTGATCAAAGACTACGACCTACGTGTGATCGCATTGATGAGCATGGCGATTACTCACTTAACAACCTTCAACTTCTTACTTACGCAAATAACTCAAATAAGTACTACGACAGTGCTAAAAATGGCAGTAACACTAAAAAGTGTAAAGCTGTTAGTTGTTTTAATAAAGACAATGAGTTAGTTGCCACATATCACTCACTTTCTGCTGCAGCTAGAGCTGTTGGCAGTACTCCAGCAAATATACGAAATGTATGTGAAAGAAAGCCCTTACGTAGTGGCGATCACATATACACGCCTATGTCTGCTGCAGGATACATTTGGAGATACAGAGATGATGCAGTTTAGTGGTATTGATTATATCAAAATAGATGTCTGCAATAATTTCGGACTGGATAAGCTTAGCTGGACTGATCGGATAAATTGGTTTGATAAGCACCATGTTGATTGGCAGGATCTGATCCAAGAAGCAGATAATAAGTTCTTGTTTATTAAGGGAATGAGAGCTTATAAGGATGCACTAAAGGGTAAACCAACTGGCTTTATTATGGCATTGGATGCTACGGCATCAGGGTTAATTTGTAGCCCCTTTCTACAGTAATGTAGTTAGCAAACTCCGTGAATTCATGGGAAGTCCTACGGGATAATCATGAGCCAAGCTTAACTGGGGACAGTTTTGAAGGTGCAACGATCAGGATATACGGTCTAGAACAGACTATGAAATCCATAGGTATCAAGTGATACCGAAGTGCGGAGCATCCTTAAAGGATGATGATATGATCTGATCTGCATAGTAATATGCAGTAGTATTTGTAAATCAGTAGCAGTATACTTGTAGTTCACAACCAGAGTATATTGTTATGAATCATTATATTTATTTACTTACTTTCCCTAATGGAATGAAGTACATAGGCTGTAGATCTACTAAGTTAGGACCTACTTTAGACGCCTGTTACTTAGGATCTGGTAAAGCACTTCCTGAACGTACAATCAAATCATGTATTAAAACAGTTTTAGCTGAATTTCCTACAAGAGAAGAAGCTATTCAAGCTGAAATAGATTACATAAAAGATAATGATTGTGTGAATTCCCCAGATTATTACAACTTACGTTTAGCTACTTACGATAGACATGGTACTGAAGGTACTCCAGTTAATACTGGTAGAACTAAAGAAACGCATGAATATATTGTTTCAGCTAATGAAAAACGTAAGCAATATGTAGGGGAGTATCGGACTCCTGCTCAAAAAGCAGCAGATAACCGAGCTAGAGGTGTATCTACTGGACCTAATCCAGCTAAAGGTAAGATAGGAATAAATAATAGTGGGTTTAATCCTTGGTATTTAATAGATCCTAAAGGTAATTACCTAGAAATAATGATTCCTAAGCAAGATTATGCAGAAAAGTTAGGTGTAACTCCAAGGCAACTTGGTCATAGATTCCACCATACAAATATGCATAAACCTGCCAAACAAGGACCTTTAAAGGGTTGGACATTTGGTAACTTGCCTAGACCTACAAATACAGGTGCTGATTAACGACCAGCATTGAACATTATGTACAGATTATGTCTTGTCTGTCTGGATGTAAGAAGACAGCTAAAGCTGTAAATCTCATTAATACAGGTAATAGGGAAGATGTATACGAAGCAGCAGTGGTAGAGATGAATAAGCATCTAGTACCAGAGCAACATGTAGTACGTAAAGACATTAAGAAAAACTTGATGACTCGGTATTACAACAAATCCAGACCAGAAGGACTGTCTGACATTCAGGAAGTAGCATTTAATCGTGCTTTGGGAGCAGCATTTCCCGGAGCAGAAGATGTTATGGAGATCATTAATGACTCTTGGAACGATAAAGCTCTAGAGCATAAATGGACTGCACCTGACGGGCACGTAATTCGGGTCAAAGTAGAAGAAAAGGAGGATAAGCGCATTCCAATTGATGAGCTAAAAGTGACGTTTACTTATAGGTATAACAGCAATAAGCCATCAAAGCGGAAAACAAGTCTCTGTCCTAACTACATTCACTCAATAGATGGTTGGATAGCTAGAGAGATGGTACGTAAAGCCAATAAATTAGGTTTTAGATTGGTCCACATACATGATTCTTTCTGGGCAAGCCCGAACCATATGAATAAGGTTAGACAGTTGTACGTAGAAATATTGGCAGAGTTAGCAGCCAGTACAGCACTACAAGACTTTGTTCAGGAACAAGGTAAAGATGTATTCCTGATTAAAGACAGTGAAGACTTAGCGCAGGAAATCCTCCAGAGCGAATACGCTCTATCTTAGAAAGAAGCCTCAATAGTGCACTCCGTGCACTGTTGGGGTCTTTTTTTATCAGAACTCAAAGCATGATCAAAGGCTAAATGGCATTGGATTAAATATCCAAAGTAAAATGCTATCTAACCTAAATTCCCTAAAAAGGGACCCACTGACCCAAGGCTAAGACTATGGAAATCAATCCTAAATACACGGATATGTTGACGTATGAATTGGTAACAATTTATGTCGGAAACGTTGAGCTACAAGAATTACTACCAGTAAAAATTGTAGATACTTTGTTGCTTAATCATGTCAGACATAAAGAGATACCTTTGATTCATGACTTTCAATTAACTATTGGAGGTGTTCAGCGAGCAATTGTGGATATAGATAGTTATAGGTTATTGGATTCAGAGTTTGGAAGCAGAAATATGCAGATCAGTATGAGAGCTGCAGTTTTAAAAGTCAGAAACTTACTGACATTAGTAAATGAGTACCACGAAGTTGTACTTCAAATGAACCAACGTATAGAAGAAGAGAGAGGATATTAGTATGAGTATTAATATTAATAGTAAAGATCTGCCTGATGCATTGATTAAAATTCTGAAAGCAGAAAAGGTTCCGATGATTAAAGCATCACCGGGAGTAGGTAAAAGCCAGATAGTTAAGCAAGTAGCTGATAAATATAAGCTCAAGCTAATTGATATGCGTCTGAGTCAATATGACCCAACTGACATGAATGGCTTTCCTACTATTGAGAATAGCCGTAGTGGTTATCGTCCTCCAGAAACTATTCCAATTGAAGGTGATGAACTACCTGAAGGTTATGTAGGTTGGTTGTTGTTCTTAGATGAGATTAACAGTGCACCACTAGCAGTACAGGCAGCAGGTTATAAGCTGATCTTAGATCGTATGATTGGTCAATACAATTTGCATGAAGCTGTAGTAATGGTTGCTGCAGGTAACCTTGATACAGATAAAGCAATTACTAACCGTATGGGTACTGCAATGCAGTCACGTATGGTTCACCTAAATATGGGTGTTAGTCATAAGTCTTGGCTCAACTGGGCATACGGTAGCGGTATTGACCATCGTGTTACTAGTTTCATTGAGTTTAGACCAGAGCTACTACATCGATTTGATCCAAAACATTCAGACGATACTTTCCCTTGTCCACGTACTTGGGCGTTCCTGTCAGACATCATTAAAGATGTAGATGAGTTCACTGAACTAGATGTTGCTATTGCAGCAGGTACAGTAGGTGAGGGTGCAGCACTAGAGTTTAATGGATTTGTATCTATTTACGATAAGCTGCCTAAGATCCAAGAGATTCTGAAAGATCCTAAGAATGTACCTCTGAGCCATGACCTTAGTGTGCGTTATGCAATTAGTGGTTTGGTTGCTCATGAAGTTGATGAATCTAACATCAATAAGCTTGCTGCATTTGTAGAACGTCTACCTCCTGAATTCCAGCTACTGACTTGGCGTACTGCTATTAAAGTCAATCCAGCATTAATGGCTACTCCTTACATAAAAGAATGGATCAAAGTTAATGCTAAGGAGCTGTAGTTATGAGTACCAAAATACAGGTGTACTTCAACTTTGAAGGTTGGAGACAAGCCATAACAGATGGAACTGATCCTTATGGGGTCAGTTCTACATTTGATCCAATTACATTAGAGCGTAGGTTTGATCGAGGGATATTTGGTGTAGCTCACCAGCAACTTACAGAAAACAATGTAGGTATCTTGCGTTTAGATGACGTAGTAGGTGATTACATGATTGAGAATACAGAGTTTCGTATTGTTCACAGTAAACTTTTTAAACGTGTTAACGATCTTAAATTAGTTACTCCAGATGGATACGAAGTAAAAAAAGCAGATATACCACTTTGGGCATGGTTCATTATTACTGACGGCAAAATGCGTAAATTAAGAACTAATCATAGTAATGTTGGTTTTGATAATTATACGTTTAATGAAGAACCTAGTTTTGAGATCCATGTATGTGATCGTAAAACACGTAAAGAAAACCGTGAAAAGTTTCAACGTATTGTATCTGAGCGCATATTAACTAGTGCGTTATTAGATACGAATGACTATTCACAATACTTTACTGGATATGATGGCGGTAGACCTCAAATAGTATTTTTAAACGACCTTAAAACTCTTAATTTTGAAAACGCTGTAGATAAGTACCCTGTGTATTTTGAAGTGTATTTTAAATTAACTGATCGTATTCAAGTAGGTAAAGAAGATAAGCATGCTATTAGCATGTGTATTAATCGTGGTGCAGGTAGTCTGTATACCTTTATGAATCATATGAAAAAGTTTGAGAAAGATTATGTGGATCAACGTAATCCAATTACGGTAACCCACTTGGAGGTGGTAAATGAGTGATGTAGAAAAAGCACTCAGTAAAGCCAAGATGCGATTAATGCTAAATGGCGGTAGGTTTCTATCATCAGTTGCTCTGCAAATGGAGCATAAAATAGATAACCGAGTACCAACTGCAGCTACCAATGGTAAAGAAGTCCTCTACAACGAGGACTTTTTTATGGGTCTTACTGAAGAAGAACGTGTTGCATTAATTGCACACGAAGTATGGCACGTAGCATTCCTGCATACAGTTCGTAGAGGTAATAGACATCCTGTTGTCTGGAATTATGCAGGTGACTACGTAATTAATAATCAGCTACGTCTAGATGGTTTTAAGTTACCTGAACCACATTTGTGGGATGCACGGTATTGTGACCATACCACTGAACAGGTTTATGACCTGATCATGGAAGAGCAAGATGATCCAGATGATATGGATAATCCTGACGGGTTTGGTCTAGATATTATGGATCAGAGTGGTGATGGTGAAGACTCTCAGCCTACTGAAGAACAGATTGCTAAAGCTGAGATGGAAATTAAAGAGATGCTGGTTAAAGCAGCAACTCAAGCCAAGATGGAAAACCAAGCAGGTTCTATTCCCGGTGAGATAGCTAGAGCTATTGATGATTTGATTAATCCTAAGCTGAATTGGAAAGATCTATTACAAAGATTTGTTAATTCAGTATCCAAAGAGGATTACTCATGGAGATTACCTAATAGACGGTTCTTTCCTAATCATTATTTACCAGCAGCTTATTCAGAACAGTTGGGTCATATAGCAGTAGCTATTGATACATCTGGCTCTGTAAGCCAAGAAATGCTGTTAGAAATGCTGTCTGAAATCCAGAGTATTAACGATAGTTTTAAACCTAAAAAGCTAACCATCATGGATTGTGATTACCAGATTCACAATATGTATGAGGTTACTGAAAACTTAGACATTTTAGAGCTAGAGTTTGGTGGATGGGGTGGTACATCGTTCTTTCCAGTATTGGATTGGGCACAAGAACATCAACCAGATCTATTGATCTATTTCACAGATCTATGGGCTGAATCCATAGATGAATCTCACGGTTATACATTCCCTTGCATGTGGATCTGTTATTCAGATCACGAACCTATGCCTTGGGGGGAGACTATTTATTATGAGCCAAACATTTGAAGAATGGTGGAACACTTACCTGTATCTAGGGGATGACTTAGATAAAGAATTGGCTAAAGCTGCATGGGAAGAGGCAGTAGTCAACTCTAAGTTGATACCTAAAGGTTACGTGCTTGTACCTATAGAGCCGACAGAGAAGATGATTGAAGCAGGTGACGCACTGTGGGATCACCATTGCACTTCAATCTATGAAGCCATGATCCAAGCCGCACAGGAGAATACAAATGAATGTTAAAGAAGCTAAGGCTTTATTGAGTCAGCCAATAGAAGCTAATTATGTTGTTATTAATATTAGTTACAGTACTGAACTTATATTGCCTCATAAAGAAGGTTTAGAAGTTATTAATGCTTTAGCCAAAGCAGAAAAGATTACTGGTTATGGAGAAAATGAAGTTGTTAAACCAATAGGTAAAGATGATTTTACTATTAAAGTAATCAGTGCTGAATATTACCGTGAAGCTAAGATGCGACACTATTTAAAAGGAGAGGATAATGCGTAAATTTTCATTACATCCTCTCAAAGAGGAGATACGCAAAAAGATCGGTGAACGAATCAGTAATGCTAATAATAATATTACTGTGATGATTGATGCTAAAGACTCATCTGGAATGGTTCGAGTTAAGGGTGAGTCTTACTACGGTACAGCAGCTAAAGAGCTAGCTGGTTTAAAGAAGTTTAGCGAAATCGTTAACTTAAAGATGGATAGTAAATCTATTACTCGTATTACTAGTTATATTTCTATAATGAATAAAGCCAAAGAAGACTGGAATCTGATAACTTGGTACTTCGCTAAGCTATCTAGAGTTAAGTCACTTGGCGATGTGTATCACGCATTACCTGATTCTTATCACAAGTACCTTCCGGGTAAGAAAGAGTCATTTCAGATGCAAGAAGATGTCTTGGATCAAGATGCTTATGATGCATTGCAGCAATTAGAGCTGATAACGTATTTAGAAAATAGCTGAGGAGCTAATTATGATTGAGTACCACCTGATCAACGAAACCATTGAGTATGCCTCAGAGATCTGTATGGATCAGGATGAAAGAGTATTCATCATTCCTCGTTCTACAGATGAGACAGTCATGATCCCTGTAGGCAGTGTCGTTAAGATTGTTCACCATGAACCCAAGGAGCAGTGATATGAAAAAGCATCTAACTGAAGGTGAATGGATTCCTGATATTCAACACAGTTTTGGCAGTATTACCGCATCTGTTTATACAAAAAAGAATCTCAATATGATTACTAACTTAGGTCATTGGGCTAACCAAACTCATGACGAAGGCATAGCTAATGCAGTGTTGATTGCCAACGCTAAACGAATGTTTGAGATGCTACGGCATGTAGACAAGTATGGGTACCCTAATTGGGTAGCAGAAGACTTAGAGCATTTGTTAGCTCATATGGATTTAGAGTTTCATAAATTAAGGAGTAAGAATCATGAAGATAACGACTCTGACTGATTTAGCTCGTGAGTACGAGCGAGGTAAGATATTTAAGATTCGTACTAATGACAGTCTTATAGACCTTAGTATTGCAGAAAAATCCATCGCAGAGCTTGATCACCTGCTATCTTATTACAAGGTCTACAGTGTTGATGACAGGGAAGCGATTAAAACTGAATGGCTCTTGTTAACTGAGGTGAACGGTGAGTCCTATGTACCTAGCAGCGGAATCTGCTGGGCTTGTAATGAAGATATAGTTCAACATTACATCGACACGGAAGAATTCAGCGGTTCACATTGTCTAATGTGCAACTATGACTTTATAAATGATGACTGACGCAGCTAAAAAGAAAGAAGCAGAAGAACTACGTAAACATGTTGAAGAATTTCTAGCCAAAGGTGGAGAGATTCAACAAGTCCCAATAGGTGTCCGAACTGGTGACACTGGTCTTACAGATAAACAAAAAACAATAGTTAACCGACTATGACCTATTTCCATACTAAATGTGGTCATTGTGGTAGTACATGGACTACTACATTGTCGTCTATATCTAAAATACTCTGTGCTGATTGCCTAAAATACACTGATTGGGTTCTTAAACCTAAACAACAATCTGTACTTATTGATGGTTTAGTAGGAGAGAGTCATGTCAAACAAGAAGAGACCAAAAAAGAAACATAGCTATCAGAAGCGAATGAATAGAGCTTCAGCTGCAGTGCTTAATCAGCATCATGTAGCTGTTATGTATTCTTACAATGATAACCAGACATCTAGAATCATCGATATTAAGTCTGGAAAGACTATCAGAGCTACTGAATTAATGATTAGAACCATAACAGATGTACCTTATAAGTGGTCTATCTATATGGCTGCTATTTGTCAAAACGGTACTGAAAGATATGTTAAGTCTGAAGAAGTTCAAATATATGATTTATGTAAACAGTACGAGCTAGCTGACTTTCTATCAGAACGGCATTCAATCTTGTTAAAAACTTGTAACAACAACCACTTAGTTAATGCTATGTGGATTGCTTGTCCATATGAACACGAATTTACTGAAGAAGCTGCTTTTGAGTTGTTTGATAATGCAGGTGGTTGGTCAGATTCTGAACCATATACTACTATTAAATACGCTGATCCCACCGATCAGTGATCTCCGGGTTGGATTGGGTTAATTAAGGAAGCTTTCGAGCTTCCTATTTTTTTGTGTACTATACGTAAAACCTATACTGGAATTAGTATTATGAATGAACCCTCTGTATTAGAGAAAATCGCTTCTCATGCCAAATGGCTAAAAGGGGACCCATCTGCACAACCTTGTGTGTTAAACAAAGCAGATCTTAATCACATGGTTCTACCTAAGAGTAAGCTTAAGACAGCTAATCTGGACCATGCTAATTGCAGTAAAGCTAACCTAATGAAGTCAGACTTATCTGATGCACGGTTAGAGTATGCTTGTTTATTTGGAGCCAACTTACGTGATGCAGATCTTAAAGGTGCTAAGTTACTTCGTGCAGACCTTAAAGAAGCTGATTTACGTGGAGCCGATCTTAGAGGTGCTGATTGTACTAATGCTGATTTTCGTAGTGCTCAACTAGAAGGCTGTAACCTAAGCAAAGCTAAGCTATGTAATGCTGTAGGTGATGGTGTCTATATTAAGTCTTTGTATTTCAGTGATGTATACCCAGTTGTATATACAGCTACTCATATCCATGTTGGTTGTATGGCTTTCCCAATTGAGTATTGGCAGAAAGCTACTGAAGAACGAGTTAGATCCCTCGATGGTGATAAGGGTGTTCAGTTCTGGAAAGACTGGAGAGACTTCATTGAAACCTTTGTTTTACAATACCCAGCAAAACCAACAATAGAGAACTGACATGACACTTGAAGAACTAGCACAGAACATAGCTCAATGGGGTGAAGATCGTGGTATTACCACTAACTCAGAGAACCCTATGGCTCAATGTCTTAAATTAGGCAGTGAGTTTGGTGAGCTGTGTGACAACATTGCTAAAGGTCGCTACGAAGCTGCTAAAGACGATATCGGGGATATGATCGTAGTTCTTATCATGATTGCTGAAATCATGGATACCAACGTTCAGGAGTGTCTTTTAACAGCTTGGGAAGATATTAAAGACCGTAAAGGTTACTTCAACGGCAAAGTATTTATTAAAGAAGGGGATGTAACTCCTTCAGAATAAGGAGTTCATCATGGAATTTAAAACCAGAGTAGCTGGCATTCCCTGTATATGTGAAGTTACTAATTACTATTATGATCCCGGTAGAACATATGGTCCTCCAGAGGACTGTTACCCTGAAGAAGAAGAGTTCGAGTTCAGGTTAAAAGATCGTAAAGGCTATTACGCACCTTGGCTTGAAGCCAAACTTACTAGTGATATTGAAGCAGATTTGCTGGAAGAATATCGCAGTATGGGTGATGATGATTACTAATACTCTCTCTCTATACTCCTCAAGAAGGTAGAGACTTTTGCCCCTGTATCAGGGGCTTTTTTATTTATGGAGCCAGTTATGCATGCACATGAAGTATTAGAGCAAGGTGCTAAACACCTTAAAGACAGAGCAGTTACCTATGATAATCCAAAAGGTGAACGCTCTATGCAGGCTACAATTACTGCATTTAATGCTATAACTGGTCACAGACTAACTACTGAACAGGGTTGGTTATTCATGACTTTGTTGAAAGCTGTACGTAGTCAGCAAGGTGAATTCAAAGCAGATAACTATGAAGATGGAGCTGCTTACTTCGCACTGATGTGTGAAGAGGCTGCCTCTAAGCGAGGTACATAATGCAGATCGAAGTTACATTGGATGAGCTTAAAGCTATTAGCGATGCTCTATGGAACCATGAACAAGGTAAAACAGATCTTATTGACCGTATTGATGAGCTGATCGAAGAACAATCAGAATTAGCTGAGATGGACTTTGATGATTGTGCAGGTGGTGCTTGTAAGCTCTAGGAGATGTGCTATGACTAGGCAAGAACTAGACAGTGTTATGAAGCTTATAGCTGACTGCAATGACTATCTAGAAGGACGTAAACACTCTCAATGGATAGCTGGTATAGCTAAAGATGCAGCCAATAAAGCTGTTATAGACAGAATGGAAAGTCTATATGAAAGACTGCAAGAGGCTGGATTAAATCTTGTAAATGAACAAGCGTAGTGACCTCCGGTCACTGCTTTGGAGTTTTAAATGGATAGTAAAATTCTTAAGCTGTTTGAAGAGTATGCTTTAAATAAACCAATTACGTCTATTCCTGTAGATGTATTTGTAGGACAGCCTCTTTATTTTGAGCTGTACCAACAAATAGAACGAGCCAATTGGCTTAGAAGGCACTTTAAAACTTTAACTCATGCATATGGAATACGTGATCGAAATTCTATTGATGCTAAGTACCAAGTTTTAGCTAAAGTCATGGAAGCTGATAAAGAGATTTTAAAATTGTTTGTGGAGTTACAAGAAAACAGATGGCGAGAGACTGGACTAATCATGAAGTCAAATACTTACATGTAAACTACGGAATACTACCTGTAGTAGAGATTAGTAAGTATATAAATAAGTCTGAAGAAGCCATTAGACAAAAAGCCCATAAACTTGGGCTTAAATCTAAACTCCCACATAAACAAGCCAAACATGTAGAAGAGATAAAGTTTTTACTTTGTGAATTCTATACCCAAACAGAAATTGCTCAGAAACTCGGTATATCGCGTAGAGCATTAAGTTTGAAGTTAGCCAATAAAAAGTATTTTGACGACTTTGATCGTAGACTGGCTAAGAATAACTACAAACGTAGAGCCAATAGACCTACGTAAGGAGATGATATGCGTGATATAGACGAAAAAATGGTAGAGCACATTGCTCTACATACTGAGGAATGGAGCTGTGGCAATACATTGGTTAAATATCGACCATATGTTAAAGATCCAAATAATAGCTATACCCAAATCACAGATGTGTATTTGCATGGTAATCTGATCGCCCAAGTTGACTGGGTAGAACAGACTGTTAAATTATTCAGCCGTGGTTACCGTACTACTGTTACTAAAAATAGACTGAATAGTATTTGTACATTATTTAACCTACCAAGCATTCAGTCAGGAACTTTATGGATTCAGGCAGGACAAGCCTTTGTAGAAGGAGTTGTCTGGACGTTTGATTACCCTGTTGTACCACCCATAAATACTAATTATCGAATACGAAGATACACTAAATAATTTAAGGAGCCACTTATGAAAGAGATCCATTTTAGTGACGAATTTCCTAAGCTGGCTTTATTAATTAAAGATCAAGCATGCTTTCATGATCAGATCAAAGAGCATTACATTGATCATTTAACTGTACCCACTGTAGCTATATCTTTGGAGTACACTAAATCTAATAAGATTACTGCGAAAGCAGCTAGAGAATATCTCTCTCATATTCTCCCTACTCTTAAAAAGAACGGTATTACTACATTGTATGTAGCTGATGCTCAGTACTTTAAGGTGCTAACTAAAAAACCAACAACAGAACCTCATTATGGATATGTACTTCAGTGTGCTATTGACGGTTTTACTGATATGGACATTATCTATGGAGTGAATTACCAAGCTCTGTTTCATAACGACAAACTCCAAGATAAGTTGGATTTGAGTCTAAAAACAGTAAATGACTTCTTTAAAGGTACTTACACAGGTCTTGGTGAAGATTTAATCCATTCAGCTTACTACCCAGAAAGCTACGAAGAAATTAAGCACTGTTTGCGTAACCTAATGGTTTATCCAATGCTTAGTTGTGATATTGAAACCTATGGTTTGAAAATAGACGAAGCCAAGATAGCTACTATCGGTTTTGCTTGGGATGAGCATAACGGTGTAGTTTTTGATGTCGAAGACCTAGCCATAGCTAAGCTTGTTAAAGAGTTCTTTGAGGCTTATCCCAATAGCTTAATCTTCCATAACGCTAGTTTTGATATTAAGTGTGTTATCTATCATTGGTTTATGAAAGATCCATTAGATCTAGTTGGCATGCTGCATGGTCTACAGACTATGTATCAGAATATCCATGACACAAAACTAATTATCTACTTAGCTACTAACAGCACTGCTGGTAATACATTGGGTCTTAAACCTAATGCATTCGAGTTTGCTGGTAATTATGCCCAAGACGATATCGATGATATTCGTAAGATAGATAGGCAAGCTCTTAAAGAGTACAACCTGATTGACTGCTTAAGTACGTGGTACGTATTTAAAAAGTTCTATCCAATAATGGTTCAGGATCAGCAAGAAGATATCTATAAGACGCTAATGCTTCCTGCATTGAAGAATGTAACCCATATGGAGCTGTCAGGTATGCCATTAGATATGGCTACTGTAGAGCGCTTAGAACAGCATCTAGACAGTATTACAGATAGTCACAGAAAAAGACTTGCTAGTAGCCATTACGTTAAAAAATTGGAGTGGGATATCCAACGTGAAGACTTTGTCGCTAAGAACAAACAGCTTAAAAAAAAGTTTAAGCCAATGGATGAGTTTGAGACTGAATTTAATGCAGGTAGTACGATCCAAGTAGCTCGATTGCTACATGAAGAAATTGGTCTGCCCGTACTTGATACCACTCCTAAAGGTAACCCTGCAGTAGGCAATGATGCTCTCAAAGCTCTAGCTGAATTACTGATAACCAAGTACGAGATTACAGATGATGAAATTACCTAGACTACCTGAAGATTGCTTCAGCAACACAGACCTAGCTCACTATATGTTAGGTATATTTCTTAGAAATAAGCCAGAACATGTAAAATGTGAGCACTTTGAAATGCGTTTTGAATTCAATGAATTAGTGCCCAATACTACTGTAGCACCTCAAAATGGAGACAGAAATTGGGCAAAAAATACTACAAAACCATTAGGCTATCCCGGTTGGATAGGCTACATTAATTTTGAAATCACAGACGAGTTACCCAAGAGATTCCCAAGTTACTTTAAGGATAGCTTGATTCATCCTATTGTTGTTTGTAACCCCAGAATATGGCAACCAAGTGATCTTGATCAAACTTGGCAAACCTGTTTTTTTCTTGATGACTGGAAGCACTTGGAACTAGCCGCTGGCTTAACCAATAATAAACTTGAGGGCTTTCATGGATACTTCGACTCTAATCACGAATACTGGGAAACCCTTGACCCGTTCTGAAGCCATAGAAATCGTAAAACTGCTCAAATCACTGATAGCCATCGGTGATGTTAAAATCCTCAGAAATACATTTATCAAAGCATTCCAAGAAAAAAGTATCCCTAAAGCAGATGGACGTAATTATCTGCATGGCAACTTTAACTTAGGTGGTACTGTCTCTGGTAGAATGAGCAGCAACAAACCTAATCTGCAAAACTTACCCAGTACTGGCACTACTTACGCTAAAGCATTCAAAGAGTGTTTCAGTGCTCCAGATGGTTGGCTTCTAGTAGGTGCTGACTTTGCATCCCTAGAAGATCGTATTGCTGCTTTAACAACGAAAGATTCACAAAAACTCAAATTATACACAGAGGGCTACGATGGACATTGCTTACGAGCTTATGCGTATTTTAAAGAAAAAATGCCTGACATTAGGCAGTTAGATCCTGATACAGAAACTAAGTGTTATAGTGCAAAAGTCGGGGATACCTACATTTGCT
>Ga0209961_1000175_pt1 | contig 22614 bp, 19 predicted proteins | sample SalPonA_B_H2O_MG_FD_185719 | JGI IMG/M metagenome (GOLD analysis project Ga0209961, IMG submission 185719) | Water microbial communities from South San Francisco under conditions of wetland restoration - Salt Pond MetaG R2A_B_H2O_MG (SPAdes)... | ecosystem: Environmental > Aquatic > Non-marine... | reverse complement strand
GTCAACAAGATGCTTGGCAGCTTTCAGAGTAGCCTGAAGCAGGTGCATACGACTCTCAATCATCTCGGTACAGCGAGCAATCAGATTAACGATATTGCTCAACGCGCGGTCACCTCATCAGGCAGCCAGATTCAGATGAGCGACAATGTAACAAGCGCCATGAGTCATATGCAGGCCGCCGCAGATAGCGTTAACGGTGTAGCCAACCAAACTCTAAGTGCATCCCAAACTGCTCTAATGGAGAGTGATCGCGGACACCAGATTACAGCTGAAACTCAAGCGTCCATCGATCAGCTCAAACAGCGCATCTCGGGTGCTAGCAGGGTGATTCAGGAACTCGATAGCCAGAGCCAGAATGTGGCAACTGTGCTCAGTGTCATCCAACAGATTGCTGAGCAGACCAACCTCTTGGCACTCAACGCCGCGATAGAGGCGGCCCGTGCAGGCGAGCAAGGTAGAGGCTTTGCGGTCGTCGCGGATGAGGTGCGTGAGCTTGCAAAACGTACACACCAATCGACTGAGGAGATTCAAAAAATCATCGAAGCGCTTCAGGTTGATGCGAAGAACGCGGTGGGGGCTATGGATATGGCCCAGTCCTCAGCCGAGAGCAGCGTTGAGCAGGTTGAACGTGCTACCGAGGTGCTAGAGACCATCCGCCGAGAGGTTCAAGAGATCAATCAGACCAATCTGCAGGTGGTTGAGGCAGTCAATGCGCAGCTACATACAGTGGGCGAAGTCGAATCTCATGTTGGTGAAATTAGCGCTAGTGCCAATAACACGGTAGAGCGAGCTAACGATCTGGGCAGTGTTGCCGGTCAGCTACAGAGACTTTCTGATGAGTTGAAGGTACTTGTGGAGCAGTTTAAGCTTTAAGCTAGACCGGGGTGAAAACCAAGAGGCACGGCCGCTTCAGGCTTTTTTCCACAAGCCATGTGCCTATCATGGGAACCGCCGCACAGCGCTGGCGCTCCGCCTGGCTAGCGGGCTGACCTACTTATAGTCCGCCTTGTCCAGGCCGTACTTTTTCATCTTGTCGTAGAGCGTCTTGCGCGGCACATCTAGTGTCGCGAGCGTCTCTTTTATAGACCCTGCGTGGCGCTCAAGTTCATTCTGGATCAGCATCTTCTCAAAGTTCTCAACCCGCTGAGGCAGGCTCAGCTGCGCCGTTGATGGACTCTCGGCAGCGACAGTATCAAAGTCAAAATTACACGCCTCACCCAACAAAACGTAGCGCTCTGCTAAGTTACGCAGCTCACGCACGTTACCTGGCCAGTTGTGCAGCATAAGTGACTGCATACGCTCGCTCGGAAGTGGGGCGACCTCCCGTCCATATTGGCCTGAGGCGACCAGCGAGAAGTGTTTAAACAGTAGAGGAATATCGTCACGGCGTTCGCGAAGAGGTGGTATATCTAGGCGCACTACATTCAATCGGTAGTAGAGATCCTCACGGAAATCGCCCTCTTCAGCTAGCGCGCGTAGGTCGCTCTTACTGGCGGCAATTACGCGTATATCCAACGCTATAGATTGGTTAGAACCGAGCCGCTCAAGCGTTCGCTCCTCGAGAACGCGCAGCAGCTTGATCTGCATCGCCATCGACATACTCTCAATCTCGTCGAGGAAAAGCGTCCCACCATTGGCGTGCTCAAACTTGCCGATACGACGGCTCTTAGCATCGGTAAAGGCCCCCGCCTCATGGCCGAATAGCTCGCTCTCTATTAGATTCTCCGGCACAGCACCGCAGTTAATCGCCACGAAGTTTGCCCCGCGCCGATTGGAGTTCTCGTGAATATAGCGCGCCAGAAGATCTTTACCTGAGCCAGTCTCAGCGTTAATCAGAATATCTGCTGGGGTGTCGGCAACACTGCGCACGAGACTACGCAGCGTTGCCATCGCCTGGGTTGCACCTATTAACCGTGGACCCGCCGCATTGTGTGTGGCGATCTCCTCTTTCAGAGCGCGGTTTTCAAGCGTCAGACGGCGCTTCTCCGTAGCGCGACGCACCACATCAAGAAGCAGATCTGACGGGAAGGGCTTCTCTATAAAATCGTAGGCACCGCTGCGGATAGCGCTTACCGCCATGGAGATGTCGCCATGCCCTGTAATCAGGATAACCGGCAGCTCCGCATCACGCCGCTGTAGCTGATCGAGAAGCTCCAGACCACTCATACCTGGAAGGCTGATATCGGTTACCACCACACCGCACCAACCCTCGGGAAGCTGTTCAAGCAGTGAATCCGCCTGCCCGAAAGTTGCAACCTCATACCCCTCCAATTCAAGCGTTTGGGATGAAGAGTCCCGAATGTAGGGATCATCATCGATGAGGATGAGATTAGTCTTCGGACTCAGTCTATTCACGCCTGATCTACTCCTGTTAGCTGTGGCTCTGTTGTGGAAATGCGACGCAGCTTCAGTACAAATTCGGCGCCACCTGCAGCGCCCGAGCGCAAGCTCAACTCACCCTGCAGTGATTGGACGATACGCTGCGATATGGAGAGTCCCAACCCCAAACCAAGTCCCTGCGATTTGGTGGTAAAAAAGGGCTCAAACACCCTAGCTGCAACTTCGGCCGTCACACCGGGGCCAGTATCTTCGAAACCCATCACCAAGAGATCACCCTGATCCTCATAGAGGTGAACTTGGATCTCTCTTTTGTCACTCTCACTCATCGCCTGTATGGCGTTGTTGAGCAGATTAACGACAACCTGTTCTAATCGCAGCTGATCGCCTTCTACCCAGTGCTTTTCGAGCTTCTCAGGCCAGCTAACGCTGACACCGGCCTTCTCTAGCTGACCGTAAAGAATAGACATTGCACCGTCACGTAGATTTCTCAAACAGACACGGCTAGTCTCACCGTCCCGTTTGCGCGCAAACTCTTTGAGCGGGTGAAGAATTCTTGCCATACGTTCGGTGAGCGCTGCTATTGCACCCAGGTTACTCTGCGCTTTATCAGCCATATCGCGCTCAAGAAAACGTTGCGCATTATCGGCGTAGTTACGGATCGCTGTGAGTGGCTGATTCAGTTCATGGTTGATACCTGCAGACATCTGCCCCAGAACAGCCAATTTTGCCGCCTGCACCAACTCATTTTGAGTCTGATTGTGCTGTTCAACCTCTGAGCGCAGGCGCTGGTTCGCAGCCTGCAGATCCGCCGTACGCGAACGTACGCGCTCCTCTAGTTCGCCTTGAATCCGCTCGAGCTCTTGCAAATGACGGATACGCTCGGTGATATCAACAAGCGTTACGATGAGGTGATAGCGCCCCGCTAGCAGCATATTATTGAGCGTTAGCTCCACCGGGAATGGGTTGCCATCTGCAGCGACCGCATCAACCTCTAACCTCAGGTTCTGCTCACGTGTACTGATTTCGCGCATAATATATTGCTGCATGATGGTCTGGTCTTGCTCGGCTAGCAGCTTATAAAGAGGCTCGCCCATCATCTGCTCGGGCCGATAACCGAATAGCCGTTGCAGGACCGGATTGAAGTACTCAATGCGCCCCTCTGTATCGATAAGTGCCAAGCCAGCGTGTGTATTATTCAGGATGCCCGTAATGCGCGCTTCGTTCTCTTGCCGCACCTGCTCCTCGCGCTGTTTGAAAAGTTCACGGTCGCGAAGATTTCGGCGGCGCTGCCAGGTTAGTGAGATGATCAATACGACCAGCAGAAAGATCACGGCAGAGAGTGCCTGCGCCAAAAACAGGCGCTCTTCCAGGGGTTTTAGACTCACCAACATTAGGATTTCGAGATCCGTGCCCGGAAGTTCACTGCTAATGGTAAAGTACTGGCGTGCCTCAACCTCTTGGAGCGTCTCATCAGTCAGGCTATTTCGGGTCAGTAGTGTAATGCGTTCCAACCCCTGAGGGTCTCTATTGCGTCGAACAATATCCAGAGACTCCAGCGGTTGATCGCCGTAACGCAAACTGTCCACAATTCTCTGCATCTGCTCGTTAGTCAAAGGCCTTAGCGTCTGGAACATCCACTCTGGCTCTGTACTAATGACCACCACACCGTCCTCGTCGGCAACTAGAATATCGGTATTGGGGTCACTCCAGCGCTCTTCGATCTGGTCCAGATCGATCTTTACCACCACAGCGCCCGTCTTGATATCGCCCTCCTCGATAGGAAAGCTAAAGTAGTAGCCGCGCTTCTTGGTGGTGCTACCAAGGGCGAAATAACGGCCCGCCTGGCCAGCCATTGCATCGGTAAAGTAGGGACGAAAACTGAAGTTACGCCCGACAAAGCTGGTCTCTTTTTGCCAATTACTCGCTGCGGTCGTGGTACCGTCAGCCGCCATTACGTATATATCTAGCGCATGCACAAGCTCAGCTGCACGCTCTAGATAGGCGTTAGCCCGATTCACCAAGTCTTGAGAGGGCGCGGGGCTGACCACAGCTCGCAACAGGTCAGAGTTAGCCAGCAGTTGCGGCAAACTTTGGTAACGCTCCAGGCGCTGCTGCAAGCTGGCACGGTACTGTGCCAAATCGCTCTCAGCTTTCTGCTGCAGCTCTAGCAACACCTGCTGCCGAGTAATAAGACTGACATAAATAACCACCGCGGCGAAAAGGAACACGGTCACGACCAATAGTAAAGGTCTGTATGCTTTGGAAGAGGAGGATGTTGGCGTCATTGCTACACTCAGAGTATCTGAGCATGATTCTTTCTCAGTCAGATGCAGCATGCAAGCCTAAGTTCATCGGCTTTATGCTAACAACCTCTAAATGAGTGGTTTATACTGCGCCCACTCTACATAAAGGATGCCGCTTGTGTCACAGAATCTGCACGCCAACCTCGAGCTACTGGTTAAATCTGGCCACGCTGGGCTGCTTGGGTCACTCCAGCATGGACTTGAAAAAGAGGGGCTGAGAGTTGATGCCAAAGGTCAGATTGCACAGACCGACCATCCGGCCAGCCTTGGCTCCACGCTGACCCATCAACAGATAACGACTGACTACTCCGAGGCGCTCTTGGAGTTCATTACACCAGTGCACTCCGATATCGATGCCATGCTGGATGAGCTCAAAGCGCTGCATCAGTTTAGCTATGAAAACCTTGGCGCTGAGGAGCTATGGAACGCGAGTATGCCGTGCCACATCCCCTCCGAAGAGGCGATTCGAATCGCGGAGTACGGCACCTCAAACATTGGCCAGCTCAAGCATATCTATCGAGTTGGATTGCAGTATCGCTACGGCAAAATGATGCAGTGTATCGCTGGGATCCACTACAACTTCTCGCTACCCGAGACATTCTGGCCAGTCTGGCGCGACCTAAAAGGTAGCAGCTTGAGCGAGAAACACTTAGCGAGTGCCAGTTACTTCGCGCTGATTCGCAATTTTCGCCGCACCTCTTGGCTTCTGCTCTACCTTTTCGGCGCATCACCCGCGCTGGGTAAGGACTTTATGCAAGGGAGCCAACATCAGTTGCAAGAGTTTGATAAGGACTCCCTCTACCTTCCCTATGCAACATCGCTGCGTATGTCAGATTTAGGCTACTCAAATCGCGCGCAGGAGGGGCTAAATGTCTGCTTTAACCAGCTTTCGACTTACGCTACCTCGCTACAGCAAGCTATCAACACTGTTCACCCACCGTACAAAGCCCTGGGTATACAGGTGGATGGACATTACCGTCAGTTGAATGCCAATGTGTTACAGATCGAAAATGAGTACTACTCAGACGTGCGTCCCAAGCGCGTAACGCTGAGCGGTGAAAAGCCGGTTCATGCTCTGATAGATCGAGGCGTGCAGTACATCGAGGTGCGCAACACCGATATCAACCCGCTATTGCCTGTCGGCATAGATGCAGAGCAAGCACGCTTCCTTGATGCCTATCTGCTCAGTTGCCTCTTTGGGTCAGACAACCACCTCAGTGATCGTGAGTGCTCATTACTAAACCTTAATAAGAGCATCATCGTGAAAGAGGGTCGCAGACCCGGCCTACGGATGAATCTGCTAGATGGCGAAACTTCGCGCGAGCAGCTCGGCACGGAGATCCTCGATCAGGTAGCCGCCGTCGCGCAGGTACTCGATGAGGTACACAACACTCAAGAGTACAGCCAGGCGGTGGTGCGCCAGCGCGAGAAACTGGCTGACCCAGAAGTGACACCCTCAGCACAAATATTGTCGCAGATGCGTAGCAGCGGCTTAAACTATCAGGATTGGGTACTGCAAAAGAGCCGCGAACAGAGGGAGTTACTCAACCGAACACCTCTGAACCAAGCAAAACGTGACGCCTTTTCGCATGCCGCTAGCGACTCTCTGGAACAACAGAGGGCTCTTGAGTCAGAGCCACAAGAGCCGTTCGATCAGTTCCTGGAGCACTATCTAGCAAGTTAGCTAGAAATAGATACCGGTTACTGAATAACGAAGCTGGTGAAGAAGAGATCGGCCGCCTGAGGTTTGCCGGTCTCAGCAATCATCGCTTTTTGCACTACCTCAAGCGCTTTACCAGCCAGCGTCTGTTGCGCAGCCACCCCTTTCACATCAACTTCAGTCTGCTCGGCAAATAGAAAGAGTAGATCGTTGCGAATCTGGGATGAGTGGGCATTAATGTGATGGTGTGCCTCGCTGGCGTCAACCTGAATAGTCACCTCCGCTTTGAGGAAGCGCAGCTTATCGCCACCATCAAAATTCGTTACAAAGGGCTTTAGCTCGATGTATCCGACGTAGTTTTCGGCACCCTCTTCAGCCCCCCAAACTGGGCTGATAATAAATAGCGATAGGATCCACACCCTTAGCCAAGTCATCTTTAGCTCCCTCTTAAAAGTCATTGTCCCCAAGTATATAACGAAACCACTGCGAATATTTTACGACATTTTCTTAGTTAGCTTGGCAAAGCCTTGCATAGAGGGATAGACTGGAGGCAGAAAAAGGAGAATCTCTATGCTGGAAAATTGCCAAACTGCGCAGGAGCGCTGGGGGGGCGTCAGTGAAATCATTGATGCATGGTTGAGTGAACGCCAGGCATTGATCAGTGCATTCGTTGCATTGCCGTCAGCGAATATCAATGATGAGCTCAACAGCCGCTTGAGTATGTTCTGTGACCTGTTAATGGATTACCTCTCTTCTGGTCATTTCGAGGTATACGAGCAACTGCTGCTAGAGGGCAAAGCCTTTGCTGACGGGTCTGCCGAAGCCGGGGAGAAAATCCTGCCGCAGATTCAACCATCCACTGATATTGCTCTGGACTTCAATGATGACTTCCAGGGATTTGAGAACCCATCGGTCAGTGAAATTCGTGATTTCAGCACTCGCCTGTCTCAACTTGGCGAATCACTGGAGGAGCGCTTCAACTTGGAAGATAAGATGATCGCCGTACTGCACGACTCCCATCGTGAGCAGGTACCTGCGGAGTCTTGATGCGAGCTCGGTTAGCCGGTGCTCTGCTGAGCCTGTCCCTACTGACAGCCTGCAGTGACGCACCGGGGCCTACACAGACACTCGAAACAACTGTTCGCGGGGCCAACGCAGCTGCAGTCTCACCCGATGGCTACTTTGGTCTTGTCGCCGCTGTCGATCACGGTGGCTCGCTGTGGGACCTCCGCTCAGGTGAGCGCCTATTTGATTGGAACCACCAACAAGGCAGTTACACCACGCTGAACCACACCAGCTTTTCACCGGATAACCTCTTCGCGCTAACTGCCAGTCCTTTTGACATCGTCCTCTGGAGCACTCAGACAGGTGAGCCACAGTGGTACTGGAAAACACCTGACGAAATACTCGACGTCGATCTCGTAGGGAGCGGTGAGTTCGCCCTGCTTGGTCTGGCGAATGCTGAGGCTGTCATTTTTGATATTCAAAATGGCGGCGTCCTAAGACGCCTGTATCACCCCGCTAGTGTGAGAAGCGTTGCGGTAAACTCTGATGGCGAATTGGCGCTAACGGGTGCCGATGACTATATCGCGCGTATCTGGGATACCGGCAGCCAGACAGTTCTATTCGAGCGCCCGTTCAATAATGTGATTGATACTGTCGCCCTAGCACCAAATGAAGTCTACGCTTTCAGTGCCGAAACTCTGGGGAGTGCTCAGATCTGGGATATCACTACCGGAGAGCTGATTCACAGCCTCAGCGGCGACGAGTGGTACTGGCCAAAACGTATCAGCTACCTCAGCGCGCGCTTCTCAAATGACAGCACTCAGCTGCTTACGGGTACCGCCTCGGGCTTGGTACAGCTCTGGGATGTTGCGAGCGGAAGCGAACTAAAACGTTGGCGCATCGCGGTAAAAGAGAGTTATGGCCCAGTGCAGACGGGCGTATACGATGTCGCTTTCGGCCCCGGCAATAGCATCAGCGCGATGGGATCGAACGGAATCTGGAACCAGTTCTCACGCTAGGACTGAAGAGGTTTGCCTGGACTGCGCACGAGCCAGTAAGCCAGATACTGCAGGGAGTTATTCACTGCACCCTAGAAATCATCTGATTGTGCGCTTAGGTAGGTCCCCCCTCGTCCATCTTCAACGACGGTGAAGTTGATTGGGTTGCAGCAGACGGTGCAATCACAGACAAACTGATCGCTCCCCTCGTCAGGCTCATACACTATCTCGATACTCTCCCAACAGAAAGGGCACTGCACCGTATCACTGGGTAACATAAATCTTCTCCACAAATTCTGAGAAGGTACGCGGGAAACCCACTTTAGGGTCAGAGCGTTCTGATTAGAACTCGAGTCACGACCGCAGCACGATCTTGCATACAAAACTGCCACAGGCAGGAGGTGACTCTCCACCTGACTCTCCACCTGACTCTCCACCTGGCTCTCCACCTGACTCTCTTCCTGACTAGCCGAAACGAAGAAGCCAGCAGAGTGCTGGCTTCTTACAGGCAAATCTAAGTCGATTACTCGGCTGGATTGATATCCAGCAGCTCCACTTCAAAGACCAGTGTAGCGTTAGGGCCAATCATCTCACCAGCGCCAGCGGGGCCGTACGCCAGTTCAGCTGGGATAACTAGACGCGCTTTACCGCCTTTGCTCATCAGCTGCAGACCTTCAGTCCAGCCGCGAATGACGCCTGTCAGCGGGAAGGTTACTGGCTCACCGCGACCGTAGGAGCTATCAAACTCCTGACCCGTAATCAGGGTGCCACGGTAGTGAACTTTCACACTATCTTCAGCGGTAGGCTGAGTGCCATCACCCTCTTCTAGGATCTCAATCTGCAGACCCGATTCAGTAGTAGTCACCCCAGCCTTTTTACCGTTTTCGTCTCGGTAAGCTTCACCCGCGCTGAGGTTCTCCTCGGCTAGAGCTGCCGCCTGTTGGCGCTGATCTTCCATTTTGCGCTCTTGGAAGTTACGCATCTGCTCGGCAATCTCACCATCACTCATCAGTGGTTCTGTGCCACTGAAAACATCTTCGATACCCTGCTTGAGCATGTCAAAATCTAGCTGGTCGAAGTCTGGACGTAGACGCTGACCAAGGATGTAACCAAGACCGTAGCTCAGTTTCTGTTCATCAGACTGTGGCGCGTGCGAACCTGCCATCGCAAAAGAGGAGGTAAGTGCGCTCGCAAGTGCGACTGTTATAATCGCTTTTTTCATTTGGTTGTTCCCTAAGTAGATTTCTGGTGCATTCGATGCGTCTAGCAAGAGTGACAACCTAAGATGAAATCAATATGAAAACAACCTCTGGCTAGAAAATCTCACCGCGCGCGGCCACTTATTGGTGAGGTAGAGTGCGATGTCGCCAAAACAGTTGCTTCCTCAACAGCCTGACGCTCAGCTAATTCTCAACTAAAGCTTTGATATGGGCTACCACCGAGCGTCCCAAAGCACTGAGGTTATAGCCCCCCTCCAGCATTGAGACGATGCGTCCAGCTGCATGGCGATCCGCAATCTTTACAAGCTCTGTGGTAATCCAGTTGTAGTCTGATTCGCGCAAACGCAGTTGTGCCAGCGGGTCCTCGACATGCGCATCAAACCCTGCCGAGATGATAATCAACTCAGGCGCGAAGGCATCAATATCCGCGAACCAGCCAGACACCGCCTCGCGAAACTGCTCGCCCTTGGTACCCGCTTCAAGCGGTGTATGAATAACGTTAGGCTTAGCCGCATCCTTATCAGGATAGGGGTAAAAGTTGCCCTGATATGAAGAGTAGAGACGAATACGCTCATCACCCTCAACAATATTCTCTGTGCCGTTGCCGTGATGCACATCAAAATCGACAATCACAACACGTTTCAGACCGCGATTATTTAGCGCGTGGTGCGCAGCAATCGCGACATTACCCAATATACAAAAACCCATCGCACCGTCTTTTACTGCATGATGGCCGGGTGGGCGAACCGCACAAAAGGCCCGTTTGTTGGCCGTATCCAATACTTCATCAACGGCCGCGATGCCCGCTCCAGCAGCACGCAGGGCAGCACGAAAGCTGTGCTGCATCATCAACGTATCGGGGTCGAGTTGAATACTGGGATTAACCGCCCCCTGCTCCACCTGCAGTGCTAGCCAGCGATCCTGCTCAACCAGATGGTTGATGTAGGCCGGTGTATGTGTCTGTTTAAGTTGCTCAATATCAGCGAGTGGGGCCTGATCATAAGCGACAAACATATCTAGACCGGAAGCGATCAACTGATCCCTAATCTGACCGACACGCTCCGGTGCTTCGGGGTGCATATCGCCCATATCATGAAGTTCGCAATCGCTGTGGCTGAATAGAGTAATCGACACTGAAATCTCCTAGAGTTTTAGCGACAACTCCTTCTCCTCGCGGTAGGTGCCGGTCACCTTGAAGCCGTTCTCCTCGAACACCTCAAGCATCGGTTTGTTGTCGCTGCGTGTTACGGCATAGATAGACTCTAGACCACGTTTGCGCGCTATCTCAATGGTCTGGGTCAACAAAATGGTCGCCATACCCTGACCGCGCATCTTCTCATGCGTGACGAAACCAACCTCAGCGGATCTATTCGGCAGTAGGTAATAGCGCCCAACCGCGACGATTTCGGCATCTTTCGGCTTGTCCTCAATAATACAGAGTGCCAGATCCTCTTGCTGGTTCACGCTTACCAGAGCGCTGGACTTCTGCCGCGACATATATTTGGGGTCGTGGCTATAACGCATGCGCAGCGTATCTTCGGTGTGCGAGTAGAAGAACTCCTGCAAGCGTCGCTCATCGCTAGGATTGAGTGGACGCAGAATGTAGTTGCCGCGCTTAAGTGTCACTTTTACTTGCTGTAATTCTCCCAGCTCGGGCACCTCGGTCGGAGACTGTTCAACATAGTCAGGCACCCAGAAGTGCTGCCGCACCTCTTCGAGTAGTTGTTGGCGAAACTTAGGATGAGCGATACGAATAAGCTCCAGTGCACGTTCGCGTACAGTCTTACCATCGAGCGCGGCGATACCGTACTCAGTCACTACATAGTCAACATGGCCTCGTGAGGTTACAACACCCGCACCCTGAGTCAGCACAGACTTGATGCGCGAGACCTCGCCTCCCTTCGCAGTTGATGGGAAAGCGATGATCGATTTACCCCCCTCAGACATACGAGCGCCAGTAACGAAGTCCATTTGACCGCCGATTCCCGAATAGAAATCAAAGCCGATCGAGTCAGCAGCGATCTGCCCGCTAAGGTCGATCTCTAGCGCTGAGTTAATCGATATAACATTTGCATTGTTGGCGATGACGCTGGGGCGATTGACGTAGCTTGAGGGGTGAAAGGAGATATGAGGATTGTGGTCGATAAAGTCATAGAGCTCGCGCGTACCCATACAGAAGCTCGATACCACCTTCCCTGGATGCACCGATTTGAGGCGATTATTAATTACCCCCCTCTTCATCAGCTCCATCATGCCATCACTAAACATCTCCGTGTGGACACCTAAATTCTTTCGATCCCCTAGGTAGCTCAAGACCGCGTCAGGTATTTTGCCGATCCCCATCTGTAAACAGGCGCCATCCTCAATTAGCAGACTGATATATTGGCCAATCTGACGAGTCACTTGATCGCTCTCGGGGCGTGGTACCTCATGTATTGGCGTCGCTGCCTCAACCATAAAGTCGATCTCATCAACGTGGATGAAGGAGTTACCGTAGGTACAGGGCATATTTGGGTTAACTTGGGCAACGGTGTAACGGGCGTAGCGCGCTGCGGAGTGTGTTACATCAATAGAGACACCGCAGGAGCAGTAGCCCTGCTCATCTGGAGGGCTCACCATAATCAGCGCGATATCCAGTGGCAAATTGGTGCGAAAAAGCTTAGAGACCTCTGACAGGAAAACCGGAGTATAATCTGCGCGCCCCTCACGGATCGCCTCGCGAACATTTTTACCGCCGATAAAGAGCGAATTCACCTTAAAGTTATCGGCATACTCCGCTTTCGCCCACTCATTCTCCCCATGCGTCAATATGTGCACGATCTCGACATCATGGCACTTCGGTGCATAAGCTACGAGCTCTTCGGTAAGCTTGGTGGGCACCCCGGCATTGGAACCGATGTAAATACGGCTGCCGTGTTCGATTAACTGCGTCCAGTGTTGTAGCGCCACGCGTCTGCTCCCAAATAAAAGTTGATCCTCCAAGTTTAGGAGCGTTTTGGAATTCTGCCGTCGATCCAAGGTAAATAATTTTGCAGCGCAGCACTTTTGTTTTAAGCAGCACTCAGAGGCTATTCACCTGTTTGATTAGCTGTGCGCGTTCTGGCAGTGACAAGTCAACACTGTTATCGCTTAGCACCGCATCAATATTGACCTCAGCGCTTGTTGGCAGATGTGGCGCCGCACTCTGCAACCATGCCCAAAGCATCGCTAATTCGACACGTTCGAGGTTAACTTCGGCACTCTTGTAGGCCTCATATAGAGGTCGAAGTTGAGGGTAGGTCTCTAGCTCAGGCTTGAGAGCCATGCGGCGCTGTCTGATAGGCAGTACCTGCTGCTGATGCCAGCGTTCAATCTCTGGCGAAACCGCAGACGGCCATTGCCGGTCGGTGGCACTACACCAGAGCGCAGCGAGCAGTTGGTTAACGCGTGCTCCATGAGACTGTAGTGCAATCAGCGAGGTGTTAAGGCGTGGATAGACACTCAACGCATAGTCCCACAAAGGGTTTTCGAGCTGCAGATCTTCGGGTAACACGGGTCTCATCCTCAGGCGATTTTCACCCTATGCTAGCACGCTTTTTAGCACGCCAGTTTGAACTGATGTGATATGATCCGCGGCCATGATAAGACTCGAAAATCTCAGCCTCTTGCGTGGCTCGACTCGCCTGCTGGAAGAGGCCAATCTTAATATCCACTCTGGCTGGAAACTCGCCTTAGTGGGCGCGAATGGCGCCGGCAAAACAAGCCTATTTAAGCTGCTACTGGGTGAACTTCAGGCCGATGCCGGTGAGGTCTCACTGCCTTCACGCAAACAGATTGCGCATATGGCTCAAGAGGTTTCCAGCAGTAACCGAAGCGCGCTTGAGTACGTACTTGATGGCGACCTGCACCTCAGAGAGATTCAAACGAGCTTAGCAAAGGCAGAAGCTGATCACAGCCCTGCGGTGGGTGCTCTGCACGCGGAGCTTGAGGCGATAGACGGCTACCGCGCCGAGTCTCGTGCACACCAGTTACTTGATGGTTTAGGCTTTGCACCTGGCGATGCCAACCGCCCCGTTAACGCCTTCTCTGGCGGCTGGCGGATACGCCTAAACCTAGCCCAGGCTCTGATGAGCCGCTCAGATCTACTGCTGCTCGATGAGCCAACCAACCACTTGGACCTCGATGCAACGCTCTGGCTTGAGAACTGGTTACGTAACTACCCTGGCACACTCATACTGATCTCGCATGACCGCACGTTTATTGACGCAGTAGCGAGTCATGTTGTGCACCTCTACCAGCGCCAACTGAGCCTCTACAAAGGCAACTACAGTGCCTATGAACGGATGCGGGCGGAGCGGCTAGCACAGCAGCAAGCGGCATTCTCCAAGCAGCAAGAGCGCATCGCTCAGATTGAGAACTTCGTGCGCCGCTTTAAAGCCAAGGCGAGCAAAGCCAAGCAGGCGCAGAGCCGTATCAAAGAGCTCGAACGCATGGAGATGATCTCCGCCGCTCATATCGACAGCCCGTTCACCTTCCGTTTTGACAGCTCTGAAAAGCTCTCCTCCCCCTTGCTATCACTCTATCAGGCAGACCTTGGTTATCCAGGCGCACAGATTCTTGGCGGTATAAAGCTGAGCCTAGTGCCGGGCCAGCGTATTGGCTTGCTAGGTAGAAATGGTGCAGGTAAATCAACACTGGTGAAATCACTTGTTGGCGATCTTCCCCTGCTAAGCGGATCCCGCCAGGGCGGCGAACACCTAAGCGTCGGCTATTTCGCCCAGCACCAGTTGGAGGCGCTCGATCTAGACGCTTCAGCAATGCTTCACCTGCAGCGCATGGACCCAAAAGCGACTGAGGCTAGCTTGCGCTCTTTCCTTGGCAGCTTCGGCTTTAGCGGCGATGATGCACTTGAGCCAATTCGGCGCTTCTCCGGCGGTGAAAAAGCACGTCTTGCGCTCGCACTTATCGCCTGGACCAAACCCAATCTACTGTTGCTAGATGAACCAACCAACCACTTGGATCTCGAAGTACGTCACGCGCTGACACTCGCACTTCAAAGTTTTGAGGGTGCGATCATTTTGGTCTCGCACGACCGCCACCTACTCGCCAACACAGTCGACCAGTTCTTGCTGGTTGCCGACGGTAAGGTGGAGGAGTTCGCTGGTGACCTGGATGACTACCACGCTTGGCTCGCCTCTGCGCGGCAAGACCAGAAACCCTCAATAGGCTCTGAGAGCAAGAGTAACAGCGCTGCAGATCGCAAAGAGCAGAAGAGACTAGAGGCAGAACGCCGGGCAAAACTTCGTCCGCTGAAGCAGCAGGTCGAGAAGCTGGAGAAGCTGGTAGATAGCACTAGTGAGAAACTTGGGGCGATTGAGACCCAGTTGGCTGACCCAGATATCTACTCAGACGCGCGCAAAGCTGAGCTGAAACAGCTGCTCGCGCAGCAGGCAGAGCTCTCTAGCACGCTAAGCCAGGCTGAGAGCGATTGGATGGAGCGCCAAGAGGAGCTCGAGACACTAGAATCGGAACTCTCCTAACTACCTGCTTGCAGACGGCCGGTCGCCTCTCGAGGCGACTGCGCCCCTTTAAAAGATCGGACCTAAATCTGACCCGCCATTGTCGCTCGATTTTTACTCAAGGCCTCCTACACTAGAAAAGCAGTCTGATCAGAAAAAGGCGGCGTAAGCCTTTCAGCAGACCCTTGCAAATTAAATAGGAGAGCACTAATGCAAACTCAGAACCAACAGGATTCAAAAGAGGTTTTGCACATCCCCCAGGTCGCTTTTGACTGGTACGATGAGTATGCACACGGAGATATAGATAGACGGACCTTCCTAGCACGCCTGGGTACCCTCGGGATTGCCGGACTCACACTAGGCGCTATGACAGCGGCGCTAACACCAAACTACGCCCTTGCTCACCAGGTCGACTTTACTGACCCTGATATCAAAGGCACCTACGTCAAATTTGATTCACCAATGGGCCACGGCGAAGGCCGAGGTTATTTGGTAGTTCCCACTGGCGTGGACGAGATGAACGAAGCTCCCACCGTACTTGTTGCGCACGAGAACCGTGGTCTTAACCCTTACATCGAAGATGTCGCTAGACGCCTAGCCAAAGCAGGATTTATCGCCTTTGCACCCGATGCGCTCTATCCGCTCGGTGGATACCCGGGTAATGACGATGACGGCCGGGCCATGCAGAAGACACTGGACCGCGGCAAGATTGAGCAGGATTTTATTGCCGCTGCAAAAATGCTGAAAAACCACAGCTTCAGTAACGGCAAGCTTGGTATGGTCGGCTTCTGCTTTGGTGGTTATCTGGTAAATAAACTCGCTGTCGATCTCGGTGCTGACCTCAATGCCGGCGTCCCCTTCTATGGCACGCCTGCCAGCGAAGGTTTTGAGAATATCAGTGCCCCGCTGGTTATTCAGTTTGCTGAACTGGATAAACGGGTGAACGCTACTTGGCCTGAGTACCAAGCGGTGCTGGATAAGCTCGGAAAGAGTTACACCGCGCATGTCTACCCACAGACCAACCACGGCTTCCACAATGACTCAACCGGTCGCTACGACGAGGCCGCCGCAGAGTTGGCGTGGAGCAGGACCCTAGAGTTCTTCAACGCGCAGCTGGCATAGATCGCCCGCGCAAGCTAGCTCCTACAGTGGATGTTGGAAACCCCGCTGTGGGAGCGCAATTTTTTACGCGACAAAGTTAGCTTAAGCCAGTTGAGAGACGGTCTCTTCAAGACTCTCTCGCAGCTCTTCAAACTGCGTCACCGCAGACTCTATCTGGTGGTATCTTAGTCCCAACAGATCGGTCATCCCCTCGGGCAACTCCTCCACTGGACCATCGCTAAGTCCCTGCTCTCGTAACAACCGCCCGCAGAGATTAATCAGCATTGCCAAGGGTGCCTTTTGTGGCGCTTGGGCTGGCTGGTGCTGCCACTCTATCGCTTCGACCAACTGCTCGGGTAGACCCCAGTGTTTGAACAACCACCCAGCCAACTGCGCATTATCAATGCCCAGCAAACTTCGCTCCAGGCGCCAGTGTTCAATGTGTGGATTGAGTTCGATGGCGCGGCACAATTTGGCATATTGTGGGGGAAAGAGGTGCGCCAGTATCAAGGTACCAAAGTTATGCAAAAGACCGCTCAGGTAGACCAATCCCATCGAGGGGCGACGGGTAACCGGAATCTGGCGTGCAACCAGCTCTGCCAAGCGTGCGGTAGCCAGTGCTCGCATCCAAAAAGGCACGGCACCGCGGGGTCCTTTCGTGTCAAATTGCAGCTCATTACCCAAAAGTAACGAGATACTGAGGTTTAGTACCAGGTCATATCCAAGGATACGTACAACCGCATCATCAATCGACTTTGCCCGCCCTGGAGCTGCAAACATGGGAGAATTGGCCCAAGCCACGACTTGTGCAGACAAACTTGGATCGCTGCTAACAATAGGAATTAGCGTCTCAACTCCTGCATCAGGGTCGGAGCGCAGCTCCAGTAACTTTTGGGTGGTCACGGAGAGCGTTGGAATTGAGAGAGTCTCTTCAATCCGCTCACCTATACGGCGCTGAGTATGCTTGTAGATGGCACCCTCAACCTGAGACTGCAGCGTTTCTGTGGAGTTGCTGGCCGCTGGAATTCTCTGCCCGAGATCTGCCCGAGGCATCTCACGCAGCCGACTCTCAGCTAGGTCCAAATCAATCAGCATGCCGGTTGTCGCTTCAAGCAACATGGCGTCATCAGCTATTACTGAGTTATCAGCAATAGCTGGCAGAGAGTCAAATAACTTAGTCTGTCCCGCCGCACGGCGCATAGCCGGTTGACGAAAATAACGTTGCAGCGCAGCAGGTGAGATCGCTCTGAGCTGTCGATCGGTCGCCCGCTCAACCTGCTCACTCTTGAGCTCCATGTCAGCCGGCACAATGAGTAGGTATTTACCTATCTCATCGTGCATCATAATCAGACGCAAGGCTTGCCCCTGTTGCTCCATCGCGGTACTCCCCTACCCGGACGCTGGCTATTATTGACGTGCCACCTTAGTTACTTGTCGCACGGAGCGAAGTTTCTTCATCACGCGCGCTAGGTGAACACGATTCTGTACGGTGAGCTCCATAGTGACAGCATTCATCTGTCCATCACGCTCACCTGAGTCGACCTTGAGAAGGTTAGCACCTACCGCTGATACCGCCATCGCCAACTGGGCAATCATGCCGCGCTGCGACTCAACCTGAAGTTGCAGCAACACCGGGTACTCGTCCTCATTACTATCGGACCACTCTAGGTAGATATTGCGCTGATTCTCATCCTTAGATTTACCCATGAGGTTGCGGCACTCAGAGCGGTGCACCACCAAGCCTCGCCCCGTTGAGATATTTCCGATAATAGAGTCGCCAGGAATCGGGTGGCAGCAGCGAGCGTAGTGCATCACCATACCCTCAGCACCGCGGATACCTACAGCCGCACCACGAGCTCGGTCCTGATCCTCACCCGCTGGAGTTTCACTATCACTCTGCAGCAGTCGCGCAACCACATAGGCCATGCGGTTACCCATACCTATATCTTCAAGCAGGTCATCAAGCGTTTTCAGATCGGCACGCGCAAGTAGGTCGGCCAACTTAACCTCATCTATCTGCTCTAACGTCATGTTATAGGTCGCAAGGAACTGATTGAGCAGCCTGCGTCCTAGCTCAACAGACTCGTGGCGCTGCTGGTTCTTCAGGAAATGTCGGATCGAGGTACGCGCCTTTCCGGTAACAACAAAGTTGAGCCAGGCCATGTTGGGCTGGGCACGTGGCGTGGTTATGATCTCGACTGTTTGCCCGGTCACAAGCGGCTCAGAGAGCGGTGCCAACCTTCGGTTAATGCGGCAGGAGACACAGGAGTTGCCAATATCTGTATGCACAGCATAAGCAAAATCGACCGGTGTTGAACCACGCGGTAGCTCGAATATTCGTCCTTTAGGGGTGAAAACATAGACCTCATCTGGGAAAAGATCTTTCTTCACACTGTCGATAAACTCCATCGAATCGCCAGCGCGTTTCTGCATCTCCAGCAGCCCCTCAACCCACTTACGTGCGCGGTTGTATGAGCCCACGGCGGAATCGGAATCCCCATAGATCTTATAATGGCTATGCTCGGCGATACCCTGACTGGCAACGGCGTCCATCTCTTTGGTACGAATCTGCACCTCTATGGTGATATTTCGGGCACCAAATAGATCGGTATGCAGAGACTGGTAGCCGTTAGCCTTGGGGATTGCGATGTAATCTTTAAAGCGCCCCGGAACCGGTTTAAAGAGGTTATGCACCGCACCCAAAATACGGTAACAGTCGTCCACAGTCTCGGTTACGATACGGAAGGCGAAGACATCCATGATGCTAGCGAAAGAGCGGCTCTCGCTCTTCATCTTGCGGTAGATCGAGTAGAGGTGCTTCTCGCGACCTGTAACGATGCCGCTCATATGCTCTTGCTCGAGACGCTTCTGTATCGCCTGCTGAATCTCGCTGATAATGTCTTTACGCTGGCCGCGCGCCTTAACCACGGCACGGCGAATATACTTGGCACGCATTGGGTGGAAGGCTTGAAATGCTAAATCCTCTAACTCCACCTGCAGATCTCGCATACCTAGTCGTGCGGCGATAGGCGCATAGATATCCAAAGTCTCTTTCGCAATGCGGCGCTGTTTATCTGGGCGCATCGCGCCGAGCGTACGCATATTGTGTAGACGGTCAGCCAATTTGACGATGATGACGCGGATATCTTCCGCCATCGCCAGCACCATCTTCTGGAAATTCTCTGCCTGCGCCTCAGCCTTGGTTTCAAACTCAAGATGAGTCAGCTTTGAGACACCGTCAACAATGGTTGCGACCTGCTCTCCAAATTGACTATGTATCCCGTCGTAGCTGATCTCGGTATCTTCGATCACGTCATGCAGCATGGCAGCAATCAGACTGTCATGATCCATGTGCATCTCGGAGAGCACACTGGCAACAGCTAGAGGGTGAGTGACATAGGGTTCACCGCTTTTGCGGCGCTGGCCATCATGAGCCTGTTCGGCATAAAAATAGGCACGTCTTACCCGTTGGATCTGGGAAGGATCCAGGTATTCATGCAGTCGGTCGGAGAGGGCGTCTATATTCGGCATCATCTATCAGTGTAGAGGAAAACTACGTAGATGATGCCGCAAAGGCGAGGGAGTTGGAAGCTTACTCGGCTTCTTGTTTGTCTTACTCGGCTTTTTGTTTGTCTTACTCGACTTTTTGTTTGTCTTACTCGACTTCCTGCTCGTCAAGAACAGCAGGCGTGGTCAGACCTTCAGCAATTTCGCGAAGTGCAACGACTGTTGTTTTGTCGTTTTCCCACTCTACTTTAGGGTCTTTGCCGCCTACCTGCATCTGACGTGCACGCTTAGATGCAACCATAACCAACTCAAAGCGGTTTTCTACGTTATCCAAGCAATCTTCAACTGTTACGCGAGCCATTATAAAAGCCTCAAAAATTTACGTGTAAAATGAGAACCGGCGATTGTACAGATTATCACCACCCTAAGACAAGAGCGCGGCCAACAGATGCTGGTGATTTTCCGCCTGCGGTGTCTGTTGTAAGCGATGGGCGAGAAAAATTGCGTGAAGCTCTTGAGCGGCAGTCTGGAAATCATCATTAATAACCAAATAATCATACTCGCCGTAGTGCGACATCTCGCTAATCGCCTGAGCCATTCGCCCTGCTATAACTTCATGCGAATCGGTTCCGCGCCCATGTAGACGGCGTTCAAGCTCTTCGCGGCTCGGCGGCAAAATAAAAATTGAGCGGCAATCGGGCATCAGGCGTCGCACCTGCTGCGCACCCTGCCAATCTATCTCAAGGATAACATCGAGACCTTTCGCCAGTTGGTCCTGCACCCAGAGTTGTGATGTTCCATACTTGTTGGTGAAAACCTCGGCATACTCAAGGAACGCCCCGCGGCCTATGAGCTCATCAAACTCTTCGTTACTGACAAAGTTATAAGCGACCCCGTTCTCTTCGCCCCAGCGCGGCTCACGTGTGGTGTGCGAAACCGAGACCATAATCTTGCGATCCCGATCAAGTAGCTCCTTTACCAGACTGGTTTTACCTGCGCCTGAGGGTGCGGAGACGATGTAGAGAGTACCTTTCGAGTGCATGAGCTTTACAAGAGCCTTATAGTCGAGACTGGATAGGCTAAATGTATCAAATAAGCTCCTATTCCGCGACCAACGGAGCCTAGGGATAAACCCCTAATAGCGCAGCTTACCGGAACGACGGAATTCGCTCGGGGTCATTCCACGAAACTCGCTAAAACGCCGGTTAAAGTTGGCCACATTATTGAAGCCAACTTCATAACAGATTGTACTAATATACTTCTCAGTCTCCAGCAACAACTGACACGCCTTGTTCACCCGCACACGGTTAACAAAGTCGGTAAAGGTGTTGCCCGTGGAGCGTCTGAAGTAACGCGAGAAGCGACTCTCACTCATACCGAAACGTTCCGCCACTTCAGCCATGCTGAACGGCTCGGCATAGTTAGATGTGATGAACTCAACTACCTCATTGACTTGGTCGAGTTGCTGCTGATCGTCTTCACTCTGAATCTGTACCGAGGAGAGTAACCGGTAGTTACCATGGTTTGCGAGCTCGGACATCAGTTCAATAAATACCGCCAAACGCTTGCTGCCGACGCACCCTTTAATCTGGTCAAGATAGACCGAGACCTTGTTACTGATACCAAAAAACTCGATCCCGTTTTTAGCTCGATCAAGCAAAGGAAGGATCGTTTGAAGTTCCGGGATGAGCTTTGCAGCCTCGCGTATGGGTGTATCGGCAAACTGAAGCGCACGATCTCGCATGGGGGCAGTTTCCCCTTCGCCATAGTCAGTTGTTATCCAATTGTGCGGCAAACGAGGTCCCGTGAGAACCAACTGTCCGGGGCTAAATTGCCCAATATAATCACCAACAAACACTTTGCCGTAAGTGTTGGTGATCATATGCAGCTCATACTCGTCATGGATATGCCAACGTATCAGCGGGTGAGGCGCTCCATGTTCAAGAAAGCGAAGCATACCGACATCATCGGGCTCATATCCCAACTCTGGGCCGCGCTGGTAGTTCTTCTCTACCTCTGGCGCCTGCTGCGACCTTAATGCCTGTACCATATCGATTACCTCACTCTTGAGCTTTATTGTAGTTGTTTAAGCTCTAATCCACTAAAGATCTCGCGCTCCGATTGTTTAGCCATTTCCCGGACTTACACTTGCCTATAGATCAAAATTCGTTGGCATAATCACCATATCGCGAATTGTGATATGACGCGGCCGCGTCAACATGAACAGCAACGCTTGCGCTATCTCCTCGGCCTCAACCAAACTGCCATTCGCTTTCGCTTCTGCCAGTTTTTCAGCTGGCCAGTCACTCAGAAGACCGGTAATTACTGGTCCGGGTGAAATCGAGCCGATGCGTATGCCGTGCTTAAACATCTGCCGCCGCGTCGTCTGCACGAAACAGTCTATCGCCCATTTTGATGATGCGTAGACCGGCTCCCAGGGTGTGGGATAGTGCGCCGCTAGCGAACTGGTTACCAACACATCACCAGTGCCCCGTGCCGTCATGTGTTTCAGAACAGCCTGTACATTTTTCATCACCACAGCCACGTTGAGCTGAAGCATCCGATCGATTGCGCCAGGATCATTCTCTAGCAAGTCACCACCTACATAGAGCCCAGCATTGGCGTGAAAAATATCCAAATGCCCCACCAGATCCAGAATTCGCGGCATCATGGATGCACACTCATCTGGATCCAGTAGATTAACTGCTAGAGGGATGGCCTTATCACCATGCTTGGCGACCAGTTCTGTCAGAGCTGCCTCGTTATAATCAACGAATACCACGCGCGCGCCCTCAGCGATCATCGCCTCAGCACTGGCTAAACCTATACCCGATGCAGAACCTGTAACGGCTGCAACTTTTCCCTCTAACAATCCACTCATTAGAACGCGCCTCGCTTTGCAGTAAAGGCTTCGGAACGCGCATAGGCTTCTCGCATTGCCGCGGTAACCTGCTCATTCCCAGCCAAGTCGTCAAACAACAG
>Ga0209961_1000174_pt1 | contig 22640 bp, 28 predicted proteins | sample SalPonA_B_H2O_MG_FD_185719 | JGI IMG/M metagenome (GOLD analysis project Ga0209961, IMG submission 185719) | Water microbial communities from South San Francisco under conditions of wetland restoration - Salt Pond MetaG R2A_B_H2O_MG (SPAdes)... | ecosystem: Environmental > Aquatic > Non-marine... | reverse complement strand
GCCGTCGTATAACGAATCAATTTCAATGGTTGTTTGTGCTGTCGAAGATAACGTTCGCTTTGCGCGCTCACACGCCGTTCGTAAACGACGAAGGGCACGCGGGTTACCAGAAATATCTTTCTTATGTTTACGTTTAAACTCTTCAGAGAAGTGTCGAAGGAGTCTCGAATCGAAATCTTCACCGCCCAAGTGTGTATCCCCCGCGGTCGCTTTGACTTCAAAGATACCTCCTTCAATGTTTAACAACGAAACATCAAACGTACCACCACCGAGATCAAAAATGAGTACGTTCGTATCATCATCTTTGTTCTTATCGAGACCGTATGCGATCGCCGCCGCCGTCGGTTCATTAATAATACGAAGACAATTCAGACCAGCGATAGTTGCTGCATCTTTCGTCGCTTGTCGTTGCGAATCGTTAAAGTAGGCAGGGACCGTTACAACCGCATCCGTTACTTTCTTACCGAGATACGATTCCGCGATATCTTTCATTTTGGTAAGAACCATCGATGAAATCTCTTCAGCCGCAAACTGTTTCGTTTCACCGTTAAAATCAACTTCAATCATGGGTTTATCTGCAGCACCAGGGATAACCTTATACGACCAATCTTTCATATCGTCTTGGACCTGTTGATCCGAAAACTTTCTTCCAATAAGACGTTTTGCATCAAAAACCGTATTTTTGGGGTTCATGGCCGTTTGATTCTTCGCTGCGTCCCCGATAAGACGTTCATTATTTTCCGTAAACGCGACGTACGATGGGGTCGTACGGTTTCCTTGGTCGTTCGCGATAATTTCTACTCTGTCGTTTTGCCAGACGCCGACGCACGAATACGTTGTTCCTAAATCAATACCAATTGCTTGAGTCATTTTATATATTTTGTACACGCACCATTTCTTTATGTAAAAAAAATATTGTTTGAATGTAAGATAATGTACACTAGAAAACCATATACAGGTAGTACTACAGTTACTGGTAATAATAGAAATTCTAAAGTTATAATTAGAAATAACCAGAATCATGGGATTTTGGTAAACAGAAATTCACAGGCATATAAAAATTATTTAGCCAAGCAGGCAAATATTAAGAAGTTGCAAAATAAATCTAATAACACTTCTAAAAATATTAAAAATACAACTTTATTAAAGAATTTTTCAAGAGGATATTTACACTCGTGTTTCCTAAACACTTATACGACCCTCGCTTATTTGACAGGTCAAAGTACTATTTCAGATGCAGTTCTATTCAGGTATATAATATCATTTGAAACACTTTTATCTAAAATAAACGGTAATTTAACTACTAATAAAGAAAAAATATTTGAAAATTTATGGAATAAAACACGTGATTATGAAAAAAGTAACAAATTTTCAACTACTACTGATATAGAACAACATTTAAGATATTATAAAACCATTATGGAAAAGGGATTTAAAAGTCCGGGTAATTCCAGACTTGCTGCTTTGTCGAGAAATCTTAAATAAAATATTATTATAATATAAGATGTCAAATAATAAATCAATTTGTGATACTAAACCATTGTTTATGTTAGGTTTACGTAATGAGATTGGTGGACTTACACTTGGTATACCTTTAGTTTATGATGGATTATTAGCTGATCACGTTTTACATACTTCAGATGGTTCCTCTCATCCATCTCAGTTAGTAGTTTCGGATTTTAGAAATAAAACATCATCACTTATAACGGGTGAAAATGCACCTTTTTTATCCGAAGTACCCAATATCCTGGTTAAAACAGGAAAGAAAGACCGTAAAGCCGGTTTACTTACCAAACTTGATCAGGAAAAAGTAAAAATACTTAAGAGTAAATACCGAACTATCACTAATTCGTCGAGATTAAATAAATTTTTTATTCAATCATTCTCTAAAACTGGAAATGCGCCAACTGTTGCACAATATTCTAAGATAATGAAAGATATACAATCTAAAAAAAACATTAAAAATCTTCAGGGAAGTCCTTTAGAGTATAAAAGAATTTTAGATTATTTTCAGTTTACTTTAGTTAAAACACTTAATGCGAATGATAAACTCTTTTTGTATAGACCAAGTGTTCATAAAATACATGATAATCTATCAAGATTTACTAATTATAAAAAATCTATAATGAGCTCCTATAATTCTCAAGATGAAAATGATTTCCATTTATATGACAAGGCTTATTTTGCTACAAAAGATCGTCCAGCAGCTTTAGCTTCTGTGATTAGAGGAATAAAAACATTATTTAAACGAAGTAGTACAGTTGAAGGTACATGGCGTGCGTACGCATTTAAAGGTGACACAAGGGTTAATATCACAAAAATAAGAACATATATAAAACAGGATCTCGACAATTTAAAGATAAAAATAAGTGATTATATATCTTATAATTACACTACATCTAAAGGTGATATAAAATATTTTTTAAACTATAAAAATTTTTTACAAGCAAACAATGATATGATAAGAGCCAAAATATTATTTTATTGGATATTTAATTATCCATCTGACGCTGACGGTAAACTATTACAGAAGTTTATAGCTATTTTAGATACTTTTCACGATTTTACAGGTGTTAGATCTACCGGTAAAGGTATAAATCAAGGTGACTTTAATAATATATGGCCATCTGGATCTAAAACGTTTTCGAATACTAAAAAAATGAATTTTGATAAGTTTTCGGTTAATAACATATTAAAAAATGATTCTAGTTTCATTGTAAAGATTTTAGGTAGAAATATATACCGAATGGCTAAAGATAACGGTGTTTCAAAAATTGTTGCAGAACAGAATACAAGAAATTTAGGTGTTTCAAATCAACGTAAATTATCTCATTTACTTTACTTTTTTACAAATATACTTGGAGGATCAAAAGGTCTTACGCATATGTGTGAAGAATATATAAGTCAAATACTTATAAATGTTGGTGAAAAAATAGAAAAGAATAATTTTTGTAATTTTTTGAATAGAAATGGTAAACATGGTCTTGTTATAGATATTTTCAGTCAAGGTGGTCTTGATTGTATAAAAAAACAAAGTTCTATACACGCTGTTGGAATCATGGATCCAGCGAGTAGGTCTGCAGAGTCTTGGAAAGAAATTATATCAGCTGATGGACATACATGTACGGGTAGAGGAAGTAAAATACCAGTAAAAATCGATTTAGATTTAGATGATGAAAACCAACTTGTTAGAATTAACAATGAATATAAGAGACAATTAGAAGAAATTAGAAGAATGAATGGAAACCATAGAACTACTGGTGCATCTAATGTTCCGGAAAACAAAAGATCTAGAACAAATAATAAACCTAATAATATGAATCCACAGAGTCAACAACGCAAGATACGTAGGTTGTAAGATCAGTAAATAATAGAGTAACGAGGTCACGAACACCAGCTCGGACCCCTAAATAAAATTGTAGGTATTATAATAATGTCGAACAATAATAAGGATATAATTGAACGAAAATTGAGAGCTATCGCAGCAAATGTGACTAATTGTAAGATGGATCAGGTTAGTTTAAAATTACAAATAAATACTGAAAAAAACAAACTCGGAGGTGGGATGTATGGTACAGCGTATAAAGCCTATGCAAGTAATGGAAAAACGGTACCATTTGTTGTACCAAAATTCTGTGATCTCTGTAAAATGGAGTTACCCTTATTAAAACACAAACAAATCATCATTTTTAAAAATCCCGAAAGTACCGGGTTTTGAAAAGTGTGGAATTATGCCTACTTATTTGCTCTATTTTCATACATTTCACGAGCTCGTCTTACCCGTTTTTGTACCCTTTTAATATTTTCACCATTCTTTATTGAATTAATAAACATTCGTTTATTATTTTCACTAATTTTCGTTCTTTTAATTACGCCTATGGCTCTATTTTGCTGTGCGGTTAATTGTGTTTTTCCTGTCACCGTTCTACCGATTTTTTTAAACTGTCTACCACAAAAAGCCGCACATTGTTTACTAAATGCTTCTACGGTTTTTCTTGCATCACCTTTACCATTTTTAGCTGGTATACATGGTGGATATTTAGGGTATATGTTCTTAATTTTCATAACCTTACTTGTGATGTTGTTGATTTTCATAGCATTTGGACCAAATATTTTCACCACTTCGGGTACGAAACGAAGCATATTTTGTTTATATTTAACGTTTGCTATATTATATGCATTAACCATAGCCTCGTTCTGAGTTATTTTTCCATTATTGAGTTGATTTTTTATTTTATTCACATCTTTATTATTGAGCCAATTGCTATAAATAGAAAGATCATTCTTAATAAAATTCTCGGTACTCTTATTCATATCTTATACTATATAAAATATTTTTAAAAATCCCGAAAGTACCGGGTTTTGAAAAGTGTGGAACTATTTATTGTAACTTCGCGAGATGACGCGCAACTTTCAAAATCTTTTTGGGTACAATTACCCAATATCCTTTTTTACCCTGAATAGTATGTATATAAAATTACTGAAAAAAAGAAAGTCTTGACCGTCCACCACCATATACTTTAATCGAATATATTTTTTAAATCACATGAGGCAATCATACCATACACGACGCTCCCGTCAACTATTTCCTCTTCAACGAGTATATCTTTGAGGTGTTCCAATTTAACTCTATACATTTTGAGTAAATTAAGAACTTCTTTATAACACTCTTCGACCAAACATACGACTTCAACATCAATTCTATTTGACATATCACTCGAAAGTGTATTTGGATCGACGTTCACTTTTCCTAATGTTTTACCCATACCATACGCCATAACCATTTCGCGCGCAATTTTATACGTTTGTTGAAAATCACTCGATGCACCAGTCGTTACTCTATCCTTACCATACACAATCTCTTCGGCGGCGTGTCCACCCAAAGCAACCTTAATTTGTGAAAGAAGATACTCCTTTGTATACATACCAATTTCATCATTTGCGGGTTGAAAAAATGTCACACCACCCGCATCCCCGCGTGGAATTATACTCACTTTACGAACTTCGTCGTATTCGGGCATGAGTACACCAATAATAGCGTGTCCCGCCTCGTGATACGCGACGCGTTCTTTACGTGGTCCAGAAACACTTCGTGAACCTTTAGCACCAACAACCAAACGTTGGTATATGTCTTCCACAATTTCCGAAGTTATAACACCATCGGTTCCATTACGAACCGCGCGAATTGCACACTCATTCATAAGATTTGCTAAATCCGCGCCCGAAAACCCCGTTGTCTGTTTCGCGATATTTTTCAATGAAACATCTTTATCCAATTTTTTATCGCGTGTGTGCACCCCCAAAATCTTTTCACGCCCGTGAACATCCGGTAAACTTACCTGAATTTTACGATCGAAACGACCCGGTCGAAGTAACGCCTCGTCGAGAATATCAAGACGATTTGTCGCGGCAATAACAACAATTTGCGATTCGTTATCGAAACCGTCCATTTCGGTTAATAACTGGTTAATTGTTTGTTCACGTTCATCGTTTGCCGCAAACCCGTTCATACTTCTTTTTTTACCAATTGCATCAATTTCATCGATAAACACAATACACGGTTGGTTTTCGCGTGCCATTTCAAATACGTCGCGGACGCGCTTTGCGCCTACACCTACAAACATCTCAACAAAAGATGATCCCGAACACTGAATAAACGGAACCGAAGATTCACCCGCAATGGCGCGCGCAAGAAGTGTTTTACCCGTACCCGGTTTACCCGTAAGAAGTGCACCTTTCGGGATTTTTGCGCCCGTACCAATAAACCTTTCGGGTTCACGGAGAAAATCAACAATTTCTTCGAGTTCGTCCTTTGCATTATCAATACCTTCAACGTCACTAAACCGTGTTACTATTTGGTTTTCGACATCGAGTTCGGTTTTGTTCATGTTAAACGGGTTCGGAGGTCCTTGACCCAATTGAGAAAACATTCTAAAAACGGCCGTAAAAAATAGTATGATAAAAAACATGGAAATACCATCGGCAATCGTAATAGGCGATGAATTATCTATGTTGATATCCGCTTTACTATCAATCATGGTTTTCCAAAACTCACTCGACGGTGTATAGTTTGAAACACCAAGTGTACCATCTTCCTCCGCGAAGTATACAGTATTTGAACCAGGGTTGATTTGTATTTGTGTAATTTCTTCATCCTTAACACCCCTTACAAAATCACTAAAGAGTTTAGGTTCATATTTTGGTGCTTTCTCTATTTTAAGAGGGGGTGCACTGAATATTTTTGCGGTCGCCAACATATATACATTATATCAATATTTCTTTAAACAGTAAACCTTGCAAACTTCATTTTTTCTCCAGTATAATACGCTTTATATGATTCAATAATACTTTCGTGTTTGTACTCATCGGGCATACACTCTGGTATGCGTGTAAGGTCTTCCCTGACATCCTTGGACGCATAATACGCCTTTTCACTTTCCCGGAGTTCGAAATGTGATGGTTGGTTTTTGTATAACCAAAGGGCGTGTTTCGCACACGCGTGTATTTTACCAAACCGTTTATTATACTCAAGCGCTAAACACATGGCAATTTCAGCCGCAAACATATAGTTTTCGCGACTCGAAGATATCCACATGGTCATCGGGTGTTTTTTGTGTGCGGGACGGTACCCTTTACGGGATTTGTTCAAAGTATAAGGTGCGTGTAATTCTACGTATTCAGTTTCATCTGAATAAAACCATGCTGTATAGAGCATTTGACATATTTCTAAAAGAATCTTGATAACGTGTTGATCACAATACAGATTAGCAAGTTCGGTAGAGTTCATGGATAGAAAAAATATATTCATTTTACTTATTTTTTTATTAAAAAATGGTCTAACTTAAGTTTTAATCGTCACCCCCATCTGAAATATACTCTTCTTCGACGACTTCATCATCGTCCTCGTTATCAATTTCAATTGCCTCATCTTCTTCAGGTTCATCGTCGTCTTTTTCCTCTTTATCATCAATCTCGATATCCGCTTCAGCTTCGGCATCAGCTTCGGCTTCGGCTTCGGCTTCGGCTTCGGCTTCGGCTTCGGCTTTCTTTTTCGCTTTTTTGGTTTTGTTTGCAGCAGATGTCGAAGGTGCATCGAACCGTTTTTCAATTATTTTCCATTTCTTTTCTATGAGTTGATTACGATTTTTATATTTTTGTAACACGGAATCAATAAAATCTTGTGAATATCCAAGCGCTTTCAATGCACTCGTAACACTTTTTATAGGTGGGACTTTATATTTTGAATAATACTTTTCGTTTAATACTGCCATGTGTGGTATAATTTTTACACGTACTTTACCCGTTTTTAGTACATTCAAACGAACTACGATTTGATCGAGATGGTCGATATGTGTTTCGATACCATCGCCTATTTTTTCATACGGAGGCATTTCTTCCACATTTGGACGTTTAAATGGAACACCACACGACTCGTAATTCTTTTTTAAAAGGTTTACATAACTTTCAGCATTTTGTACATAAAATGGTTTACATTCAGGTACAGGTGTAGTATTACCATACACGATATTATGTAAAAAGGTACCAGGTATAAGTTTAGACATGTTACTTTAATTTACTAAAATTTTATTACAACTTAGGTCTAATTCACACTCTAAAATATGATGTGCCTGGAAATTCTGTAAAGATTCGTAAGGTCCCCAAAGTTCAATGACTTTACGTTCCTTATCGTACCACATGTATGATAACTCGAGATAACGCGTCAACCAATAAAACTTTTTACCACTTTTACCGATAAATTTAAAAATATCGTCTTCGTCATACATTGACACGTCCATTTGACTGTAATGTGCGTTTGGTGGGTTGTACGGAGCCATCTTCCTTCTTATTATTAGTACTAAGCGTCTCCTGTTTAAGTCTAATATACTTTTGTGTATACAACCATTTTTTAGCCTTCTTATCGTTCTTTGTGACGCGTTTCTTAAAGGGATCCATTAGTACTATATAGCGAGATTACTTTAATCCACACACACCACAATACTTTTCGTTTTTATTTGGTTTATACATAAAAGTATAAAGAAGCACGAGGGCGACTATGGAAGCTGGTAACATGTATTGATTTTTCATTTTATAGTATATACCAATATTAAAAATCTTCGTCATCAAGTGATACATCTGACTCGGATTCGTCATCTTCTGACGAGTCTAATTCGTATTCAAAATCAGATTCATCAATTTCCGCGTACATACCGTTATTAAGTTTTTCATATAAACCAGTATCTTCAAGTTTCGTTGTATCATAGAAACCCGATACAGATTCTTTTTTAATAACAGTATAGTCTTCGGTATCAAAATCCCATTCACCATCACCGTAATATTCAAGTAACGCTACTTCATACTCCGTTTCGCGTTCTTTTACTATTTTAGCAATGGATATAATACCATCTTCAAATTCAATATCGATAATTTGGTTTTCCATTTTTTATTTAAACGTTTTAAATCTTAAAGTATAATAGATGGAAGCGATTCTTAAAAATAGAGTGATTAGTGAAAAAGATGCAGTTATGTTCGATATAGACGATACTCTTATTTTTACGAATGGTAAGGCAAATATTCCCATTATTAAATTATTACACTATGCTAAACATTTAGGGTATAAAATTGTTATTATTACGGCCAGGCCTTCTATTCAGGCAACTTTGGATTTTACAAAGTTTCAACTTAACCAATATGGTATACCATACGATCTTCTCGTTATAACTCCAGCACACAATAAAGGTAATGTTAAACGAAAAACTGGATTAAATTACGTTTTATCTGTTGGTGACATGGATACAGATCTTACATATACACAATACGCACTAAAAATTATGATTTCCACCTAGTATCGCAGTTATGACACGTAACAAATACCGTCATCGGTTCATCGGCACTACGCGTTTGCATTTGGTAAAACGTCGTTTTATATGATTTACATCGCTTACACCTAAACATACCCTTATAATCGGGATCATTGATAATATTTGTAACCCAATCCTTTTTCATATTTTCCCGAATATTCTTTTCTAATATTTTCGAATATGGTCCATCGGGCCATAAACCCTGATGAGATAATTCTAAAACACTTTTTGGTTTTAAATCACCTTTTACTATTCTTTCCTTAAGTGTTGGTGAGTGTATTAAATTATGTTTAATTTTAAGGAATGTATGTTTATACCGATTTACAAAAAACCTATTTTCGGCCGCCGGTACGTCACCCAGTTCGTTGGTTTTACGTATAGTAGAATTATATGTAGATTTTTCCAAATTTATACATATCGTATCTTCTTTAGGTAAACCCAGTAGTTTTGCATAATTTTCAAGGGCGTATTCTCTCGATAACATTTTTATTTATACGCTAACTTAAGCTCTACTTAAGTGTGGCATTTTAACTTTTTTACAATCGGGGAAAGATTCAGGGGAACATGTGTTAAAAGGATCGGACGTACGTCTAAGCTCATTACGTGTTTCTTTCCATTCTGTATCTAATACGAGGTTTGTGTATAACTCAGACTGTCTGAGTATAAAGAATACAACAACGAGGGCAATTAATGATAAGATAACTTTGTTCATTTATTAAAAGCAACTTTTTTATTTGTGGATAGTAAGATGACACGTGCTGTTTTGATAAATGAAAGGAAAAGGGATATTCGTGAAATAGATTTAGATATTACCCCTGAAAAAAACGAAATATTTAAAATTTTACGAGGTAAAGCCAGTTTTTTAGGACAGTGGCCTGATGAACAAGTCGTTATAGTTAAATGTGAATTATGTGATTCTGAGTTTGATTTACCTGTAAATGAAAATAAGTTACCAAGACCATTTACAAATATGATAGTTTTTGGTAGAATTTTATTAATACGTATGGACGAAGATTCTGAACCACAGGATTTTACACTCGAAGAATATAAGGAAATGACAAACGAAACACACCCCAGAACTCGTTCGTCTTCAAATTTAATTACACGACCCCTGAGTAGGAATATAAGCTACTCCTCTGAGAACGGCTTGTGAATATTTCATACATAATTGGAAATGTGATTCCGCCCATTGCATGGGGTTTGTCATTTTTATACCAAACGGATTCTCGTTTACAACTTTCATAAAATCTTCACTACCATATTTTTCTTGGTTACTTGCTTTAGACATCGAACCATCTATTTTTTGTAACCATAAAACGTGTTCTTCATTTTTTGGATCAAATTGTTTAACGAATGTCATTATATTTTATATATGTTATACATTCTTTAACCTGTAATTTAATCTTTCTTTGTACCGAGTTTGGTCGGCTATACCGTCAATTTCCTGACCACGCACACTTATTCTTAACAAATCGTCTTTATATTCAAAGTCGTAACAGTAAAAATAAGATACACCAGTTGCCAAAGACATGAAATCGAGGTCGCTCTTTGTTTTTTCTTCGATGTGTACGTATTTACTTATCTCCTGAGGTGTTCGTTTTTTTGCATTTTTATTAGGGTCAATCATTGCAACCGGATTTGATAAATTCATAACGGGCCATACACCGAATGACGAACGGTATTTACATATGTACCTCACACAGTTACGAGCGACGCGTGCTTCGCTAAAACAGAGTATACGTGGGCGTCCGTGTGGGTCTGTCATGGTTGTGTACCCACCGCGAGTTACATTTATAAAGTGAAATTCCATTTATTATATTATAATAAAACAAAAACCTTAAGTAATTATATAAATGAACTTCCCCAAAACACCAGGTCAATGTGAGTATTTAAGAGTTATACAGTCTCCAAAACCAATTATTATTACCACCGGTCCAGCCGGTTCTGGTAAAACCATGTTTGCGTGTCAGCTGGCCGCAGAACAACTTAGAGAAAAACAGGTAAGGAAACTAATACTCACACGACCTATCGTTGCGGCGGACGAAGATATGGGGTATTTACCCGGTGAAATGGAAAGGAAAATGGAACCTTGGACACGACCAATGATGGACGTTTTTGAAAATTATTTAACACGTAATCAACTCGAACAACACGTTCGTATAGAACCACTTGGTTTCATGCGTGGTAGAACGTTTAACGATTCGTTTATAATTGCAGATGAAATGCAAAACAGTACACCAAACCAAATGAAAATGTTACTTACACGTCTCGGTGATAATTCAAAAATGATCGTTACTGGTGACCTGAAACAAAGTGATCTCGGACCAAAAAATGGCCTTGCCGATCTTGTTAAACGTATAAAAGGTTTAGAATTAGAATATATCGAACATGTCATCATGAATGAAGATGACATCTTGCGACACCCCGCAGTTGCTGAAATTTTGAAACTGTACTAATGTTTTTTCATTTCACTTATCTTATTTTTAACGTCTGAAACTTTTTGTTTATACTGAGACAGTTCCTCATTATAAATATCATACCATTCTTTCATCTGCTTGAGTATATTTTTGTTACGATAATACCACGATATTACATCTTTACTTACCTTATCACATGCCGAATATTCTTCCATTATATACTTATTATCGTCTTTGGACATGGATATATTATGAAATTCTAATATGTTTTCGAGTTGCGCCATGTTATTAACATTATCAGCATTAAGCGCATCGATATACTCTAAATCGGATTCGAACATATATTTATTAGGATATTATTTTTTATAAGTAGTTACAACTTCTCTATATCTATTATAACCGTCCATAGGTATAAAACTTTCGTCTTCGATAATATTTTTAACATTTTCATACCCAATATATTCTTTTTTCATATCAATAGTTAAATCGTGAACATTTCTATCTTGATAAACAGTAGATGGTCCAAAAACAACATTAAAACCCTTCTTCTGTAATATATAGGAACCAAAAATGTCATCCATTCTACCAACTTTATCAAACATATAATAATGTTCAAGTGCATTTTTAGATAAAATTGTATTTTGACTATTAAAAGGTGTTAAATTTGTTGTAGTATACCACGAATTATTAAATTTGCATTCTGGTGAATAAATCATTCTACATATTGCATCTATATCAGGATCACCATCCCATAAATTAGCTTGAACATCAAACTTTTCAAAAAACTTTTTAGTTTGTGTTACTTCATTTTTTTTATGAACATGTTGAAGTGGAAACCCCCTGTGCCACAGATGATTATAATTTGTTACACTCAATGGATCAAAAAAATTAAACTTTGTGGAAAATACATCAATTTCTTGTGGTTTGAAAAATTCACCCCAATTATCATATGGTATGTTATCATCATCAACAGTTGCAATATAGTCGTAACCATTTTTCAATGCATACAAGAAACCCATGTTTCTTCTTTGAATAGATTTCCATCCTATTATATCAGAAAGTGTTTTATCCAATTTCTCTTGATCTTCTGGATGTAAATAATTATAATTTTTATACTCTTCATGAGGAGTTTTAGTATCTCCAACAATCAAAAAATCCCAATCGTTTAGTTTTGCAAATTTTTTTGTTGCTTCGGTTGGTTTATTTATAGTAGTAGTTATTATAATTTTCCGCGACATATATTAAAGAAATAACGCAAATCTTTAATATATGATTTCTGTTATTTTATGTGGTAGAAACGATAATTACGGAGGTCATTTAATAGAAAGATTTTCATATAGTATAAACGCTTTCCTAGAAGTTTTTGACGAAGTAATTTATGTAGATTGGAATACTGATACAGATAAAAAAATATTAATAGATGAAATTGAAATAAAAGATAAGAGTAAATTAAAAGTTATCGAAATAAGACCATGTAAAGTTAAAGAATTGTTAAACGATGATAAAAATAACCAAAAAATGTGCGAAGTTTTAGCAAGAAATATAGGAATAAGAAGATCTTCTGGTGATATAATAGTAAGTAGTAATATTGATATACTCCCACAAAAAAGAGATTATTTAGAATTATTAACTAAAAAGTTAAAAATAGGTGATATGATAACTTTATCCAGAAATAATATAGAACTCGATGACATAAAAAAATATTTTAAACCAAATAACATTGATTTAGAATCTTTACCAATTATTTTTGGAATAGAACCCATTTCAAAAACAATAATGAGTCCTTACGTTTCAATTAATAAAGAAATTATAGAAAAATATCCCACAAATTATATTTATCAACTGGCCAGTGTAGTAGGTGGTTGTGGCGATTTTCAAATAGCTCATAAAGAAACGTGGTATAAAATAAGAGGTTTTGAAGAAAATATGACTAAACGTCTATATAATGATACATATACACAATATAAAGTTATAATGTCAGGTGGTAACGTTACTGGTTGCAACTTTCCACCTATATATCATTTAAATCACGAGAGAGACGAAAGAGTACATCTACTTAATGTTTTGAAAACAGATAAAAAAACAAATAATTCTGAAAATTGGGGATTTATAAATGATAAAAGTATACAATTTAAAGAATAAATAATTTTTTAAACAAAATGTTTGGTAAAATTCACGGGAGGTTTTTTTTACAACAATATCTTGGTATAACAAGTGATGATACACCATATACCTTTACACTTTCTGTTCTTATTGAAACATATCCACTTTGGGAAAGTTTTGTAATTAACGCAAGAAAAGAAGTTAAACATGTTAAATTATTTACCATGTTCGAAACAAACGATGTACACCCGGAAATTATAGAAAAAATGAAACTTTTTGATGAAGTTATAGTACCTTATGATTATCTTAAAGATATATTATTAAAACACGGAGTTAAATGCAAGGCATTAAATTATTGGACATCTTCACTTATTCGTTCTAAACCTAAAGTAATACATAAAATACGAGATCCTTCAAAACTTATATTTTTGTATAATGGAACAAATGATATTCGTAAAAACGTCACAACACTTACGAGAGTTTTTGCAAAAGTACTTGAAAATACAGAACATATGCTCATTGTTAAAACAAATAAACCTGATAATTTAACAATAACTAAGAATATTCGCGTTATAACAGAACATATTTCTGATGAACAATTAGCTTCACTTTTCAATTTATGTGATTATTGTGTAACGTTTACAAGAGGTGAAGGTGTAGGTTTATTACATCTCGAAGCTAAATATTTTAATAAACCTATAATTAGTCATGATCAAGGTGTATTTAAGCAACTCGGTGTAGATATAATACCATTACCATCTAAAGAGGTTGATATAGATTATACATATGTACCAGACTATCTTAAGAAAGTATTTTATGGTAAATGGTGGGAAATAAACTATAATGAATCTATTAAAATTATAAATAACATATTAAAGAAATAATTAAATTTATACATATGCAAACGTATAATAACATAGCTTTACTCAGTAATGTTGGTAAAATGAAAATACATAAAATGGATATTCCGACACCAAAAGAAGGCGAATTACTTATACGTATAACAGATGCTGGTATATGTGGTTCAGATTTGCATTATTTTAGAAATGGTGGTCTCGGGAGTTTTAAAACAGAACTTCCAATGTATATGGGACACGAACCTTCTGGTATAGTCGTAAATCCGAATAACATACCTGGTTTTTCTATAGGTGATCGCGTTGCGATTGAACCAGGGTGTCCATGTCTAGATTCAAAATGGTCTTTACGTGGAAAACACAATCTTTGTGATAAAGGTACATTTATGGGTACAAATAAAACGCCCGGTTGTTTTGCAAATTTTGTATGTGTAAATAAAATACAAGTATTCAAAGTTCCAGATTCAGTGGATTTGTCACTTGCATGTGTATGTGAACCATTAGCAGTTGCTCTTCACACATATAAATTGTGTAGTACAAAAATTACAGAATTGATAGATGGTAATGTTGTAATATACGGAGCCGGATCTATAGGTTTATGTCATTTAATCATACTTAAATCACAAGGTATAAAAAATATTTTTATCGTCGATGATATAAAATTCCGTCGGGATATTGCTATATCATTAGGTGCTAAACATGCATTTTTATGGAAAGATTCTGTAAATAAAATAAAAGAATTAACAAATAACCAAGGATGTGAACTTGTTATTGATTGTGCAGGTACATTAGAAAGTTTTAATTCGTGTGTAAATATAAGTTCTATAAATGGCACCGTTGCATTAGTTGGTATACCAGAAGTCGATTTTTTAAATTTTAACCCTCATAAAGCACGCACAAAAGAAATTTCAATTATAAACGTAAGAAGATCTAATCAGTGTTTAGAAACGTGTTTAAAATTATTAGACGAAAATAAATATATCGCAGAAAGTTGTAAAAAAATAATAACACACAAAATTCCATTAAAAAATATACAAGAAGCATTTGAAATTGCATCAGAATACAAAGATTGTATTAAAATTGTAATAAAACCAGAAATATTAACAATTGATATAAAAAAAATAGGTTTTCTCGGAATAAGCAAATACGGTTTAGAGTATTTAAAACATCTTGTTAATGATGAAAATTTTGAAGTAGTTTATGCAACATCCAAAGTCAAAAAGAGAGGACATTCAGATTTATTAGAAAATGAATTACAAAATATATGTAATGATAACAATATACCATTTTTGGGTAATATTAATGTAAATAATCATGTTGATAAGTTATCTTCATATAATGCAGATGTAGTAATTTTAGGAGGGTACGACGGCATAATAAAAGACGATTTTTTATGTAAAGGTTCAAAATACGGTGTTATAAATACACATTTTGGTTTAATTCCTAAAAATAGAGGATGTAATCCTTCAATGTGGGGAATTTTAGAAAATCAAACCCAAGGTTTTACAACGTATTTTTGTAATAATAAAATAGATTCACCCGAACCTAACTCTATAATAGATATATTTGAAATTAATACAGAAGAAGAACGTAATACATCTGAAGAAGTTTATAATATATTATGTGAAAACGCTATTAATCGTTTTCCTTTAGTATTAAACGCATTAAAAACGGGTAATTATGATATGTCTAAAATAAATTTATTAAAAGAAGTAAATAAATATGAAAATTCTAAATATCATACCAAGGGGCAACCTAATGAATCATATATTTCGTGGTTTTGGAGATGTATTTTTATTCAGAGATTTTCAGATTCTCAAGTTTTTAATCCTTATCCAACTATAAGAACAAATGTAGATGAAAATGAAATATGGTTTAAAGTTGAAAAAGTGGTAACATTAGATGATATGGATATTATTGACGTAGAATTATTTAATAATTCAAAAATTGGTCAAGTTATTTATCAAAATAAAAATAAAATTATTACACGTGCTATAGATGGATTTGTACATTGCATTTTAGAAAAGAGTGATTGTATTTTATTAAACAAAATATTAGAATCTAAAGGTGGTAAAGGTATTCACGGTATACCTAAATTATTTTCTAAATTGCAATTACCCGTTGAAAAAATAAATAAAAATATACCAATATTTGATTTAAAATTTGATGATGATATGGTAAATACTTTTTGTGAAAAAAGTAGAGATATTCTTACTTCCGGGAGACCATTAAGTAACAGTAAATATGTTCATGAATTTGAAGAAAAATTTAGCAAACTTATAAACGCTCCTTATACTATAGCAGTAAATTCAGGTACTATAGCATTAGAAATAGCATTGAGATCAATAAATGTATCTAAAAAAATTGTAATAACACCAAGTAATACATTTTTTGCAACACAAAATGCTGTGAAAAATTCTGGTGGAATTGTAAAGTTTGTAGATATAGAAGATGAATATCTTCAAATATGTCCAATTGAATTGGAAAAAATTCTTTCTAATCATAAAAAAGATGAAATATCAGCTGTAATAATAGTGCATATTGGTGGTATAATATCACCTAACTTTGCAATAATAAGAAATATATGTAAAAAATACAATGTCAGGCTTATTGAAGACGCTGCACATGCACATCTTTCACACTCACATGGAGAATATGCTGGTAGTATAGGAGACATCGCAGCATTTTCATTTTTTCCTACAAAAGTCATGACAGCCGGAGAAGCTGGTATGATAACAACTCATTCAAAAGAATTATACGATATTATGTGTAGTATAAAAGAATTTGGTAAACAGATACATAATGGTAACCCATCTAGACTTGTTCAAATCAGAGAGGATGGAGGAGTAAATGGTAAAATATCAGAACTTACAGGTTTACTTGGTTCACTTGAATGTGAACGCGTATATAATAGAATAAAAAAACGTAATGTTCTTATTGATATATACTCGGAAAAACTTGATAAAAAATGGTTTAAAGTAGTAAAACAAAGTGATGGTTTATGTTCATACTATAAATGTATAGTTATATTGTTAAATTCAGCCAAAGAAAAAAGAGAAGAGCTACGAGAATTTGTTAAGAAAAAGAATATTAATTTTACAGGTGAAGTATATTTTAAAGGTGTTCACGAAATGCCTGCATATTCTAATGGAAAATATAATCTTCCGGTAACAGAATATATGTGTAAAAACCATGTATGTCCACCATTGTATCCAGAATTAACAATAGAAGATATCGAATATATTTGCAATGTTATGAACAGTTTTTTAGAAAAAAATATTGAAAAATAACACGGTTACATGGCTAAAAATTCGTATACTTTATCATTTACAATTACGACATAATATTAAAGATTATAATATCTTTCTTTAATATAATGAAACTATCTTACGCTATTTGTGTATGTAACGAATCCCGTGATTTATTTTCACTTGTATCTTTCTTACTAAAAGTAAAGGATGAAGAAGATGAAATTAATATTTTAATAGATACAGCACATGTTACCGACAACGTTAAAAGTGTTATAAAGTATTTTGGTGATAAAATAGTTACATGTGAAAGAGATTTTGATGGTAACTTCGCGGAACATAGAAACTTTCATTTAACAAAGTGTTCGGGTGATTATACATTTATCATAGATCCAGATGAAATGCCAAAAGAAAATCTTATTATAAACCTTAAAAAAATGATACACGATTCTGGAGCCGAATTGATAATGGTACCAAGAATAAATATTCACCCAGGATTTACAAAAGAATGGCTTAAAAAATGTAATTTTAGAACAAATGAACTTGACTGGATAAATTGGCCGGATTATATATGTAGAGTATTCAAAAATACACCACAAATTAAATATGGTAACGAATTACACGAAAACATAATAGGGACTGATAAAAGAGTTTTATTAAACGCAGACCCTAGTGTAGCAGTTTGGCATATTAAATCTATAGAGAAACAAGATAATAGATGGCACGCTAATGGTCATTTCATATCTCCTGAAGGTGATAGTCTATATGACACTTTAATGTAAAATCAATTTCATCTATAGTCATGTAAGGAAAAAGTGGTAAACTCACACATTTTTTACAAAAATTTTTTGCATTTATGCAAATGGTACCTCCAGTATACTGTTTAAAACATTCCAATTCAGGTAATGATATTGGGTAATGTATTCCAGTTTGAATACCATTTTCATTCATGTATTTTATATAATCATCCCTATCATCCTGTAAAGTATAATAAACGTGATATACATCTTTACCTATATCACTTCTCTTAGGAAAATTATACTTTGAATTATATATTTCACCTATACGAATTCTATCATTCGTCCATTCATCTAAATACTTAAGCTTTTCTTTTAAAAACAAACCCTGAATACCATCCATTCTACTATTTATACCATCGGTTTTATGATTATACCTATTATCTCCTTGTGCCCCCAAACTCGCATATTGTTTCATTTTAATCGATAATATTTCGTTGTTTGTAATACAAACACCTGCATCACCCAATGCACCCAAGTTTTTACCTGGATACATTGAAAAACACCCTATATTTCCCATAGTACCAACATGTTTTCCATTAATAACAGCACCATGTGCTTGTGCACAGTCCTCGATTATAGGAATATTAAGATCTAATAATTTAGAAACATCCACACATTGTCCATATAAATGTACAGGTATAACACAATCTACATTTTTTACAGATTCAACTAACATAAGACCAGTTTCTTTATCAACATCTATAAAAACAGGTATATGTCCTGCATTAACAACCGCCATCGCTGTGGCAGCATATGTTATAGCTGGTACAGCTATTTTTGATTTAGGTTTAAGTTCCAATGATTTTATAGCAATATAAAGTGCATCTGTACCACTATTACATGATACACAATACGTAGAACCAGTGTATTTTGAAAATTCTTCTGCAAAATTAGTATCACCTACAAAAGAACATTTATCTAAAATTTGATCTAAAATTTCATGAAATTTATTTTTAAGAGGTTCGTGTATCCTTTTTAAATCATTAAAAGGAACTTTCATTATTAAAGATTAAACATTTATATTCTTTAATAATGAAATTAGTTGTAATCGGTTTAGGATATTTTGGAAATATAATAAAAAATAAACTCGAAAAAAATTTCAATACCAAAATTATAACTATAGATCCATACAACGCATGTGCAGATTATAAAACAGTAAACGAAATAAATTTTACGGATGGTAAATGGTTCGTTACGTCACCCGCAAGTACACATCATAGTATACTCATCGAACTCTTTAATAAAGGTATTAAAGACATTTGGGTGGAAAAACCTATATGCCCTACATTACATGACACATTAGATATATTTGCAAAAAAACCAGACGATGTATTTTTATATTGCGATTTCACGTGGCTTCAACATAATTCTATAAAAACACTTGGTGAAAATAAGGATATTAAACACATTGAAATGAAATGGTTAAATGATGGTTCCATGATACCAAATGACGTGAATATAGTATCAGATTTAGCTATACACCCTATATCAATTTTGACATTTTTACTAATCAAATCTTTGGATACCATAAAAGATATAGATATTATTTACGCGTCAAATACTTCTGTTCTCATAAACGGAATAAGTCAAAATAATACGACATTTAATATTGAAGTTAGTAATTCATCACTAAAAAAACATCGTAGTATAAGTCTATATTGTAAAGATATTGTATATAGATGGTCATCAAAAGATGAATTTTTTATAGAAAATATTGGTGATATAGAAAAAACAGATGCAATTGAGGAAAATATAAAACATTTTGTAAACAGAAATACTATAGGTTATCCATTAGATATTGCTAGAAGTCTTGAATCTGTCAATAAACAATTTTGCATTATGAATAATTAATTCCTTTTCATTATTTGATAAATTTGAGCGTTCTATACCTATATAGTTTACTTTTATAGGTTTAGCAGGTACACCACACCATGTTATACCCGACGGAGTTTCCCCTTTAAAAAAACTCCCAGCACCAATTATACAACATTTTCCTATTTTAGAGTGTTGGTGTATAGATGCATTCATACCTATACACGAATAGTCATCTATAGTAACAAAACCAGCTACGCTACACCCAGGATTTAATTGTACATTGTTTCCTATATAACAATCGTGTCCAACATAACATCTATTCATTAAATAACAGTTACTCCCTATAAATGTTTCATTTTCAGTAGGTTTATTTATAATAACCAACTCCCGTATCTTTGTATTTTCACCTATATTAACAATACCATTTGGATTAGAAGTCTTACCATTCCAATCTGGTTCCGTTATCATATAATGTTTAGATATACATTTCTTTAATTAAAGAATTAACTAATCATTAATATATGATCGCTTTAATTACAGGTATTACCGGACAAGATGGTTCGTATTTAGCAGAATTTTTACTCGAAAAAGGGTACGAAGTTCACGGCATAGAGAGACGTTCCTCATATACCGAATCACGTATTAACACTATAATAGATCCAAAATACAGAAACCATAAAAATTTACATATGCACTACGGTGACATGACAGATTTACCCGCACTCACCGATACAATAAAAGCTATAAAACCAGACGAAATTTATAATCTCGCAGCACAATCACATGTAGGTTTATCGTTTAAAATGCCAGTGTATACATCAGAAGTCGATGGTATAGGCGTTTTGAAAATTTTAGAAGCTATACGATTATCGGGACAGATTAAAACGTGTAAACTGTATCAGGCTTCTACATCAGAACTGTTTGGTAAAGTTCAAGAAGTACCACAAAATGAAAACACACCTTTCTACCCAAGATCACCATACGGTGTTTCAAAACTCATGGGGTATTGGTCTATAGTCAACTATAGGGAAATATACGGTATGTACGCGTGTAATGGTATAATGTTTAACCACGAGTCCCCGAGACGAGGTGAAAACTTTGTCACGAGAAAAATAACACTCGGCGCCGCTAATATAAGTCTAGGTAAACAAGAGTGTTTATACCTAGGAAACTTAAATGCGACACGTGATTGGGGACACGCACGAGATTACGTCGAGTGTATGTGGAAAATCCTACAACAAGACGAACCAGAAGATTATGTTATAGCAACCGGTGAAACTACATCTGTACGCGATTTTGTGCGTATAGCATTTAAACACGTCGATATTGATTTGAAGTTCGAAGGTGAAGGTGTAGATGAAGTTGGTATAGATACAAAAACGGGTAAAGTCGTTGTTTGTGTAGACCCTGAATTTTTTAGACCAACGGAAGTTGATAAATTACTCGGTGACCCATCAAAAGCTATACAAAAATTAAACTGGAATCCGAGGTCTACATCACTCGAAGATATGGTAAAGGAAATGGTATCAGAAGATTTAAAAAAATGATTTTTTTTTCTCAGTACACTATAAATGTCTGAAACGACTCTCGTCAGAGATCCTAAACTCGTCAATGTAGTTAATAAATTGAAAACAGGTAAAATTGAAACCGAAATTGGGTACGCCCAGGTGGGATTAGTCATTTTACTTGGTATATTCTACGTTGCAATTACTTCCCTTGGTATCGATAAGTATAATAAGTGTGAAGGTATTCAAAGCTCCGAAAAGTACGCGAACCTCAAAATGTTTATGAGTCATACCATGACTGTTGCTATAACAATCCCAATAGTTCTTTTATTCATGAAACTTGTGCAAAATGAAGGTGGTGTTTTTACCATGGTATATGCCATTATGGGTCTTACGTCATCTGCCATTGCCATGGATATAATGCGCCAACCCGAATGTGAAAGTTCCGTTAAAGATAGTGACAAAAACTACGCGACTATGTCTATTATTGGTTACATAATTTTGTTACTCGCTGGGTCCTTTTTCACGTTTAAAAAATATCCTAAATTAGGAGAAGTGTTTAAGAAGAACGCGTAATGGAAATACACGAGTCTATTTATCTTTTACTCATGCTCTTGACCTACGTGATGCGAAGGGCAGGAACATTTACACTCGAAGAAAAAATGAAAATGATTGATTTTATTGGGTATATTGCCAAGAATTCAAACATTAGCAATGGCGGCAGCGGTCAATCCCGTGAATGCGACCATAGCACCACGTCCTACATTACGCAGGGCGAATGATTCAAACTCCTCCTCTGTTAACGTCGTAAACGCTTTCGTTACACTATATGTCGCTAACAAGGTAGTTCCTAATCCAAGAAGTGAAAATGGTGGATACGTCATTTGTTCAATAACGTTTAAACCAGTTAATCCCCAATTTAAAAGTCCAAGTGATGATCCGTACATGGCTGCACGACCATTTACAGCTTCTATGAATGGTAAATTTGGTCCAGGTGGTGGTTCATCAGAAGCAGATGCAGAGTGTCTAAACCTTTTGCG
>Ga0209961_1000169_pt1 | contig 23120 bp, 50 predicted proteins | sample SalPonA_B_H2O_MG_FD_185719 | JGI IMG/M metagenome (GOLD analysis project Ga0209961, IMG submission 185719) | Water microbial communities from South San Francisco under conditions of wetland restoration - Salt Pond MetaG R2A_B_H2O_MG (SPAdes)... | ecosystem: Environmental > Aquatic > Non-marine... | reverse complement strand
ATGACGATGCTTATCCGTATTCGTTCCGCAACTGCTGTCGCGTGCTCAATATGGACCCAGATGACCTTCGCGGTCACCTGCGTTACATCGAGCGCCGCCTTGCTAAGTGCAAGTAACCCCACCTGTGCAGAGCCCCTCGGGGGCTCTTTGCACACCTCTTAACGAACGCGGTATCGGAATGGCGCTGGCGCAGCGCTACCCCCATACCCCGTTTCTTGTGCGGTTGTCTTCTGACAACTCACTTGAAAAGACCGGTGATGCTCACTGAAAAGTCTCGGTCGTCTCTGCGGAGATTGTGAGCGCCAAGATACAACACCACGTTTCACCCGAAATACCAAAACCAATAATTGGAGGAACACCTTATGTCTAAGCGTTTGTCTAACCGTTTTAGCAAAGCGAAAGATGTAACCCCAAAAGGGAAAACAGTTGATCACTACTACCGCACCATCAACGGCAGGTTCTTTAATCAGTCTACTGATCAGGAACAGCCAATGTGGAGCAAGATGAGATCGATGCTGAGTGGCGTGAAGTGTTAGATGGGAAGTCGCCTCGAGCAGAAGCAACTTTCCGTTCAGCACCTAAAGTCACACTCGCTGAACGTACCATGCTGGTGATGTCTGCTGGCTTGTTATCGCTCTTGAGTGTTGCCTGTTTTCCAGCAGTAATGATCGGCCTCTTTGGTAAGCAACCGCTTCTGCTTATAGCAGGCGTGATTGCGTTCATTATGTGTCAGTTCGGCCTCAAAGCGATTGAGCGCCGTAACCTGATCGAACAAGAGATGCGCGATACAGAGCTGAAGTACACGCAAGCGATCCACGATGCTGAAATTAAAGCCCGTGCTCGTGAGCATGTAATGCGAAACAACGGAAACACCCGTTTCCATTAATCTTCGGATGAACACCCAACGTGCCTCTGGTGCGTTGTTCCTTTAACACCCATTAGCAAGAGCCTTCGGGCTCTTTGCTAACACCTCACCTCAATTCCAGACTGGATCTGAGTGTCTACGCGCAGGCGTGGCCAGTTTCATCCGGTTTCTTGTGTCGCTGTAACCCAGCGCACTTGAGCGCCCTACCTGATCGTGAAAGTAGGGCAACTCTGCGGAGTCCGATCGTCTATCTAACCCCAGCCTCCGGGCTACCCAACCACTACCGAGGTGAAACTATGTTGACTTCAACTACTGACCACGTGTGGGTCGCGCCCACTGACAAAGCCGTTGTTGTCCTGACGGATACTGATACAACCATCAGCATCTATCACGATCCGAACGACTGCACCGTCAACCGTCGCCGCTCCACACTGAACCACACCGATGAGATTGAGCACTTCACCGCTCAATACCTAGAGGCTATCAGCCAGGCAATTTCGTCTGGTCTTGTTGATCCGAATGAGCTGATTGCTGACCTGCTTGCGCACGGTTATCGAGCACCTTATCCGGCCATCATTAATGGTGAGCTGAAGACCATCCGCCTGTAACACCGTTGTTCAAATCCACCCACGAGGGAATCTGTCCCTTGTGGGGCAGACTCCTAAGGAGACTGCTATGACAACCACAACTTTCAACCAACACGGCAAGCAGATTCGCGTCGTTGAACACACTCATGACGGCCGCCGCCTACAGATTCGTCTGCAGCGCGTCGGCACTGAATGGGTCAAGTTCGCGTGGCGTTCCTTGCCCACAACCGCCCCAACTGGGGAAGTGAAACTGACCCAGTGAAGGAGGCTTTATGGGTAAGCGAAATGTACCAGCGCTCAAAGAGCGTATGCGCGGCCGTTGGGTCAATGCACTTGTGCATGTCTCTAACGGGGCACTGTCTGATGCTGCGAGTAAAATTAACTCCAATGTGACCTGCCCGATTGACGGACGGGAGAAAGGCTTTCGGTTCACTAACAAGACCGAGGAAACGGGTTACAGCTGGAAACAGCACTGGGGCGATGACGGGCATTTGGATCCGATCAAGCTCCTGATGGAAGTAACTCAGAAGTCGTTTACAGAAGTGTTCGACGAACTCGCCGATTGGCTTGAGGGTGGTTGCGTTATGGATTCTTCGCTCTATGAAAAGAGTGATTTTGAAGTGCGCAAAACTCAAAAGCTGACTGACGAAGAGGCGAACGCGAAGACCAAGGAAAAGTTGAACAAACTGTGGGCCCGATCGGTGCCTCTGACTGACGACTCTGCCGTGGTTTTGCGCAAATATCTCTACTCGCGCGGCGTCCTTGAGGCGGCGATGCGATCTGAGGATTTGCGCTTTTGTGAAGCGTTGGAGTACTACGACGGTGCCAAGTTTGTCGGGGCTTTCCCTGCCATGCTGGCACTGGTGCGTGATAACCGTGGGTTTGCTGTGCAGATTCACCGTACTTATCTGGATAAGAGCGGTGAAGGGCGCAAGCTAAACATCGAGAACGCGGATCCGCGTAAATCGACCACGGGCGTACAGGGCACCACTGGGCGCTCCATTCACCTTGCAAAACCCGACTGCGGTGTCATTGGCATTGCTGAGGGTATTGAGACGGCACTCGCTGTCACGCAAGGGGCTGGAGTTCCCGTATGGAGCTGTGTCTGCGCACCGTTCATGACGTCGTTTGTTCCATCAGCGGGGGTGCATACGGTCATCATCTTTGTGGATGTTGATCGCAGCCTCGCCGGTGAAAAAGCGGCTGATAAGTTGCAGCAACGGCTCGAAGCACGGGGTATCTCTGTGATTCAGATGAAGCCTGATCTGCAACGCCTACCGTCTCAGAAGTCTGTCGACTGGCTCGATCAGTACAACCGAGAAGGTAAAGCCACTGACCTGGCGATGAGCAAAGTGCGCGAGCAGTTTGCTTTAGCGATGACCAATGGCACCAACCACAAGCGACGTTCAGGCTAACTGACGTGGCTTTTTAACCTGCGGGTGACTTCACCCGCAGGGGGTGGTCTCCCGCGATTACTTAGATCAAAGGAGATCACCATGATTAACACAACAACGTTCGTAACACTGCTCAAATCGTATTGGGCACGCGCGCGCCAAGTGATAAAAGAGTTCAATATTCTGTTCTCTTTCCTCGGCCCGATACTGGCTGCTCTAATCTGGCTATGGTCAGGGAGTGAGGAGCCGCCTGTCCAACGTATTGAGCTGGACATCACGATTCAGTTTGAAGGGCTGAATCCTGTCTCCGTCCCCCGTGGATCGGAAGTTGAGCCGCCTGCGGCCCAGCCTACGCCATCGGATGAGAATGACGCTATTCGCCAGATGCTGCGCGATAGTTTCAATCTCGTGGATGTGCGAGCAGCCACCTCGTAAGAGGCCTTCATGGTTGACCACCCTCGCAAGAGGGTGTGTCTGCCAACTTGGTCTACAGTTAGACGATGCAGACCTTAACGATTGATACGGATTTCGATTTCACCACCGAGATTCCAAAAGGCGCGGATCCTGACTCCCGCAGCCCCACACTTCGCGCTTATCACCAGCAGCTCTGGTCTAAACCGCTACCCAATGGCCAGCACTTCACGTTGGATATTTCTGGTCCAGCGCCGACATTGATTCACGACTCCAATTTGGGTCACTTCGAGCTGTCTAGCGATTCAATTACCAATTCCTACCGACATACTAAACTCGCTGCCGAGTACTTAGATGAGGTGCGCTCCGAAGCAGATCGCTTATACCAGCGGGGGTGTACCGTCGCGGCTTATAGCTTTTGGCCGGCGAATACGGTGTCGAATACGACGATCAACCAAGCGCGCGGGATGCGGCGCAAAATTGGTGACCGGATGGACTTAACGCTCGAGTGTTTGCGCCTTTACTATGCCGGTATCACTGATGCTGACCGAAACCCTTTAGGACCAACCTTTCGCAACTACTCAGACTTCTTTGCGCTCTTCGAATCCTTTGACGGCTACGTTGAGTTCTTCCTGTTCCAAGATCTGGTGAACAACGGCGAGGTTCAGTTCTGGCTTCCATTTGAGGGATTCACCAGCAAGTCACGCCCAACAACGGCCGCCGAGTATCGCGACTACGCGTCGGCTGTTATGAGTTTTCTAGAGAAACGCGCGCAGCGTATTCTAAATCACAGCAGCTTGGCGTCTTAAAAAATTTCGTCTGCCCCGCCTAAGTCCCAGATCTCGTGTTTAACTGAAGATAGGGGACTATATATTGGGGATAAATCATGCTGTTCACTGAACTTGATCACGACGCTCTGCGTCACTCTGGACGAACGACAACGTGGGTGCATTTTGCTGTGCACTGTCTGTCGCTGGTACTACCGGCGCTCTTCATTATTGCTATTCTGTACTCGCCGATCGTGGCGCCCGGCCATGCGTTCACCGCTGAGCAATTGGGGTACCTGGCTTTGCAGTTACTTGGGGGGATGATCATCGTTAATGGGGTGCATCACTGGCTCTACCCTCAGGCCGAGCGGCTCGTAGATCGTCTGCATCGCTGGTCGCTGATTGGCGTATTGCGCGAGTGGGAGGGGCAGCGTTTTAAGCGCGCTGTCAAAGAGATCGATCGTGCCATCATGAATGTCGACTTCAGCCAGGCGCTGGAGCTCGCCAAGATCGAGCCGCGTTTAGCGGAGAAGCAACACGTCAAGATTGTGCTGCGCCAGAAGCGCCGTTTGCTGGCACGCTGGATCTCTGCAAACCCGGATCGTCTGGACGACGTACGCCACTTCTTATTGCTCTGCATTGAAGCTGAAAAACGGCGCGATCGGTTACTGTCCCAAGGCACGATCTGCGCAAGAAAATAGGGCAGGGTGTATGCCCTATTTTAAGGCGATGGATGGCGCGCGCTCTCTTAGACTGAGGTAAACAGTAAGGGAGAGGCAGATGTCTAACGTCATACCAATGCAGGGAACGGAACTCTACTACGCTCAGATGGTCTCGCAGCTGATGCATACCCGCCGAGTCAGTATTCGCGCCTCCTCAGCGGACGAGGCGTTAAACAAGGCCATTGTTCAAGCCGTCAGCGCAGACTACACAAGAGCGTTACTGCTCTTCAAAGGCCCATTGTCGAATGCCCACGCGTCGGATAAGCCGTTACGGGTTTTGCTCGAAGTTGATCTTGCAAAGTTATCAGCGGGGAGTGAAGCGTGCTGAATCGCATCCTCGCTGGTGTAGTGTTGTCGTGCTCAGCACTGATCTCAACGTCGGCAATCGCAACCGAATCACTGTCGGTACCCAATCCGTCAAAGGCGGAGGTCGAAGAGATTTTTGGTGATCGCTTCTCATCTCTGGATCGTGCTGAAGAACTGTTTCTAATGGCCGTGGGGTTTGACAATCTGGCGGCCGATGCGGATACCGCACCACCGATTGGTATTCCATACATCGTGCGAGGTGGCGGCGCAGGCTACTGGGCGATGCTGTACATGCAAGGTGAGCGCTCGACGGAGGTGCTCGTTAATAACGCACTCATCCTACTCTTTATGCAATCGCCTGCTGGCACTGAAGCGCAGCGCGAGGCTGGCGCGATGAAACTCCTTGAGCAAGCGGCTCAGCAAGGCTACTGGCCAGCGGATGTGTACATCGCGCAGTCATCGATCGCCAGGAGTATTGATAAGTCGTTACCGCAGCTTCCGTCGCTCGTTGCTAATCTTAAGCGAGCGCATGCCGCATTAATGCGCTGTGCCAACGTCCAGTTTGCCCCCTGCCAGATTGACCTTGGTGTTTGGATGATGACCGGTGATGTAGACGGCACGGAATCTGCACGCCTTCTTTTGCAGCGAGGACTTGATATCGCTGCACGGGATACGCGCTACCTGCATAACAAGCGGGTTCTCAAGGATATAGCGGGCGGTCTAGACCTCCTGCTACTGCCTAATAGCGGTATCACTGAGGAACAACGTGCCGAATATGAAGACTACCGCCTGCAGGTAGCAGGAATGCGGGCTGCAATGGGAGAGGAGATCGCAAGTCGATGAATGCGCCAGTACAAGCGCCCAATACGCTGAAAGCTAAACTGCTGACTGATTTGATGTGCTCGGAGCACGACGCTGATCACGTTGTGGATCTCGATGCATCCTTTTTCAACGAGCCAGAGTCAAGCTGGGCGGAGGACATCAATAAAGCGCTGGATGTTGCGATAGCCAATCTTGGCCGGATACTTCCGTTGCTTGAATCGCCGGCCAGACTCGAACAGATGGAGCAGCACATTACGGCGTCTATCGACGAAATCTTGGTGTTACAAGATGAGGTGACCGCCGCGGTCACTGAATACTCAGACGAATCGATTACCAGCGAAGCGAAATGGCGAACCGAGCTTCTGCAGGAGCTGTGCAACATGGTGGCGTCCATCGATGCCGGAACGCCTGCGGGGCAAGCAGAGCTGCGGGGTGTCCAGAAAACACTAGAAATTCTCAACCTAACCCGAGGGTAACCACACTCATGTCAGAAGCTTATGTTGAACTCGATCTAGACGTGCCTTGCTATGAAACAGAGGGCAAAACGGCCTTCGAACGTGGAGAGTCCATCAACGCCAATCCCTATCGCAACAATATGCGCACACTCGATGCCTCTGTGAGTTGGGATGCGGGTTGGCAAGCCGCCAAGCTCAATCGTAAGGCATAGCGCACATGGTTAAAGACCCTCGCTTTCTCACGATCGAGCAATTCGATGAGTATCTGGAGAACGTCAAAGATATCTGGATCGAAGATTTTTCTCCGGGCGAGGACGCAAAAGCGACGGATAAGCACTGGGTTCTCTCAATGAAGATCGAGAAGTTAAAGCAGTCAAAGAACGGCGCTCCGAGTGGATTACAGGTAGGTGAGCGTGTCTGGCTGCGGGGAACTGATAGACCCAGCACAAACCAAAAGGAACTGGTGCCGAGACGGATGACGCTTGCGCGTGCGTTTACAGAGGCCAGTGCATTGAAATGCACTCTGTCGAACGGCAGCAGAAAAGCGATAGAAGTGCGCCGTGATCGCTCAAAAACAACGCGCGAAAGGCTGAAAGATAAGTTGTAACGCTCAACAGATAAACGAGGTTAAACCATGCCAACGATTGAAGAACTCAAAGCACAGCAGGCTCAAATTGAATCGCAGATAAAAGCGATGGAAAAAGCTGAACGCGACAAAGCCGTACGTACCATCCGTGAGATGTGCCGTCAGTACGAAGTGCGCCTGCCGGAGATCCAGTCATCTTTGGCTGAGTCACGTCGCGGGCGTAAGCCTAAGGCAAAACCTACGGAGGTTCAGTCCACCGCGGAAGTGAGGGCCTTTGGATGAGCCTGAAACAGACATTGCTTCACTCGGCACTCGCCGGTGCATTGGCATTTGCCACAGCAAATGTGGCGTCAGCCACCGAAGTCTCATGCGGTAGCGCCAAAGTTGGGCCGGTGACTGTCGGTGATGACATCGCTGAGTTGGGTAAGACCTTTCCCTCGCTTCGAGGAACGCGGCGCACTAGCAAAGGATTAGAGCCCGGATTTACAACATGGAAGTTGTCTGATGACGGTCGCAAATTTGACCTTTATGTCGATCCGCACGGTACCGTGTACTTTGTACGACTTGTCGTCGAGGTGCCTCTGACCGAAGTGGTCTCGGTAAAAGCGCAGTTGTGTGAGCGCTATCAGTTGATCGCAGAACCGCGCGGCTTATCAAAAACAACAGTGTACTTGCACGACTGCGAATCGGTTGAACCGTTCGATCCGGCGGTAAGTGAAACGTATTTCATAGGTCTGATGCAGGGTCAAACCAACGGCATGGAATGTCTGATCAAAGCGGCAATAGCTAGAAATTTCGTCAAAAAGAACTCCCTATCACGTTTGATTATCAACGCCGGTTTTAGCACCGAGGCATACGAGAACGGCTGGGCGGATCGCCAGACCAGCCCAGCAGCTATGACGACTGCTAAGAAAGAGTACTTTTAACAATGCCTGAGCTCTCACTCCCTCTCACAGAGACTGAGTTTTTTGCCCACCCGCCTGCTGGGAGTTACCAGCTTCAGCAGTTGACCGAATGTGGATGGGAGCCTCAGGGGGATGTTGAGTGCGAGCTGGCGCGGATCAGCCTCGAAACTGTCCCGTCCGACTTCAACGATCTGCGCCTGGTCGACCACGACGGTCGAGTGGTGTTTGATGAGAATGGCTGGCGCACCACAGAGGTCGATAGTTGGCCGGATTTACCGTTTTGAGGGCGATCTGGCGCGGTTGTTGCTGCCACATCCTTAAATAAGGAGAAAAGAATGTCGGAAACGTATATCGCACAGCGTCCAACGTGGAGTTGGGGGAACTGGTACGGTCTCATCGATTACACGGAGCAGCATGATGCTCAGTGTGACTGTTGCCAAGCCGTAGCATCTCTGAAGTATCTAGGCCAGAGTGGGTTTGTAGGCGGGCCACGTATCGTCTGTGACGAGTGCGGCGAAGTCTTTTACAGTGATGCGGGATCAAAGCCCCTAATATTTACGCTACTAAAGTTCCTAGCGTTGTTGGCAGCTCTAGTTGGGTGGTTTTTCATAGACCATCATGCTCTTTTTATGTGGGAGTCTTCGATAGGAGAGGTCATGAATGCGGGATTTACCTTGTCTGCCGCGCTTATCGCTACGGCCTGGCTGGTAGGGCTCTGGGGACGTATTCGATATGACCGCAGTGCTCGACGCATATTGCGCTGCATTGACGTGATGCGAAGGTAACGCCAGTGGCAACGTGGATCTTCTGGCTTTCGCCGTTCGTCGCCGCCCTCTGCTTTCAGTATTTCCGCGCTGTACGTACGCATAAACCAACCCCAAAGAAGGAGCGATTTAAGCATCAGCTGCGCACCTTCTGTGCAATCTTTGCCGTCATCGCCTTGCTCTGCTTACTCTTCGTCGGGACCGGGCACATCGCCACTAATCTACTGATTCTCTCGAGCGTGCTTGTGTTGCTCGACCTGAAAGCCCAGCCGGATTATCGAGACTGGGTAATTAGGCGTGGGGACAACTCATTGCTCTTTCGGCTGGGCATTAAAACCCTACGCGTCATTGTTTACGCACCTCTGGCTCTGGTGATCGGGGTGCTGGTGTTCGGATTTTTTCTAATGATCAACGAAGAACCGCCGTCAAACCCGAACTCAACAGACCCCAGTGAATACTATCCAGAACAGCACGGCCCATGGCGAGAGTGGTATGACGGGTTCTATTTCTGATTTCTTCACCGAATACCAAGAATGTGAAAGCTGGAAAGATGCTTTTGAGGCCGCCGTTCGTTTTTGCGAAGTGAACAAACACGCAGGCAGTTCAACATCATTCAACCTCGTCGGCCCAGCCGGCTGTGGTAAAACGGGCTTACTACACACAATAGCCGGTCACTGTATTCGCAGCGACATCCGATATTGCTTGGTCGATGCAGCGAAGTTAGTGAGAGACGTGCAATCGATCTGGGTCGATATCGATTATAAGTATTTCAACTGGAACCAATCTGGTACACCTGTTTTCCTGATCGATAACTTCGATGCAGTCGCCGATCATCCGGATTTAGCGAAACTCTTGGATGACTTCATTCGTGGAAAGGTTGTCATTGTGAGTCGAGAGCCGATAGCTACGCGGTCTGAATTCCAATTCCGTGCATTCGACTCGAAGACTGTCTATATGGGTCAGCCAAGCACCGCAGTACTCGCCGAGTCACTGCACGAGGAGTTTTACTGGGTCTATCTGCCAGATGAGGAGCGGGTGCTTCGTCACGAAACGTGTTTTCGCTTCGCGCGCTTCGGGCAGGGAAATTTTCACCGCATGCACTTCGCCACGCGGAACGTGATGGGAGCGATGAATCTTGTCCAAGCGCCGTTTAACGACAAGAACGTCAACAAATTCCTAAATCGGTTTCTGTCCAGAGCGGACGAGCCGAAAGTGCAGCAAGCGCTACGCAGTAATCAGTTCTTCTGGTTAAAATAGCCCCAAACCGATTAGAGATAGCCGAATGCCGCTCTGTAACGTAACCCCCGAGCCAGAATGTTGTGAATACAACGATCTGATTGAGATTGATGGCTACTACACGACGATCGAAAACGTCGATATTGATCGCGTGCATAGCGCGGTGATCGTGCACCTCTACGCGCAGGATGACCCTCCGCGCTACGTCCACTCAATTGAAGTGCCTGTTGATAAAGCCCGCTTAGATGAAGTGACCGAATCGATCAGTCCAGAGTGGATTCAGGCCATTTGCCAGTACCAGGTGATGCAGGACTATTCGAGTGACCTGGCTCATCATCTAGGCGGTGGTGTTCGTCACTAAGCAACCGCTTAGCGAACCGCATTGCAACGCTCAGTGATGACCCGCACCGCCTCAGACCAATCGTCAGTCGCTAATACATCGCTTAGGTAGTCGCCCTCTGGCGTGGTGGATTGCACAACATAGCGATTGCCTAACTCACCGGCCTCCGAGGTGCGAGCCCCCAGAGGCGCTTGTGAAGGTTTCGGGTAATCGATGTAGAGGCGCACGCTGGCGTCTGCCCAGTCCCAGCAGGGCATCGCATCATTGCGGTACGACCGATCCTCAGCGCCGAGCGGTAGATCATCAAAGTTACAGCCTTCAGGCAGAGTCCAATTGGGGTGTTGCTGGCGTTGCAGCTTAAATACATCAGGCATCGTTTTCTCCAGTGATTTCGTTCGGCGAATGGGTGCGTGCATAGGTTTGAATCTGCGCTGCGGACAGCTTGGATAGCATTGCGCGGTAGCGTTGCTAGGCCTCAACCCAATCCTTCATGGATTTCACATGGGTATCTCGCTCGGCGGCGGCCTTGGCCAGTTGGTCGCGCAGGGCGTTAATCGCCCCATGACTGCGCGGCTTCATAGGTGGTCAGGGTAGAGCGTACCCTGCATCATCAGGTGGCCGTCGTTGCGGATTTCAAATTCCACGGGTGCGTAGCGATCCTCACTGGGCAGTATCAGCGGAGCGAGCCTGCGTGCCAGTTCGTGCATTGTGATTTCGGTATGCGACAGATCGAAACGCCCGATCAGCTTGGTTCCACGATGGAAACGGAGCGTTGCGGTGGGTGTGTAGACGTTCACTGATGTCTCACCCTCGGGCTGCTCAAACTCAATGTCGCTCAGGCGATACCGATCAGCCCAACTCGCACCGCATTCGTTGCAATAGATCGGCTGAATCGCATATCCGGCGTCGATCTCGACAGCGCCGCCCTCAAAGTCTGAGCCGGCACAAACAGGGCATGCGCTGCCGCCATTTCGGATGTAACGTTTGAGAACAAACTCATGTACACCTTGCATATTCACCTCACGCATTAATCACAGGAGCATCAGTTAAGTGTTTGAGTACGGCTTCATCGCCGAATGACTCGCAGAGCTGATCGAGCAGCATCTCGGCCGCATACCGATCAGCCACGACGAAGTACGATCGATGCGCTAAGGCTTTAAAAGCACCGAACTCGCCGACTAACTGGCCACTAGCGTAGTGGGTCAGCTTGGGCGAATCGCTGTGGATCAGAAACTTAACCTTCTTGCCCGTTTTGCCGACTTTGAGCCACGCCACTTTGCCTTCAATCGAGAAGTGAACGGTACGGCCATACCCTTTGGGTTGTGCGACTCCGCTGATTGTTTGATACCCCATCACACGGCCTCACGGATCTTGGAGAGTTCTGCCTGATACACACGTTCAATGTTTCGCAGCTGCTCGTACAGCGGATACAGCTCGTTCGGGATAGCTTCACCCTCGTAGTGGGTCGGAAAGCACAGCGCACCAATGGCATCTCGCGCCACTCGGGCACACTCGTATCGTTCGGTTGCAGTCATCAGAGTCACCCTCAAGCTACACGGTTAAGCCGCAGTGCGCGGCGAGTACGGTCGTTCAGACGTTCAAAGTCATAGACAGGGAATAGGTTGATAGCCGATTCCCCCTTTTCCAGAATATGTTTGATGTTCGGCTCGCCATAGCGCGCGCGGTAAGCATCCAAGAAGAGCTTCGTGTCACCGTGCGAATCGAGGAAAAACCGCCCAGCGAAGTGGCGCGACAGGCCGCTGATCTGTTCGGCAATATTGAGTGGTGCCACCACAGCATCGCTCACCTCTAGCCAAGCACCGCCGCAGGAATCAATGTGATATCGAAAAGTCTGCATAAAATCGCTCCAAACCCTTATATTTCAAGGATCTCATGCGTTTTAAGACTTACACCCCTCGGCTGAGGCGCTATACTCAGAGAAATCCAAAAAACTGAAAAAAGGCTTTAAAAACGATGAACAAAACAGAATTGGTTGATGCAATCGCAGAAGGTGCAGGTATTTCAAAAGCTCAGGCCAGTGCTGCACTGAATGGCTTTACCGATGCAGTCACTTCAGAACTGTCTAAAGGCGGCAGTGTGCAGCTCGTTGGCTTTGGCACATTCTCGACGAAAGCGCGTGCAGAGCGTGAAGGTCGAAACCCTCAGACCGGTGCGTCCATCAAGATCGCGGCTGCAACGCTACCCGCGTTTAAAGCAGGCGCTGCGTTGAAAGATAGCGTAAATAAATAAGTTTTCACGAGTCAGCCTGATCATCCTGATCATCCTGGTCAGGCTGGATACCGCTCAAATACCCGTACATCAATCTCATCTTTAATCGCTGAACGAACTGCCTGCCCCGTGCCTCATCCTTGGTTTCGGGTACCGGTAGTTTTGAGCGCATGCCTCGGCGTAGGCGAGCATGGTTAAAGATTTCATCCATCTCGGATGGAGAGCGCCAGCGTCGCCGGCGCGGTCTCTCATTAGCCATTACACCTCCAACTCAGGGTTATGAGTGAATAGGCGTTTGGCAACTTGCTCAAGCTCAAGCTCCAACTGTTTGAGTTCGGAATGCGTTACCCAACGAAACTCCTCCTGACCGCCCTTATCAATTTTGCTGATAAGCGGGTCAGTGTCAGTGTCTACTTTCATCCCAAAGCGCTTTAACAGCATGGTTTCGAAGGCTTGTGCAGGTTCGTTTGAATCAGCGAATCGGGGATAAAGGCAATACAGCGTATTGAGGTCTAATTCACAAATGAGCCCACGCAGTACTGATACGCCTTGCTTATTGGCTACCCGCGTCCAGCGACGAACACCTTGCTCAAAGACGGACTTACCAATTTTGATGAGAATGCGGCCGTCTGCGCGTGGTGCTGTATCAACGATCCAGATATAGCAGCTATCGCTCTGGCGCTTGGGCGCGCTACCGAAATGCTTGTTAATCGCGGGCATCAGTTTCATTTTGAGTGCCGCTTGATAAGCGCCGTTGAACTGCTCGGTCCACGTTGTTTTGGTTGAGCTGCATTGTACTGAGCGCCAGATGGTGTCTGGTGTATGCGTGGCAACCGCGACCTCACGCGCTTTGCCCTTCAGCGCAAACGCGAGTAGATCGATGGGGAGATGTTGAACGAGATTGTTGTAACGCTGAAGCGCGCTATACGCCTGTAACCGTTTCGCTTCAGCAACGCTAGCGCAGTGCTGTAGCGCCACAATGGCGGCAAAGCGATCGTTGAACCATGCCAGTTTGTCGCGCAGTTGAAAAAACTCTTTTATAGAGTCTTTCAGACCGATGCGGTCGAGATACTGCACGTACTTCCAGTTAACCTGCTTCCAGGCTGTCCAGTTTGCTACTTTAGGGTCCAACACGGACAGGATGATTTCAGCAGCATCAAACTCGCCGGGCATGAGCCAGCACAGCTCTTCATCTATTTTGTCGAGAATGGCTTGTGCTTCTTGCGGGCAGTAAGGATCTTTACGCTGGCGAATCGCACGCGCGAGCACTGCTTTGTAAGCATCGGTTTGTGTCCAGGCTTGGCGATCCGGATAGCACTGCAGCGCGATCGGGAAGGCGACGGCGTAGGTCACATCCGGCACTCGGTTCTCAGTCTCGAAATGCGCGGTAATAGTCGAGTACCATGCAGGGTCGTCTTTTTTAAAGCGCTGGGCCATCACCCAGGGTGAGCCATTGCTCTCGGGCTTCGCATTCGGCCCTTTGCCGTAGTTGCGAAACTCTTTGTCACTGCGGCATTTTGACGCAATTTGAGCAATGGACTCGGGCGTGTGTTTACGCGCTGGCTGGCTGTTACGCTTGGCTTGTTTCCAAAGTTTTGCAGTTTTTTTACGATCAATTGACTGACGATTTTTAGTCATTGGTAATACCTCAAACGGTTGGTTTTCAAGTCTGAAGAAGCAGGGCGTTGCCTTACTCACAACCCGATACTGGCAGGCTTTGAGATAACGCAAATTTCTGCTCTGCAACTTCGCTAACTTCAATTTAATCGTCGAAAATGAGGCCGAACTCGCGCTGCTGGTGCGTTTTGGTACCGCAGCGCGTGTTCGGTGCAACTTCGTCAACTTTTTTAGCTTGATCGATTTTGGGAGAGGGTTTGTTAATTCCAGCCATCATAATGGAGGCTGGACTCGACAAGTGGTTGCAGGAACGTTTTCTGACGCATAAAAAGCAAGTGAAGGTATAACTATTGTTTTGGATATCAGTGGTCAGTTATTGGCGTTGATCTCGTCTTCAATATCGAAGCTTTCCATGCGTAGGCGGCGGAGTACGCGCTCGGCCTCGACCACCTTCTCGGCGATAGTCTGCGTGTTGGCTAAAGTCGGTGCGCCTTTCATTTCCCGCTTGATCGACGCAACGTACTGCTTCGCCAGGGCAAGCTGTGTCTCTATGTCCGCCACGGTTTTGATTTTTGCGCGGCGCTCCGCAAAGGTAGGTACTTTAAAATTGCGCATCGATTTAGCCTCGCTTCTCTAAAGGCCAGCGGCCAGTAACGTAGAAATGAGCTGCGATCCCTGCAAATACAGAGCCGAGGACGAAATCCACGCCGTTGAGCTGGTCCAGCGGAAGCCAATACAGATCTCGCAGCATCAGGCCAACGAAGAAGAGCGCAAGGATGCCTGCGCAGATGCGGGTGAGTTCAGTATTGAGCATCAGTTGTCTCCGAGGTTGTTGGGGCCCGCAAGATTGCAACTGAGGTGTAAGCCTCGGCTTGCGCGAGGGTCGCGTCTAGGAACTCTTCCATCTCATCTGTGACGCTGTGGCAATCCCATTGTTGCTCAACCCAGAATTGGCGCAACTCGTCGTGCGTCAGATGATCAGCGATCAGTTCAACGCGGGCGGCAAACTCAGTTGCGACAGTGCGGCGGCGCTGCAGTTCGGCTTCTAGTAGATCTGCGTGTTGTTGCTGTTGGGCTAACGCGGCTTTTGCCTCGCGCAAGTGATGCTCAAGTGCGCTGCCTGTCAGGTTAGTGAGTTCAATCATCGTAGCCTCCGATTTTCTATTTGATTCCCTCACCGAGTGAATAGCCGGTGATGTTGTCATCAATCTCTTGGGATCTACCCTCTTCAAAAAAAGCGCGGTAAAGATCAAATTCTTTCGGTTTATCTCTGCGAAGCCGGAGTAGTTTTGCCCGCGCTTTTTGCCACTCTCGAGACTTCAAACTGGGCGTTCCGTTTTTACCCTCGCCCAGAAGGTAACCCGCGTACGTTGCGTAACAACCTGGCGGCCTCTGGCCAGTAATGTCGAACCTTTCCTGCGGGGTCCAGAAATCGCGTTTGATTGATCTAGTCATGTGCGGATGACTCCAATCTGGCCACGTCCGTGTGGTGGTTTGAGTTAGTGATCAAAGAGCGGTAAGCCTTCGAGCGTGAGCGTGCAGAACTGACCGAAGTGTCGGTCGAACAGTTTTAGCATGCGCTCGTAGCTCGCTTCTGGGCCCATCATGGACGCCTCTAAAGCCGCAATTTCCTCTGCGCTCCAGTCGAGTTGTTTAGCAAAAGTTTTGCTTTGATTAATGATGTGCAGCGCGTTTCCCATAGGGCCTGAAATTTCAATCGTTAGCATCGGTGTGCTCCTTCGGTTTGGACACTTTCAGTATCTCGCGCGTTGTCTAACTTAGACCCCCTCTGGCGAGTACTTCGAGACCCAATTTTCCCAAGCAGCCTGCTGGCTTGGATTAATATCCAAACGGCGAGAAGGGTAGTCGTAGGTGCCTGCCACAATGTAGTGGTGACTGAAATGCTCTAACGTGACGGTGGCTCGGGCGACTGTCGGATAGTTGGTCGCTAAGCGTGATGCCGCAATGCACAGCCGCTCTTCAGCTTCGTGCGCGTTGACGGCCGCGTAGAGATTCCCCTCGAAGCGGATATTGACGCGGCGCTCATCAATCTCGGCAACGATGCCACTGCCAGGCGCGATCTTTGAGTGTTCGCTGGTAGGAATAAGGACTGCGAACGTGCGTGGTTCGATATTCATGTGTGTATCTCCAATGTGGGTTCAGCTTCTAGGGTACTCAGATCTGAAAAGACGCAAGTACCGGTGAAAACTGGCTACACACACAGAGTCTCATGGGGTTTGAAACTTAGACCCCGAAATAGGGCGACGGCCTATGCCCTATTAAACCCGTCGCTGGACCCGCTCGATTGCTAGTCTCAGTACAGACTAACTAAGAGGTCTCTATGCAGCGATCTAAGTACCTAGCGTCGTGTGTGCTGTCCCTGTTACTCCCGCTGTCAGTGCAAGCGAACGAAGGTTGCCAATTCAACGGCGCAACCTTCGGTGTTGGGGAGCAGGTGTTTAGCAAAGATCCAAGGCTCATCAGCAAGCTGACAGACGTGTTGCGTGAGAAAGGGTTTGATATGGAGCGTGCTCAGTTCGTGGTCGACCAGGACGATTGGGTCGGTTATAGCCTGCGTTGCTCGCGCAACATGCGCCTGACCGAAGCGGGCGAGCTCGTCCCAGATGAATGGGTGATGGTGCTCTCAGAAAACTACGAAGATTATTACTACGCGGTGACCGGCAATGAGTGAGAGCGAAACCTATCTCGACCTGTTGGGCCACACGCTCTTTAACTTCGCGGCGTTTATTGGGTTCTGCCTCATTCTGGTGATGATTTCGCTGGCCATCGCCCTGAGACGCGCCTCGATTCGTCGCGCGCTTCGATCCCTGCTGGATGCCTATGAAGCGTACGCGCACCCTCACGAGCCTACGGTGCAAGCGCCCGATGCGGCCGCGGAGCCCAAGTCGCCAACTGACTCTATCGATACGGGGCCGCTAACAAACCGAACGGTCGCTGCGCTGCAGCGAATGGATGTAAAAACCTTCGCCGAGCTGGCGGAATTCTCCGAAGAAAGTCTGCTGAAAGCGAAAGGTATCGGTCCCGCGTCTGTGCGAGAGATTCAAGACGCTTTGGCCATCTACGGCCTAGAACTGCAGCCCACTGATAGCTGAACGAGGACATACAATGGAAATTGTTTATTGGGGTATCGCAGCAACATTTTTCTATGGCTGGATCCGTAACAAGAACGCAGGCCTCCTGCATCTTCTGCTAGGGGCTGCTGCATCGGCCTTGTGGCCGGTCACCATTGCTGGCTTTGCGATCTTTATTGGCTACGCCTATCTCACCAATAAAGGAGAGGTCTGATGGTTCGAAATCTTGCGATCGCTCTGGGCTTTGTCACGACGTTAGCTTTCAGTGCATCAAGCTGGGCGGGCGATTATAGCCTCAATGGTCTTAAGGGTTACGGAGGCTATCAGAATCCACAGGTTCGAGGTTACTTACAAGGCGTGGCCAGTGGTTTGCTCGGGGGCTACATCTACTTTACGTCCGGTAACTTACTCAGAGTCTGTCCGCCGATGGACCTGACGATTGATGAGCGCTTTGTTTGGAATCTGGTCTCAACATTTGCACGCGAGCAAGGGCGAGACTGGGCGGATAAGCCATTCGGACAGGTTGCTGGTGCTGCGATGGAACGGGCGTATGCGTGTAAAAGCTGAGGACCTGTGATGCTGTGTTAAAAGCGTTAAGTGAGAGGTGGCGGCGTTTTGGGTCTGATCAAACTGACAGCCATTGGGATACTGTCTTTTCTATTAGCCGGCTGCAGCGACGAGGGTGCAATCACTTCTGCCCTCGCCAACCAGTTGCAGCTATCCGATAGTCAGCTGCGCACACAGAACCTTCGCTTTACGGAGAGGCTGAGCGCAGGTCGCCGATGGGCTTGCGTCGAGTATTCGGTGCCGGACACAAATGATTACGCGATTGCGATGGCCTATCGAACCTCTTCAAAAGCGTCGTGGACAGTACTTGATCTCAATAGCACGTCGACAGCCTGCGAAGCTGTGCAGAGTGCCGTGACCATGATGGGCGTTCAAGGCCTACCCGCAGAGATTGTCGATTCGCTCGAATCTGTGCTGGCTGAATTCAGTGATGCTGAACGCGTAAACGGTGTGAGGCTCGAACTTGCTAAAGCGGGAGATTTGAGTGAGTAAGAAACGACTCAATAAGCGCAAAGACCCCCGATTGGACCCTGATTATCAGGAGGTTCAGTTAGAGCTGGCACCTACTGTTCTGGATGCTCGCCAGTACGACCTGTTCGCCTACCCGATGGCTCGAGACAAAAACGACCAACGAACCCAAGTGCAGAGGATTCCACATGACTAGCGGCGCCATTAAAAGCTGGATTCCAGAGAAAGGATACGGTTTTATATCCGGCGAGGATGGAAAATCGTATTTCCTCCACAAAAACAGTTTTGCCAGTAAAAACACCAATCTCAGCGCGATTAATGACGGCGCAATCGTTGAGTTCGAGCCGACAGCAACGCCTAAAGGCTATCGCGCCGAGAACGTTTCGATCATACCAGTGAAAGCCTGCACCCGTTTCAATATGCCAGAAGACTTCATTATGACCCGACACAAGCGCGTGGGAGGCTGGGAAATTCTGAAGGCTAGTGAATGGATGGTGGTTGCTGAGTCGCGTGATCTAGATGATGCGCGCGCCGCGTTGGAACTTGCGGCTAAAACAGCGGGCGCAAACGCAATTATCAATTTACACCGAGCATCCCGGACGGAATCCGAGGCATCGGATAGCGGTAAGGGCGAGCACAAATATACGGTCCACGAATTCGCAGGTCAGATGGCGCTTGTCGGTAAGCGCTCGATGCGCGGATCGAACGATTTAGACTTTGTGCGTGACATCGATACTTTTGCGCGCGAGCAATATCAGCGAACGCAAGAGAAGCGTGACCGCACCACCAAGGTCGTCGGCTCACTTGCGGTGCTGGGTGCGTTGATGAGCTTGATCGGCCCTGAGCTGAAATATGGCTTTATCGCTTGGATCCCCGGTGGCCTCTACGCGCTGCTGATCGGCTGGAAACCGCACTACTATCTACCAATCAAAGATTGAGGTGATTATGAGTTGCTCAAACACTGAAACTTACTACCTTGAAAGGGGGTGTGGTGTTGTGCAGATTGAAGTGAGCTGCGGTACCACGGATCCGTACGGTGATCGATGTCTGTGCGAGAAGTGCCGGAATGATCCGATAGCACGCGCCGAGCATGAGCGCATACTGCGAGTTGCCCAAGTAGAAAACCGTTGGCTCAGATCGGCAGGTTGGGGCGAGATGTAACCGTAGTCATGAGACGGGTGGTGCGCCACTGACATCGACCATGCCATAACTATCGACAGAGGTTAGTATGTATCCCGAAAACGAAGAGTCGCTTGCCCTTAGTCTGGTGTTATCACAGCGGCTGGATTTCGCAGACGAAGGGTATGGGTTCGCGACGGAGTTTACGGCTACCTTACGGTGCTACGATGACGAAGCTGATGCCATGATCACGGTAGGAATACTAACTGGATTCGTTTTCGATTTTTCGGTCGCCATGCACATTACCGATGATGGAATCGATTTGACATGGCTGCTGGATCTCAAGGGAGAATATGATGAATATACTGACCTTTTCGACCTGGAGACCGGGGAGTACTGTGCCGAAGTAGAGGAAATGACCCAGTCGCTGGGATGCAGTATAGACACTCTGATCTTCCACAAACTGGCGATACATCCGCAGTATCGCGGCCGAGGCTTTACCGCCGTTTTGATGCGTCATGTTATTCGTCGTTTGGGGAGTGGCAGCGATTTAGTAGCATTACACGCAGTGCCGCTACAGTTTAAACGGACCGTATTAGATGAATTTGGTGAGTTTGCCAAAGCACTGACCTTTGATGAGCTTCCATCAGATGAACAGACGGCAGACGAGAAGTTAAGAGCCTATTACACGCGCCTTGGATTTAGGTCTCTACCCTCTAACCCTCGGTTAATGATTCTCGAACCGCATGAGTTGTGTCCCGTTGTCATCTAATTGCATTCAACGCCGGCTGCGACGATGTGCGTCTCGCTCGATCTTCTTTGGGTTCCACATCACGAACCGCAAGCCTGTTTCGGTGTAACCCGTACAGCGCCAGCGAGAGAAGAAGGTCATCGTATCGCGCGGCGCTTTTGCGACCAAGATCAGATATATCTCGCTGGCATCCAGCGTCTGCAGGGTTAGCTCAGTGCGTCGGTCGCTGACAAACCCGCTATGGAACAATCTGAGCGTCTTGTACTGAAGCGGACCGTCCAACAGCATTACCCGTGTCTCATTCCAACCCAGTCGTCCAATCGAAGCGCTGAGCCTTAGTCTAGGTAGTTTCTTCATTATCAATTCTCGTCATTGTCAGTTTGAGCCCACTATGCCGTCCAGAATCCGCGCTGGATTTGAGATCACGTAGCGGTATCCATCGCGGTCTGTGAACATGCAGCGCCAGCGGGAGAAAAACACCGTTTTGTTGCGACCAGATCGGTGAAGGCGGATCTCGTGCCGCTGCTTGGTCTTTGGATCGGTCAGGCGCACATACGTGTATCCGTCCAGCCCACCATCGGCGGCCGAGAAGAATTTCAGGTCGCGATACGCCAAATCGCCGTCTAACGCGCGTACCCTCAGTTGCTTACCGAGCAGATTTAGTGCGCTGTAGAAGCTGGTGGTGTGTGGGATTCTCATTAGAAACCTCCAATAAAAAACGCCCCGCAGGGCGTTGGGAGAAGAGGCTGGCGCTAGAGGAGAAAGACCAGACCCTTCAATGCCAGGCTACCGAGCGTCGAGCTGGTGTAGGTCTGGGCGACGTAACCGGCAGTGCCGGTGAGGATGGTGCCGCCCGAGCTGTGGGCTACGGTGACGGCGCCTGCTTTCAGGATTGCAGGAATTGCGGCTAAGAAAATCATGGTAATTACCTCTTGGTTATTTGCTGATTCGGGCACTTGAGCGTGGCTGGCGCAGACGCGGAAAGCGGATGTGAATCTCGAACGTTACCAGGGGCGGACGCTCAGTCTGTTGCTCCGGTTTGGTTGTTGATGTCATCGTTATCTCTCCTATACTGTTTTTAAATGCACGCTTTAAAATGCCTTCAAACCAATACTAGACAAGGCTTCACTGAGCGTCTGTAGCTAAAAATGGCATACACTCGTGCGTTCAGCGCACGTATTTAATTGAGGTGTTTTAGTGGCCAACAGCAAGAATGAAATCTCGCTCAAGATGATCGAGTGCTTTGTGAAATCTGAGACGCAGACACGCGCCGATATGAGTGACGAAGTTGGGTTAACACCCTCCAATGTCAGCCGATCCCTCGGCAAACTAGAGGAGCTATTAGGGGTTGAGCTGTACGAACCAGACGGACAGAAGCGCAGACTCACCAGTATGGGGCGAAAGCTACTTCCTTATGCTAAGGAGGTCCTGAGTACGTTAGACCATCTGACAGCAGCGGCGGAACCGGCTCCAACGAGCATACTGCGGGTCGGTATTGCGATTCCGGCTTTGACGCGGCCGCTGATGGACTTAATTCTGGATTATGTGGCTGAAACAGACTATTTCCCTGATGGTGCCGAGTTTCTCGTCCAGCCCGTTGAATACCTAGTCAAGTGTGCAGACCTTGATTACATTTTTGCTGATAGGGCTTTCGGGATAGCTAACGATCTCGACCGGAATTACGGGCACGCTATTGATTGGGGGCGATACCGTGGGCCTGAAATGCCAACGCTGTTCTGGTCGGCTGATAAGAGTGACGTGAGAGAAGACAACGTAGATCTGCATTTCATGGACGACATGACTCTTCTTTTACCTGCAGCTGATTCGGCACTATCGGAAAAAGTAAGGATATTCATCAAAGAGCAAGGGGGGCAAGCGAGGTATCGCTATTTTGACGATTACAGAGATGCAGCTTATGCCGCAAGTCGAGGGCTGGGTATTTGTGTGCTGCGATGTGATTGTGACTTGAGGCCCGAGTACGGTCTAAATCCAATATGGCGAGAAAATTCCATTACGAGCCCCAGTTCGATGCTGTTCCGTAATATTTACATTCCTCTGGATGTGACCAATGACCTTGTGAAGAAGTGGGGCGATGAAATACTCCCGGTCGGAGGTTGGTGACGAGTGAAACTCACCTACGGACTGGATGAACAAGGTCAGCTCGCCCACATTAGCGAAGTCGAGCGCGGAGATGCGTGCGGCTGTTTATGTCCCGCGTGTAATAGCCCGCTTCGCGCAAAGAAGGGTGAGGTGGTACAGCACCATTTCGCGCATGTTAATGCCGAGTGCGAACATGCCGTCGAATCAGCACTGCATCTCGCCGCTAAAGAGGTCTTAGCTGAGGCCGGCGCTATTTGACTACCTGCGCTGACTGTTTCTGTTTTAAACGATGTACACCAGCTGAGTAGCGGGATGTACGTTCCCAGCCTCTCCACCGTCGAACTCTTTAAAGCGCAGACCTGTCCCCTGTCTGACGTGCGCCTTGAGCAACGCTTAGGCAACCTCACCCCGGATCTGATCGCAAATTATCGAGGCACTGAGTTGATGGTGGAGATTGCCGTCACACATTTTATCGATGACGAAAAGCTGGCAAAGATCGAGAAAGCCGGTATCGCGACTGTTGAAATTGATCTGTCCACGTTGGATCGAATGCCTAATCGAGACGAACTGAAGGCTTTACTGACACAGGAGAACGACCATATCACGTGGGCGTTCAGCGCCAAGCGGAAACAAGCTGAAGCAATAGAGAATCAAAAACGTGAAGAGCACGCGCGTAAGCTCGAACAGAAGCTTGAGGCGGATAAAGCGATTGAGCGACGCAAGCTGAACACTCTGCTGTCAGAGATGCGCGGCATGATGCAGCCCGAGGCGATAAAAGCCCGCAAGGCAGCTTGGAGTAAGAGCGAATCCGTGGGTGAACGCCTGTTGGTTCTGTCGAGAATGGTCGGCTGTGATGTCGATGCATTCCCTACCATTTTGAATCAGCCGGTAACGGGGGAGGAGGCGTTTGATTGTGATCGACGGCTCTGGCAAGCGGCCTTCTACTATGCCTTTTTTATCTACAAAAACGGTTATCAACAGACGTTTCCATTCAGAATCAGAGATGCGCTGTATTGG
>Ga0209961_1000166_pt1 | contig 23334 bp, 23 predicted proteins | sample SalPonA_B_H2O_MG_FD_185719 | JGI IMG/M metagenome (GOLD analysis project Ga0209961, IMG submission 185719) | Water microbial communities from South San Francisco under conditions of wetland restoration - Salt Pond MetaG R2A_B_H2O_MG (SPAdes)... | ecosystem: Environmental > Aquatic > Non-marine... | reverse complement strand
AGGCTATGGGTAAGGATTTTGAGCGATGGAGCGCACTTTTACGGCAGCGAAGCGCTCAAGCAGAAACCTCTGATGAGCGCCTTGCTGCCCTCTTTGCATTGAGTCAGTCGCAGGATAGTAGGGTCGTAAGTTGGATCCAGCAATTGTTAATAAATAGGGCACTGCAGCCAGATGACAGTGATGCACTCTTTGCAAATCTGATGGTTTCGCCGCAAGCAGATGTTCAACTTAATTGGTTTTCTACCAACCGAGATAAAATCATGCGTAAGCTAGCACCCGCACAGCGTGTGCGTTGGCTTGATGCCTTGGGCGCCTTGTGTGGTAGCCATGCCGCGGAGATCGTGCGAGATGCCATGACTCCTGTAGCCCCCCTGATTTACCGTGGTGATGCACGTTTACAGCGTGCGCTAAGTCGTATTGAGTCTTGCAAAGTTAACTAATTTTAACGATATCAATGTTGTTTGAGGCTTTCCGTGCTAAACCTATAGGATAGTGCGGAGGCCTTATGAAAAAAAATCAACGACCTAATATGCTGTCAGTCATGACACCCTTTCCTTACTTTATTGGACCTAATGCAAGCCTAGAGCAGGCTAAGCAAATGATGGATGAGCATCAAATTCACCATCTCCCAGTGCTGGATGACAGCGACATTGTCGGTCTTATCTCTTGGCGTGATCTTTTAAGAGCGGTGCGGTTTGGCGAAAAATTAAGCGATCAAAAAGACATGGTGGTATCTGATTTAGTGACCCATCGACCCTATATGGTGGATGTGGGTGACCCCTTAGTGCCGGTGCTAGATGCCATGGTTGAAAGTCGCTTGGGGTCGGCCATCATTTTAAAAGAGGGTGAGCTGGCCGGGATTTTTACATCACGCGATGCAATGCGCCATTTTGCAGTGTTTTTGAGGGAAGCATATCCCGCCAATAATGATGACGATGATGTTGCTTGATAAGGCTTCAGGTAATATGGGCTGACTGTATAACTACAAAGAAGCTCAAGAATGAATAAATTACGTCTACTTTTGCTAAGCGTTCTATTGATCGCTAATTATTCACATGCCGATGAAAAACCCAATATTTTGGTTATCATGGGAGACGATATTGGTCTGACCAACATCAGCTATGTCAGTCATGGAATGATGGGCTATGAAACGCCGAACATCGATCGGATCGCCGAAGAAGGCGTTTTTATGACCGATTACTATGGCGAGCAAAGCTGTACTGCGGGACGTTCCGCGTTCATCTTGGGGCAGAGCCCCGTTCGGACCGGACTAACAAAAGTAGGCCTGCCCGGAGCACCTCAGGGAATCCATCCCGATGATCCCACTCTCGCCGCTCTGTTAAAGCCATTGGGTTACACCTCGGGCCAGTTTGGTAAGAATCACTTGGGTGATAGCGATGAGTTTCTACCCACCAACCATGGGTTCGATGAATTTTTCGGCAATCTATATCATCTAAATGCAGAAGAAGAGCCTGAGCGAGAGCACTTCTTTAAGGATGAAAAATCTCGTCAAATGTTCACCCCTCGCGGCATTATTCGTTCATTTGCCGACGGCCGTGTCGAGGACTTGGGACCGCTGACTAAAAAGCGTATGGAGCGAATTGACGAAGACTTTTTGCAAGCTAGCTTGAACTTCATGGAAAAAGCCAACGCTCAAGATAAGCCTTTCTTTGTTTGGTTTAATGCCACTCGCATGCATTACTTCACCCATGCTCCCGATGAGTACAGAGGGCGCTCGGGCCTGAACGAATACGTTGACGGTATGCTGCAACACGATGACCATGTTGGGGTATTGCTCGACAAACTAGATGAGTTAAACATTGCTGACGATACGATCGTGATTTATACCACCGATAATGGCCCCCATTTGAATATGTGGCCCGATGCGGCAATGACGCCTTTCCGTGGAGAAAAAAATACCAATTGGGAAGGAGGCTATCGCGTTCCTACCTTTGTTCGATGGCCCGGTAAAATTGCTCCAGGGAGCAAATCTGATGCAGTGATGTCGCACCTTGATTGGGTGCCAACACTGATGTCAGCAGCCGGCGTCAAAGATATAGCGGGTAAATTAAAACAGGGCTACCAGGCAGGGGATAAAAATTATCGTGTCCATTTGGATGGCTATGATTTTGTTCCATTATTGACGGGGGCTACCGAACAAAGTCCTCGCCATGAATTTTTATACTGGAGTGATGACGGCGATTTGGTGGGGTTGCGTTATGGTGGTCGGTGGAAGCTAGTTTTTGCCGAGCAACGTGCCACTCGTTTACATGTATGGCGTGAGCCTTTTGTTAAGCTTAGAGCCCCGCTCTTATTCGATTTAAGAACCGACCCTTTTGAGCGTGCTCAGCACGAGTCCAATAGCTATGAACGGTGGTTTGCCGAACATACTTATCTTATTTATCCGGCCAAGCCAATTGTGGGTAAGTTCGTGATGAGTATGCAAGCATTTCCGCCACGTATGAAGCCGGCGACATTTAATGTTGATGAAATTACCGCGATGATGTATCGAGCAATGAAGTAGATTTTCAAAACCAAAAAAGCGCCGTGAGGCGCTTTTTTTTGGCTTGCATACTGCAATATTTTCGAGGTTGTACGGTATTGGTGAACCGCGGTGTTACTCCGTAAGCAACGTTAGATGGCGCGCTAATTGTCTGGTTGGACCATGTGGCGCATCACTCACCTCATGTAAAACATTTTAGGCTAATACTTAGAGAGAATGATCGCTAATATTGCATAATTTGTAGCATTAATTGAAGTTATTAGCTAAGTTTCATATTTAAATTAGTTAAATTTATCAATAAGGCGGTTTTTATGAAGTTTGATCGCATCGATCGACGTATTTTAAAAGAATTACAAGCTAATGCGCGTATTTCAAATTTGGAGTTAGCAGATCGCGTGGGATTGTCACCTACTCCTTGTTCGCGACGTGTTAAGCAGTTAGAGGATAGCGGTATTATCGATGGCCACGTCACGTTATTAAATCCAGCACTGCTCGGCTTAAAGCTTACTGCCATTATCGGTATTTCAATGGACCGGCATACCCCCGAGCGATTTGAAAATTTTGAGCGTGAAGTGGCGGCGTTTGATGAGGTCGTTGAGTGTAGCGTGGTAACTGGGCAGGCGGCAGATTATTTGTTGAAAGTGATGGTGCCGGACATGGCGTACTATGAAGAATTTTTGTTGGGACGATTAACCCGTATTGAGGGGGTGTCGGGGGTGCATTCCAGCTTCGTATTACGCTCTGTGTTAAGAAAGACTGAGTTACCCGTGCTCGATATTAAAGCGGACTAGTTTGAGCAAACTTTAAAAGGAGATGTTGGTTCAGGTTTGCTGAAAGAACGGCGCAAATCGGTTATAATTTGCTCCTTATCCCATTAATTTCAAAGGACTCAGCATGAGCTCAAAAATCCACGTTGAAAAGCCACTCGTTGTCTTACACGGTGACGAAATGGCACAGGTCGCCTTTGATCGCATCCTCGACATGTTCATTAAAACCCCCTTGGACATTAATCTCGTCGAGGTTGACCTGACCGCAGAAAACCGCCTAGTAACTAATGGCCAGGCAGTAAATGAAGCTATAGAAATGCTTAACACCCATGGTGTAGGCATCAAAAATGCCGGTATGACGGTAAACCGCGCCCAGTTAAATGATCTGCTCGAAAAATACCACGGAATTCAAGAGCAAGATTTGGATAAGTTGGCGACTAAATCTCCCAACGGTGCTATTCGCAAAGGTATTGGCGGAAACATTACCCGTGAAGATATTCCCTTCACAAATTTGAAAGTGAATACGCCCGATTGGATTGGTCGAGACATCGTCGTGGACACCATGGAAGTGGGTGGTATTAAAGAATCCTACAACGATGTGTCTCAAATTACCGGCGTGATTAAAGTCCTTTTTGTGGGAGCTAGCGGTGAACCCGTTGAGTTACACCGTCGCGACATCAATAAAGGCGATCCATGGTTGATCAGTACTAACCAAATGACCGATGTCGAAGCTTGGGCACACAGCTTTTTCCAGCGCGCCATCGAAGAGAAAAGAGATATATACCTCGGTCTAAAAGATACTGTCATCGCAGGTTACGACGGCGTGATGCGCCACGGTATCGAACAAATCTACTACAAAAATTACAAGCAAAAGGTCGATGAGCTAGGTCTGAAATACCACTATGAACTGATTGATGCGCAGGCCGCACGTATTGTCGCCAACCCACCAGAACGTGCCATTTGGGGTGTGCCAGATAACAATACAGGTCGCAAATTGTATAAGTTGGTCGAGAGTTTAAAGCAGTACGGTATTCCAGAGCGCAAAACTCACGTGTCTATTTCACGGATGAGCGCTGGCGGTGGTGATCAGTACGGCAGTTTCAATATGGCGGCGGCTGAAGATGGCGTCATTAAAATTGTTGTTGATGGTGTCGAGCAGCACGCTCGCCGTGTTAAAGCGGGTGACCCCATTCTTTTCATGTCCAATGATCGTGAAGCAATCAAAGATTGGGTCAAGCAGGCATTCCGTGATGCAGCTCAAAACGATAAAGAAATTTACTTTGGTTTGAAGCGCGAGTACATGAGATATGACGTAGCGTTTAGCGATGTCATCCGTGAATCTCGTGAAGAGCTTGTCGCGCAAGAAGGCATGAATGTACTGCCCTCATTCATGGTCATGCGCCCTTCCAGTCAATTGATCAAGATGATTACCGATCCCGCGAGAAATGCGCTTTATCCCGCTCAAAACCTCGATGGTGATATCTTCTCGGATATTTCAGCGGCCCTTGGTGGTAGTTTGGCGACGGCAAGCTCTGTGATCGAGAGTAAATCCGGCGTTATGCTGTTTGAGGCACCTCACGGTACGGCGCACGACTTATATCTAAAGTGGGTGGAGAGTAATGGAAGTGTGGCTATATTCAATTCATCCGCTTTGATTTATGCGGTTGCCAATGCGCTTCAAACTATTGCTCGCCGCGAAGGCAATGATGACCTGTCAACTTACGCCAGTAACATGAAAGTGGCTCTCATTAAGACGGTAGAGCAGGGTATTATTACTGGCGATCTAAAAGGAAAAACCGTTGACCCTGAAAATGAGACTGTGGTTGATATGCACGGTTTCTTGGAAGCGGTTGATAATAATTTAAGAAAAATTCAGGAGATGTAACATGGCGACTTCCTTTCACCCACCTCAGCGTACCCTAATGGGCCCTGGGCCATCGGATGTCAATCCTCGTATTCTAGAGGCTCTTTCGCGTCCTACTATTGGCCATTTGGACCCTGCATTTATTGCCTTGATGGATGATGTGAAAGCGAAGTTGCAGTACGTCTTTAAAACCTCAAATCCGCTGACCTTGCCAATATCTGCACCAGGCTCAGCGGGTATGGAGGCCTGTTTTGTCAATTTATTATCTTGTGGCGATAAAGTTATCGTCTGCCAGAATGGCGTGTTTGGTGGACGCATGCGTGAAAATGTTGAGCGCTGTGGAGCCCAGGCCATTATGGTCGAAGACGAATGGGGTACACCGGTTTCTGTCGACAAAGCGGCAGAGGCTATCCTGCAGCACCCCGATGCTGTGGCATTGTGTTTTGTTCACGCCGAGACTTCAACTGGCGTGAGATCGGATGCTAAAACACTTTGTGCAATGGCGCGAGACGCGGGGATGTTGAGTATTGTCGATACGGTAACTTCATTGGCGGGCATTGATGTGGCCGTGGATGAATGGGGCGCAGATGCGGTCTATTCTGGAACGCAAAAATGTCTTTCATGTGTGCCAGGTTTGTCTCCGGTAACGTTTAGTGAACGAGCGGTGCAGCGTATTCAGCAGCGCCAACACAAAGTTCAAAGTTGGTTTTTAGACATGAATCTGGTGATGGGATATTGGGGTGGAGAAGGCAAGCGCGCCTACCACCATACGGCGCCTATTAATACGTTATATGCGCTACATGAATCGCTTTGTATCGTAGAAGAAGAAGGTCTCGAAGCCTCTTGGGCTCGCCACCAACTTCACCATCGCGCACTGGTGGCTGGCCTTGAGGCAATGGGTCTTTCGATGAGGGTCGAGGCAGAATATCGCTTACCCCAGTTGAACACTGTCAATATCCCCGAGGGTGCGGATGATGCCGCTGTTCGCCAGGCCTTACTGTCAGATTACAGTTTAGAGATTGGTGCAGGACTTGGCAGCTTGGCAGGTAAGGTTTGGCGAATTGGCTTGATGGGCCATGCAGCGAGTCGGAAGAACGTGCTACTTTGTCTACATGCTTTAGACAGCGTATTGCGAGCTCAAGGTGTGGCAGTTCAATCTGGCGCTATTGATGCCGCTAATGAGGTTTACCACGCCATATGATTTAGGAGGATGTATGCGTCTGGCACTGGTTTGGCTATTTAGCTTTTTCTTTAGTGCGGCGCATGCCGCCGATCTTGAATCACTTATCCAACGCGATTGGCAATTACTCGTTGATCGCGATCCTATATATGCAAGCTCTAGTGGTTTAACTGGCTATGACCATTTGCTACCCAGTGCCAGCTTTGAGGCCTATCAACAGTATCGGCAAGAAGACGCCGAGTTGTTGGCCGCTATTGAGAGTATTGATCCAGCGTCATTGCAGGGTCAGGATGCGATTAACCGCGCCTTGTTGCACTGGCGTGTTGCTAGTCGAATAGCGTCATTTGACCACGCGGAATACGCCCTACCCTTCAATACTTTTTCATCATTTTTTAATTCTCCCGTGCAAGCCATGGCGGATACAAGCTTGCGCAGCGAGCAAGACTACAGAGCCCTTCATCAGCGCATACTCGCCCTGCCCGATTATTTTGCACAGCACAGTGACAATATGCTTCGTGGTATTGAAATGGGTAAGGTCATGCCGCGAGTCGTGGTGGCAAAAGTGCTTAAAACCATTGACGCGCAGATATACCCAACCGCTGAAGAAAACCCCTTGTGGGACAAAGTCCGTGACTACCCGTCTAGCTTTGACGAAAAGACCAAAGCCTCATTGGATAGTTCCCTCCGTCAGGCGTTGAATGACGGTTTTAATGCTGCCTTCAGCCAGTTAAGCCAATTTATGCATCAAGTATATCTGCCGGCGAGTCGTGACAGTTTTGGTGCCTATAGTATGACTGGCGGCAAGGATTATTACCGCGCGCAAATTTATCAATATGTCACCACTGATCAGTATAGTGCCGAAGACATTCATCGCATTGGTCTGGCAGAAGTTAAGCGTATTCGTGATGAGATGCAGGTAGTTGTGCAAGAAGCAGGTTTTGACGGTGATCTCACTGAATTTATTGCCTTCTTGCGGAGTGATCCCCAGTTTTATGCAACAACTCCTAGTGGTTTGATGCAAGAAGCTGCCTATGTTGCCAAGCGCATTGATTACCTCATGCCAAAATATTTTAAGACGTTGCCGCGTAAACCCTATGGTGTGAGAGAAGTGCCCGCTGAAATTGCCCCCGCTTATTCGACGGCAGCATACTGGCCAGCCCCGATGGATGGAGATCGGGGTGGCGCCTATATGGTTAATACATACCGTTTAGATCAGCGGCCATTGTATGAGTTGCCAGCTTTAACATTGCACGAAGCGGTGCCAGGCCACCACCATCAAATTGCTTTGGCACAAGAGCTTCAGGGTGTGCCGGAGTTTCGAAAGCAGCTGTACTTTAGTGCCTTTGGCGAAGGTTGGGCGCTGTACACGGAAAAGCTGGGAGTGGAAATGGGCGTATACCAAAATGCGTATGAACATTTTGGGCGTTTAAGCTATGAGATGTGGCGCGCGGCGAGGTTGGTTATTGATACCGGTATTCACGCCATGGGTTGGACCAGACAGCAGGGCATTGATTTTCTTGCGAGTAATACCTCACTATCCATGGCTAATGTTGAGTCGGAGGTCGACCGGTATATTTCATGGCCAGGACAGGCATTAAGTTACAAGCTTGGTGAATTGCTGATTTGGGAGCTTCGTCGAGAAGCCGAGGCGGCCTTGGGGGATAAATTTGATATTAAAGCTTTCCACGATGCCGTATTACTTAACGGTGCGCTACCCATGGCGTTGTTGCGGCAGCAGGTCGAGTACTATATTGCCAATGTGGAGAAGCAAGGGTGATACGAGACGTCGACCACATCAATGAGTTTTTTATAAGTGAGTTCCCACAAGCCCCTCTGCGCGTTGAGTCTCTCGGCGAGATGGCCGCCACCATTCGCTATCCCGTGGATGAAAGAGCCTTGCGCCCTGGCGGCACCGTCTCAGGCCCGGTGATGTTTACCGCAGCAGACTGTGCAATGTATGCCGCTATTCTAGGACATTACGGTCTGATACCACTCGCGGTGACGACTAATTTATCGATTAATTTTTTGCGAAAGCCAAGCCCGGATCGAGATATTTTGGCGGTATGTAAATTGCTAAAGGCCGGTAAGGCCTTGGTGGTGGCTGAGGTCGACATATTCTCCGAGGGCAGCGACGCGGTCGTGGCGCACGCTACGGGGACATACTCCATACCCCCGCAGGATCGTCGCTAGCTTATTGGAGCTCAGCAGCTAAGTTGTCGTAGTGTTCTTGGGCTTCTAACCAAGCTTCTTCTTCACTATTAAGCGTTTGGGTAATGCTGGCTTGGTCGGCCAACAAGTGGGTCAATTGCGCTTTGTTGTCATCGTCGTAAAGCGAGCTGTCAGCAAGTTTTTCATTGATATCATCAAGTTGCTGTTGCAGTTTTTCAACGCTAATTTCTAGTGAGTCTAACTTTTTCTTGAGAGGGCTCAACTGTTTACGAATCTCTGCATCGCGTTGTTTTTGCTTGCGCTTGTCATCGGCGCTCAGGTTTTTGCTCTGAGTTTCAGGTTTGTTCGCGGTGTCCTGTTTAGATTTAAACTCGCTCAGCCAGCGATGGTAATCCTCAAGATCGCCATCGAATGGTGTGACTCGCCCATTGGCAACGAGCAGAAAATCATCGACACAGTTGCGTAATAAATGCCTATCGTGCGATACGATCACTACTGCACCGGGGAAATTTTGCAGTGCGAGAGTTAGCGCATGGCGCATCTCTAAATCTAAGTGGTTAGTTGGCTCGTCCAATAACAGTAGTGCCGGTTTTTGCCACGTCACTATCGCGAGTGCAAGACGCGCTTTTTCTCCGCCAGAAAAGTGTTTAATACTGCCTAAGGCATCATCGCCATGAAAATCGAAGCCGCCCAAGAAATTGCGAATTTCTTGCTCGGTGGCTTCAGGGCTAATGCGCTGTATATGGAGGAGTGGGCTGGCCTGGAGGTCGAGTGCTTCGAGCTGGTGTTGAGCAAAATAACCTATCCTACTGTGCTCGCCGGTATGGCGATCGCCTTTCAATAAAGCGAGTTGCCCAACAATACTTTTAATCAGCGTCGATTTTCCCGCCCCATTGGGACCTAATAAACCGATGCGCGAACCCTGCAAAATATTAACGTTCACTTTGTGCAGTACTGCATGAGTAGGGTCAAAGCCCAAGTCGGCATCGTTCAGGCTAACAAGCGCCTGAGAAGATTTATCGGCGGCTCTTATATCAAAGTGAAAGGGAGAATCAATGTGAGCGGGTGCGATATCTTCCATTCTGGCTAATGCTTTAATTCGGCTTTGGGCTTGCTTGGCTTTGGTGGCCTTGGCTTTAAAACGCCTTACAAAAGATTCCATTTGCTCTTTAACGCGTTGCTGCTTTTCAAATGCTGCTTGTTGCAGTGCAAGACGAGCGGCTCGCTGTCTTTCAAAGGCGCTGTAGTTGCCTTTGTAAAGAATCAGTTGTTTTTGCTCATAAGACAGCGTGTGTTGGGTAACGGCATCTAAGAAATCACGGTCGTGCGAAATGAGTAAAATAGCCCCGTTGTAGCGCTGTAGCCATTGCTCTAACCACAAAGTAGCATCCATATCTAAGTGGTTGGTCGGTTCATCGAGGAGCAAGATATCCGCCGGAGTCATGAGCGCTTGGGCAAGATTTAAGCGGATACGCCATCCCCCCGAAAAGCTGCTCACTGGGCGTTGCATCTGATCTGGGGTAAAACCTAACCCATCGAGTAGCTGTTCGGCGCGGACATTGGCCTGATAGCCATCAATAGCTTCTAAATCATGGTATAGATGGCCTAGGGCAGCGTCATCGCCACGCTGTTGTGCGGTGGCTATATCGGCTTCGATCTGGCGAAGTGTTTTATCACCATCAATAACGTAATCAAGTACGGCGCGATCGGTCGCCGAAACTTCTTGGGCCATGTGGGAAAGACGCCAATCTTTAGGGATGAACAATTCGCCACTATCGTGGTGAAGCTGACCCAGCAGAAGTTTGAACAAGCTCGATTTGCCACAACCATTGCGACCAATAATGCCAATGTGCTGGCCTGGGTGGATGGTGAGGCTGCTGCTCTCGATGAGGCTAGTTTGGCCGCGGTTTAGATCGATATCAGTAAGTTTTATCATGGGCGGCATTGTAGCTGCGCAAGCGCGTCTGGAATAGCTCTGAAAGAAAATAATTAGTTTGCAGGGGCCAATATTATCAAACCGCAATTGTACGAAGAGCGCTGATTAAAAACTGATCAGTCTTTGTCGGCGAAGCTTAAAAATGAACACTTAACGATTATTTTTCAGTGATGGCGCTATAAAAAAGGTTTCGCATGTACTAGCATGGGCCTCGACTGGGAATGACCAGACGAAATCATAGGAGAATATGGTGAATAGAAAATTTCTTTTGGCAGTAATGACTCTGGGACTGGTTGTCTTGCAGGGGTGTCAAGGCGAGCAATCTAAGGAGTTAGACATGCAAAGCGACGATCAAAAAGTGGCTTATAGCATCGGTTTGAGTATCGGTGGTAATTTTAAAAACCAAGGTCTAGACCTTGATCCAGCCTTTGTAAATCAAGGTATTGTTGATGCATTAGCGGATAATGAGCCCAAATTGAGTGAAGCAGAGATGCAAGAAGTGATGATGCGCTTCCAACAAGCTCAAATGGAAAAAATGCAAGCAAAGCAGGGTGAAGAGGCTAGCATGAATGCTGAAGCTTCAGCGGCCTTCTTAGCAGAAAATGCTGGTAAAGAGGGTGTGGTCACCACTGATAGTGGCTTACAGTATAAAGTGATCACCGAGGGTACTGGCGCTACGCCAAGCGCGACAGACACGGTTGAAGTTCACTACCGTGGTACATTGATCGATGGTACAGAGTTTGATTCTTCATACCGTCGTGGTGAAACGGTTAGCTTCCCTGTAAATGGTGTTATTGCTGGTTGGACAGAAGCATTGCAGCTAATGCAAGAAGGCGCTAAGTACGAGTTGTACATTCCTTCAGACCTAGCTTATGGCCCCGGCGGTACTGGTGGTCCTATTGGCCCTAACCAAGCCCTTATTTTTGAAGTTGAATTGGTCTCAGTCGCCAAATAATACTTTCTCGGGCACGTTTCTCGTGCCCGATCCCCCTCCTCTCTATTTCCTTCGTTTTATCGTCCTAATTTGACCTTAGCAAGAAAACGTTTGAACCCTAGGCTAACTACTTCGCTAGGAGAATAATTATGTTGGCAGGAAAAATTGTTTGGATTACAGGGGCTTCATCGGGAATCGGAGAAGAATTGGCCTATCAGCTAAGTCGTCGTGGGGCCAAGCTTATTCTTTCCGCGCGAAGAGAGAGCGAGCTGGAGAGGGTCCGTAAAGCCTGCGCTTCACCTGATTTACATCGCATATTGACACTAGATTTAGCCGATGTTGACGGGATGCCTGAAACGGTATCAAAAGCTCTGGCGCTATTTGGCAAGGTCGATATATTAGTGAATAACGGCGGGGTGAGTCAGCGGGGTTTGGTGATGGATATACCTATAGATGTCGATCGCCGATTATTTGAAGTGGACTTTTTTGGCACTATTGCTTTAACCAAAGCGCTATTGCCAGCCATGGTTGAGAGTCACAGTGGTTACATCGTCAATATTGCAAGCGTAGCGGGCAAGGTGGGACCTCCATTCCGTTCAACGTACGCGGCAGCCAAACACGCCCTATTGGGTTATATGGATGCTTTGCGCTGTGAAGTCAATCAGTACGGCATTTCAGTGACCAATATTTGCCCTGGGTTTATTAAAACTAATGCCTCTATCAATGCACTGTCGGCAGATGGGACGCCTTTTGGTCGAACGGATGAGGACATTTCTGGTGGGATGCCGGTTCAAAAATGCGTGGCTAAAATTGTGGCGGCGATGGAGTCTAAAAAGCGTGAAGTGATTGTTGCTGAAGGAATAGCCTTGGTGAGCTACCACTTTAAACGTTTGTTCCCGAACACGTTCTTAAAAGTATTTCAGCGCGAAGCTGACCGCCGTATTAGAGAATTTTAAGTGTCCTAAATGGGGGCTGGAAATCAAATTTCAAGCCCCTTTTTAATAATTAAATTATTGATTTTTATATGGTTTGTTCCTTGAAAATGTCTTTTTGGCCTCCATCTAAGTGTTAACAAACACTATGAGGTCAGATTATGAAATCTTATCGTTCCAATGCTTTAGCTACTCTTTTCCACCCTTTGTTTGACATGCCAGAGCAGGGTAATGCTCAAGACGCCCAAACCGTTCAGCGCCCAGCATTAGATGTGCTAGATCACGATCACTGCTATGAATTGTTCTTCGATATGCCGGGGGCAATAAAAGAAAATATAGACGTCAGTTGGCATGAGGGTGTTTTAACCGTTGAAGCAAAGCGCAAACCTTTCGATCATGGCAGCAATGCCAAGTTACTACGTTGCGAACGTTCGCCTAATCGCTATCACCGTCGACTGGAGTTCGTCGATGAGGTCCAGGTTGATGCTATTGAGGCCAATTATACTGATGGCACCCTCCATTTAATCGTTCCAAAGCGTGTTGAGCCCGTATCGCAACCACAGCGTATCGTGATTCAATAATCCACATAGCCAGCAGCGACTTAGACGTTTACAATGCACCAAAGCCGTGACCTTTTGTCGCGGCAATGCATTGTGAACGAGAGATATGGCTGATCAAAAAACAACCCATTTTGGCTTCAAGACAATTGATGCAAACGACAAAGTTGGCATGGTGGCCGGAGTATTCCATTCAGTAGCCGCAAAATACGATGTGATGAATGATTTGATGTCGGCAGGCATTCACCGTGTTTGGAAGCGATTTACTATTGAGGTCTCGGGCGTTCGTAAAGGCAATAGCGTACTCGATGTTGCCGGTGGCACCGGCGATTTAACCGCTAAGTTTTCACGTTTAGTGGGCCCAGAGGGACGCGTTGTGCTGGCTGATATCAACGATTCAATGATTGCCGTGGGTCGAGATAAACTGACTGATGTTGGTGTTGTCGATAATATTGAATTTGTCCAAGCTAATGCTGAATGCCTACCGTTTGAAGACAATACCTTTGATGTGGTTAGCATCGCCTTTGGTTTGCGTAATGTGACAGACAAAGACGCTGCGTTGCGTTCTATGTTGCGCGTTCTTAAGCCAGGTGGACGCTTGTTGGTATTGGAGTTTTCTCACCCTGAAAATGCCATGCTGCAAAAAGCGTACGATACCTACTCATTTTCGATTTTGCCAAAATTAGGACAGCTCGTCGCCGGTGATGCTGAGAGCTACCAGTATCTTGCGGAGAGTATTCGGATGCATCCGGACCAAGAGACTCTCAAGGGGATGATGCAGGAAGCAGGTTTTGAGCAAGTGGATTACTACAATATGACCGGTGGTATTGTCGCCCTGCACAAAGGCACTAAGCCCTAGGTTTTCTTATGCCAGAGCATGTTAATCTCGCAAAAACTGCGGCGCTGGGTGCTTTTGAAGGCATTATTAACGCAGCGCTAAAATTAGATCCAGGGACTCAATACGCCCTACAAAAATTGCATGGTCATGTATTTGCTCTGGAGTGCACTGAGCCAGCCTTGAGCATTTACCTTCACGTTGATGAACCTGTTCGTATCAGCGAGCGCTTTGAGGGAGATATCACCACGCGCATTGTGGGTAACTCTCGAGACTTTATGGCTTTAGTGGGCGCTGAAGATCCAGCCTCAGCGTTGATTAACAGTGATATTAGCGTGCACGGTAAAAGCGGCCCTTTGATTGAGTTGCAACAAATCCTTAAGCAACTTGATATCGATTGGGAGGAGCCCCTAGCCGATCTTTTTGGCGAACCGGCTGGTCATCAATTGGGTCGTGCTATTCGTGGTTCGGCTCGCCGTCTTGCAAAAGTGCCTCCTCTTGTTAAGACGCGTGTTGAGCAGCACATGTTTGACGAGGCTAGGCTGACGCCGCGTCGCGAAGAATTTGAGGTTTGGGTAAAGGACGTAGCCGAGCTGAATGTAGGTATTGAACGCCTGCGAGCTAAAATCCATTTATTGCGTCGTCGCAAGCAGGAGGCGAACAAGTGATTCGACTGAGAAGATTATTCGCGATCTTGCGAGTAGGCTTGCGTTACCGTCTAGATAAGCTGCTCCCTGAAGATAGGTTGCCGCTTGGTCTTTGGTTTTTAATAAACTTTACTCCCCTAAGATTTTGGCCGCAGCCGAAGATGTCTCGTGGCGAGCGCCTGCGCCGCAGTCTTGAGGATTTAGGACCGGTATTTATCAAGTTCGGCCAGTTATTGTCGACGCGTCGAGATTTGCTAGCCACCGATATTGCCGATGAGCTGGCGCTTCTGCAGGATCGAGTTGCCCCTATTTCATCGACCTTGTCCATTGCCACTATTGAGGCATCGCTAGGTGCACCCGTCGACGAGGTTTTTGCCAGTTTTGAAACAGAGCCGATGGCGTCTGCTTCCATTGCCCAAGTGCATGCGGCGACCTTGAAGAGCGGTGAAGATGTTGTGGTCAAAGTGGTTCGGCCGGGTATCGAAAAAGTTATCGCCTCTGACATGAAGCTGCTATACACACTTGCCGGTATGGCTCAGCGCTTTTTACGTGATGGCAAACGCCTACGACCGATAGAAGTGGTAGAAGATTACGAACATACCATATTTGATGAGCTTGATTTACAGCGTGAAGCGGCAAACACCTCACAGCTACGCCGCAATTTTGAAAATTCGCACCTACTTTACATTCCTCAGGTGTATTGGGATTACACACGCCACAACGTGATGGTCATGGAGCGTATTTACGCTATCCCTGTTACCGATGTTGCTCAGCTTAAAGCGCAGGGTACTAACATGAAATTGTTAGCCGAGCGCGGTGTGGAGATTTTTTTCACCCAGCTTTTTCGGGATAACTTTTTTCATGCAGATATGCACCCGGGAAATATCTTCGTCTCTCGCGAGCATCCGCACGATCCCCAGTATATGGGTATTGATTGCGCCATCATTGGCAGTCTGACGGATTTTGATCGCTACTATCTGGCTAGAAATTTACTGGCTATTTTTAATCGAGATTACAAATTGGTTGCCGATTTGCACATTGAGTGCGGCTGGGTGCCCTCTCATACTAGATCCCACGAGTTCGAGTCGGCGATAAGATCAGTATGTGAACCAATTTTCCAAAAGCCACTGGGTGAGATTTCTTTCGGCCACTTACTGATCTATTTATTTAGTACAGCTCGACGTTTTGAAATGGAAGTGCAGCCCTCGCTGGTACTGTTACAGAAAACCCTGCTCAATATTGAGGGATTGGGTCGTGAGCTTTATCCAGAGCTAGATTTGTGGACGACGGCAAAACCCTTTTTGGAAGATTGGATTAAGCAGCGTTACTCGCCCAAGAGCGTTTTAAAAGAAATGAAAAAAAGGGCGCCCGGCTGGCTTGAGCAACTCCCTAAGGTACCTGATCAGTTGTTAAATGCTTTGACTCAACCACCTTTCACGGGACGAAGCGATGGCAATAAGCGATTGGAAGCTCTAGAAGCACAGGTGTCATCGAATAGAAGAAGGCAGCGTACGCTATTATTGGTGGGACTTGGCTTAGGGGCTGTGCTATTGAGTCGTTCAGATAACATATCATTCGACACCCAAAGCCTGCTATATTTCGCTGTTGGCGCGGTCGTTGCCTTGCTGATCCGCGGTTAGCTCGTCATAATCGATAATATTTAGGAAATTCTATGACAGAACAAGCCTTCCTTGACGCCGTGCGTTGGAATGACGACGGCTTGGTTGCAGCGATAGCCCAAGATGCCCACAGTGGTGTTGTGTTGATGATGGCCTGGATGAATCGTGAGGCGTTGTCTCTGACCTTGCAAGAACAGCGAGCGATCTACTATTCTCGTTCGCGACAAAAGCTTTGGCGCAAAGGTGAGGAATCGGGACATGTTCAGCACCTTCATGAACTAAGGTTAGATTGCGACGGGGATGCCATTGTCATGAAAGTGGACCAGGTGGGGGGTATTGCCTGCCACACCGGGCGCGCGAGCTGTTTTTATAAGCTTTGGCGTGAGGGTGATTGGGTCGATGTTGACCCCGTGCTTAAGTCAGCAGATGAGATATATTCGAAATGAGTCAGGTATTAGAAGCATTACAGCAGGTTTTAGAGCAGCGTAAAAATGCCAGTGCAGACAGCTCTTACGTCGCTTCACTGCACGATAAAGGGCTCAATAAAATTCTAGAAAAAGTGGGTGAAGAAGCTACAGAAGTAATCTTGGCCGCTAAAGATGTTGAGAGTGGCGGTGACAAGCAGGCGCTGGTTGGTGAAACGGCAGACCTCTGGTTTCACAGTTTGGTCATGCTGTCACATCTTGATTTAACCGCAGATGATGTGTTGGCTGAACTCCAGCGCCGCTTCAATCTTTCAGGCTTGGAAGAAAAGCGTCAACGTCATCCCGCATAACCATTAATTAATTACGAGAGAGAGCACCATGGGTTTAGGTGGAATAAGTATTTGGCAATTACTGATTGTGTTAGTCATCGTTGTGATGTTGTTTGGCACTAAGCGACTTCGCAATCTTGGTGGCGATTTGGGCGGCGCCATAAAGGGCTTTAAACAGTCTATGAAGGAAGAGTCGCCCAAGGCTGAAGAAGAGCAAAAAAAAGTCGCTAACGATGATGTCATCGATGTGACGCCAGAAAAAACGGAAACCAAAGAAAAATCTGAGTAAGCTTTTTTATGTTTGATATTGGTTTTGCCGAATTGCTGGTGATTGGTGTTATCAGCCTTGTGGTCCTCGGTCCTGAGCGACTGCCGGGGGCTATGCGCACAACGGGTCTGTGGGTTGGAAGAATTCGCCGTAGCATTCGCGATATTAAAACCGATATCGAGCGTGAAGTGGGGGCAGATGAAATACGCCGCCAGCTTCACAACGAAGAAGTGATGCGCAGTTTAGAGAAAATGGATAAAGCCAAGTCGGATGTATATTCCATGGCGGATGATTTTCTCAATGATGCTGATAATTTTGGTATGCACGAGGGCGACGAAGAGTTTTTCAGCGATGATGAAAAAGCTGCTATCGCCCAACGTCGAGCCAAGCGTGAGGCTGAACAAGCTGCAGGAATAGAGAATGCCGATCAGCCCGAAGCGGCAGACAATCATCCAGAAGAGAAAGGAAAAACTCAGTGAGCGATAGCGAGCAAAAGTCTCCTTTTGTTGAGCACATGTTGGAATTGCGTTCTCGCATTTTAAGAGCGTTGCTTGCGGTGTTAGTCGTCTTTTTGGGGTTGTTTAGCTTCGCTAACGAAATCTACACTTTCATCTCAGAACCTCTGCGCCGCTTCTTGCCAGAGGGCTCTACCATGATCGCCACGGAAGTTGCATCGCCTTTTTTAACGCCTTTCAAATTGACCTTGGTGCTGTCTGTGTTTATTGCCGTGCCATTTTTACTTTATCAGGCGTGGGCCTTCATTGCCCCTGGGTTATACAAGCATGAAAAGCGACTAGCATTCCCACTGCTAGTGTCGAGTATATGTTTATTTTATGCCGGTATGGCGTTTGCTTACTACGTTGTGTTTCCGCTCATTTTTGGTTTCTTTACCTCGGTGGGGCCAGAAAATGTCACGGTCATGACCGATATCAATAGTTATTTGGATTTTATCCTTAAGCTGTTCTTCGCTTTTGGTATTGCCTTTGAAGTACCTGTCGCCACCGTGCTGTTAATTATCACTGGAGCAACTACGGCCGATGCCCTAGCGGCGAAGCGACCTTATATTGTGGTGGGCTGCTTTGTGGTGGGTATGTTGCTGACGCCGCCAGACATTATTTCTCAATCGCTATTGGCAGTACCGGTGTGGATGTTATTTGAGGTGGGAATTTTCTTTGGCCGCTTTGTCAAAGCAAGGCAGCCTGAAAATGAAGAAGAGCCTAAAGAGTCACTTTAAAGCAGTTTAATCGTGCTGATGTCTGGGTCGCGATCTAAACCTGCCGCAGCAAGTCTATCTAAATAGTCCTGCCATTTTTGTTCTTCTGTTTCGGCGAGCTCTAATAAGTATTTCCAGCTGTATAGGCCCGAGTCATGGCCATCGTCAAAGACCAGTTTCAAGGCGTATTTGCCCGCGGCTTGGACATCGCTGAGTGCAACGTTTTTTTTGCCCCACTGCAGTACTTCTTGGCCTACACCATGACCACGAACTTCCGCTGAGGGCGAATATACTCTCAAGTATTCCGCCCGCAAATGAAAGCCGCGTCCGTCTGGATACTGAAGTTCCAGTGTTTTAGAGCCCCTGTGAAGCTTTACTTTATTTGGCAGTGACACGGCATTCTCTCCTAAAGGATGTAGCGACTGAGGTCTTGATCAACCGATAGATGGCCGAGTTGTTTTTCAACGTACTCGCGATCGATAACAATGGTCTCACCCTTCGCAGCAATATCGGCGGCGTCATAGGATAGTTCTTCTGTGAGCCGCTCCATGACCGTGTGTAAACGCCGTGCACCTATATTTTCAGTGCGTTCGTTCACGTCCCATGCAATTTCTGCAATACGAGAGATACCGTCGCTGCTAAAGCTAACAGCAAGGCCTTCGGTGCCAAGTAAAGCTGTGTATTGCTCTGTAAGTGAAGCGCGAGGTTCAGTAAGAATACGTTCAAAGTCTTCGGGGCGAAGTGCTTCCAGTTCAACTCGAATAGGCAGTCGACCTTGTAGTTCAGGAATGAGATCTGAAGGCTTTGCTAAGTGAAATGCTCCCGATGCAATAAACAAAATATGATCAGTATTGACCATGCCATGTTTGGTTTGCACGCTACAGCCTTCGATGAGTGGTAGCAGGTCGCGTTGAACACCTTCCCGAGAAACGTCGCCGCCGCTAGCTTCTTGGCGTTTAACAATCTTGTCGATTTCATCTAGGAAAACGATGCCATGCTGCTGGGCACGTTCAAGGGCTTGTTGGCGAATTTGCTCTTCATTGATTAAGCCAGCGGCTTCTTCATCGATAACTTTTTTATAAGCAGCCTTAACCGTCATTTTGCGGGTCGATTTCTGCTGGGTCGCCATGGAGGAGAACATGTTTTGCAACTGCGAAGTCATCTCTTCCATGCCCGGTGGGGCCATAATTTCTACGCCGACTTTATCCGCGCTAACACTGATGTCGATTTCTTTATCGTCCAGCTTACCTTCGCGCAATTGTTTGCGGAACAACTGACGAGTACTGTTTTCTTTTTCCTCTGGGCTACTATCACGTGCGGGAGTAAGAAGGGCATCAAGAATGCGATCTTCTGCAATATCCTCCGCTTTTACACGAACCTTCTCCATCGCCTGCTCACGCACCATCTTGATAGACATTTCCACAAGATCTCGCACGATCGACTCTACATCGCGGCCTACATAACCTACTTCTGTAAATTTGGTGGCTTCAACTTTGATGAAAGGCGCGTTTGCTAGCTTTGCGAGGCGGCGCGCTATTTCAGTTTTACCTACGCCAGTAGGGCCGATCATCAAGATGTTTTTAGGGGTGACTTCGTGTCGTAGATCTTCCCCAAGCTGCGATCGTCTCCAGCGGTTGCGAAGCGCAATGGCGACGGCGCGTTTAGCGTCTTGTTGACCGATGATATGGCGATCTAGTTCGTGAGCAATTTCACGTGGTGTCATAGAGGACATGGTATTCCCTTAGTCGAGATCAAGCGTCTCGATAGTTAAATTCTGGTTGGTATAAATACAAACATCGCCGGCAATATTGAGGCTCTTTTCAACAATATCCCGTGCGCTCAATTCTGTGTTGTGTAGAAGAGCGGTGGCTGCTGATTGCGCAAATGCGCCGCCTGAGCCAATGGCGACTAAATTATCTTCAGGTTCAATAACGTCGCCATTACCGGTGATAACTAATGAGGTGGTTTTGTCAGCAACAATCAAAAGTGCTTCGAGACTGCGTAGTGAGCGCTCGGTACGCCACATTTTAGCGAGTTCTACCGCCGATCTTGTTAGTTGGCCTTGGAATTTTTCGAGTTGGGCTTCAAACAATTCAAACAGAGTAAAAGCGTCGGCTGTGCCTCCGGCAAATCCGGCGATGACATTGCCGTGGTAGATGCGCCGAACTTTGCGCGCGTTGCCTTTCATGACGGTATTGCCTTGGGTCACTTGGCCGTCGCCGCCGATGACGACTTGATTGCCTCGACGAACGGCGAGGATGGTGGTGCCGCGGAATTGTTCCACTGTTTAACTCCTGCATGTGTTTATTTAACTAATGTGGGGGCAGCAGCAGCGAATTCAAGGCTTAATTGTTGCGTTTGATGACCAGTGTTTCTATGTTGCTTTGCAACAGATCTGAGCGAGCTTTCGCTAATTTTGACTGGGAATTAAACGGTCCAATGAGAAGTCGATACCAAGTTTTACCGTTGCTATATTTGGTGGGTTCTAATTGGGCTTCGTAGCCGTTGAGAATAAGCTCGGCGCGGCGCCTTTCCGCATCGTCTTTCTTTTTGAAAGCACCGGCCTGAAGCATGTAGTGGTAGTTGCGTGCCGGCTGGTTAGATTGAGGCCGTTGTGCTGGATCGCTTGACAACACCGGTGCCTGTTTGGGAAGTAAAGAGTAGAACTCAAATTGGGTTGAGTTTTTTTCTTCGATGCTCGCTGTCTTGTCGGGTGCCGCTTTTGTTGCCTGTTTGACTACCGATTGCAGGCTATCTTCATTTTCCACTGAACGACTGTGGGTGCTTAAATAATAAAGGCCATAGGCAAAGCTTGAAATTAACATTAAAGCAACGACCAACAAGCCTTTTGGGAAAGGCGCTTTTTGGGGCGCAGGGGCTCGGCGGGCGGCAGGTGACTTGCGCTGGCCGCGAGAAGATTTACTGGCTTTTGGCTGGTTTTTTTTGGGTTTGAAATCGTGTGTCATAGTGCTTCAGTCTTGTGTTGTGGGCATTGTAACACTGCCTTTAGCGCTAAAACATATCGATTGGATCAACATCGAGTGACCAATGTAATTGAGCGGTGCCACGAACGGGTTCAATGGCCTTTATAAAGCTTGCTAGAAAGGCCTTCAGTACGCCTTTGTGGGCCGCCTGCATAACGAGTTGCGCGCGATACTTGCCAGCACGTTTTGGCATTGGAGAGGGCAAAGGTCCTAACAACTGGATTTCACCTCCGGCTATTTTGTCTCCGATGACTAGTATTTCTTGTAAAAACTGCTCGGTGGCTTCCAATGAATTACTGTCGGCACGTATCATGGCCATTGCCCGATAAGGCGGAAGCTCCATGTTTTGCCGCAGCGATAATTGTGCTTGAGCAAACTGGAAATAGCCTTGTTGTAACAAAAGTTGCAGTTGGGGATGATCTGGATGGTGAGTTTGAATGAGAACGCTGCCACGTTGCTCCTCACGCCCGGCTCGACCGGCCACTTGAATTAATAGCTGAGCCATTTTTTCTGGGCCCCGGAAATCTGCACTGAACAGTCCACCGTCCGCATCAAGAATTAGTACCACACCGAGTTTTGGAAAATGGTGGCCTTTAGCCAGCATTTGGGTGCCGACTAAGATTCTGGGTTGGCCGTCATTGATGCGCTCAATGATGTCGCGCATAGCATCTTTGCGAGATGTTGTGTCACGATCAATTCTTAACACTTCTGTTGCTGGAAAGAGTTGCTGCAAGGCTTCTTCACTGCGCTCTGTACCTTGGCCGATTAATACCATTTGGCCGCTATGACAACTTGGACATCGTTTGGGGAGTCCATTGCGAGCATCACAGTGATGGCAATGCATGTGTGGTGGTTGCATATGGACCGTCATCCTGGCGTCACAGTGATGACAGTGGGCATGCCACCCGCAATCATGACACATTAATACGGGTGCATAGCCGCGGCGATTAATAAACACCAAGGCCTGTTGGCCACGAGAGAGACTGTCTTGGATAGCCGCGATTCCCTCATTGGAAAAACCGTTATTAAGGCTCTGATGACGAAGGTCAATAGCTTGCAAGATGGGAGGTACAGCATTGCCAGCGCGCTGTGTTAACTTTGCCATTTTATAGCGGCCATTAGCGACGTTGGCGAGTGATTCAAATGAAGGCGTCGCCGAACCTAGGACCACGTTGGCCTGCTGTATTTGGCCGCGAACTACGGCTAAGTCACGAGCCGAATAGCGAAAGCCATCTTGCTGTTTAAATGAGGCATCGTGTTCTTCATCAATAATTATTAGACCGAGATTAGCCATAGGGATGAATATTGCAGATCGAGTGCCTATGACGATGGCTGCACGACCATCGCGAGCTGCTAACCAAGTATCGAGACGGTCACCATCGCTACACGCCGAATTCAGTACTCTAATACACGGCCCAAAACGAGCTTCAAATCGCTGGGTAGTTTGAGGCGTGAGTCCGATTTCAGGAATAAGGACGAGTGCTTGCTGGCCATTGCGGATAACTTTCTCGATGGCTTGTAGATATACTTCCGTTTTACCGCTGCCAGTGATGCCGTCCAACAGGGTACAGCCGTTATGGCTTTGAATAGTATTAAGCGCCTCTTTTTGCTCATTATTTAATAGCAGTGACTCGGAAATCGTGGGAAGTTGACCACTATCGAGGGGTAGTCGGCATGCTTCAATTAGTCCTTTTTCTTGGAGTGCTTTGATAGCAGTGCGTTTGTGCTGATGCTGGAGTAATTTTTGTTCTGAAATCGCACCTAGCTGGTCTTGCAAATAGTGAAGTAGGGCTTTTTGCTTACTGGCTCTTCCGAGTAATTCTTCGGCGTGGCTAGTTTGGCCCAACGAGGTTAATTGCCAGCCGTGGCAGCTATCGATATCTCGACGATCTACTTGGCGCAGCCAACTGGGAAGCGCATTTTGTAAAACGTCACCAAGTGAATGGTGGTAGTAATCAGCAGCCCATGAATAAAAATTAAGTGCGGTATCGGGAACCACCGGCGCGCTGTCCAGGATGGCATTGGCCGGCTTGATTTTATCCGCCGGGACATCTGTCTGCTCCACTAAAGTGATGAGTATACCGACCATCGGGCGAGGCCCGAAGGATACCGCAACTCGAGTTCCAGGGCGCAACTGTGCTACCTCTCCTGCCGTCATCATCGCAGGTGGGG
>Ga0209961_1000163_pt1 | contig 23744 bp, 25 predicted proteins | sample SalPonA_B_H2O_MG_FD_185719 | JGI IMG/M metagenome (GOLD analysis project Ga0209961, IMG submission 185719) | Water microbial communities from South San Francisco under conditions of wetland restoration - Salt Pond MetaG R2A_B_H2O_MG (SPAdes)... | ecosystem: Environmental > Aquatic > Non-marine... | reverse complement strand
ACAATGTTGCCGGAGTGCCTATCGCGGCAGGTATTCTCTACCCATTCTTCGGAGTCTTGCTAAGTCCAATTATCGCCGGTGGGGCCATGGCATTTTCATCTGTAACAGTCGTGAGTAATGCCAACCGGCTGAGATTTTTCAGAAACTCTGAGCGTTGATTACAGGAGAATTTCAGAAATGTGGTTCATAAATATATCTGGTTTGGCACTGATTGCCCTGATCGTTTGGTGGTTCTGGTTATACCGTCCAGATCAAAGTCTACAGAGGGCAGAATCTGGATTGAAGATAACAATCTCCGAGGGCGTATATACGCCGGCTCGTTTCTCGATTCCCAAAGAGATCGCTTTTGAGCTTCAGTTTGAGCGATTCGATGAAACACCCTGCGCAGAGACTGTAGTTTTCCCAGCCTTGGATATCAGTCAGGATGTGCCTGTTGGCAAGACCGTCACAATTGAGTTACCACCGCTCAAGTCTGGTGCATATGATTTTCACTGCCAGATGCAGATGTATAAGGGACAGGTTGTTGTTGGGTAGCCTGTCCTAGTTAGACGACCATCGCTAAGTTGAATGAATGAAGACACTTAAACTACTGATATTGCTGATTTTGGCCTTGGGGTTGTGGAATTCTGGGGTTGTGATGGCGAGTGCTTACGTTGGGTATCAGCACGACCATCGCTGTGAGAATATCGGTTATCAGGGTGACTGCCAGCTCGACACTGACTGTGCTCAGTCCCACGGACGGTTGTGTTGCCAGATTCTGCCAAATATTAATGGAGCGATTCAAAGTTTATCTTGGCTTTCTCGTTCTCTAACAATTCCAGTCTTTTCGGATCGATCATCGATCCAGCGCGGATACGCTAAATTGCCCAAACAGCCTCCGAAGTTCATCTAATCATCTCAGTTTTGTAGGCCACTTCTAGTCAATTAAAAGGCTTTGGGCGGTCATCTTGTCATATTCATGCGGTGCCAAGTGCAACGTTTGGATAAAACTCTCAAAGGAAAATGAAATGATTAAGCGAATAGCACTTGTGGCTTCACTTTTAGCCGCAATAGCCGGACAGACTGTCTTTGCCGACCATGAACAGGGGCATGTTGATGTGAATCAGGGCCCCCTATCAAAAAGAGCACAATTTGGTGAAAAGGCTTTTAACGCTGTATGTGCAGAATGCCACGGCGAGAATGGATCAGGCACCAAGAAAGGGCCGCCGCTGATTCATCCGATCTATAACCCAGGACATCACTCTAATCAGTCAATAATTAACGCGATTAAGAATGGCGTTCGGCAGCATCATTGGCCCTATGGCGATATGCCGGCACAGGATAAGGTTAGTTTTTTTGAAACCTCCGCGATTATCGAGTTCATTCGGGAAACACAGCGTAATAACGGTATAGAAAACCAGGGGCATCAGATGTAAATCGCCCGGTTTTAATCGATTCGATGTTGGAGGTATCAAAAATGTGGAATGAAGTAGGCGAGTATTCATGGGGATGGATGATGTTTGGTGGCGCACACATGATGATTTTTTGGCTCGTGGCGCTGCTGTTAATCGTTGCCCTATTGAAATGGTTGAGACAAGGCTCTGATGGCGAGGGCTCTAAAGACCGAACACCAAGAGAGTTATTAGATGAACGATACGCGCGCGGCGAGATAGACCGCGAGACCTACCTGCGAATGAAAGAAGACCTGAAGTAGGAGGAGAGTCAGATGTTAATGAGTAGGCGTCATTTTCTAGGGTTATCAGCTCTGGTAACGATTCAAGCTATTCGTTCACCCGCAACTTTTGCGATTCAATCTGACGAGGTGAACCGCTATCGCCTCGTGCTAAAGCCAGAGCAAAAACACTGGTTTGACGAAGCTGAGGATCCGATTGAACTCTGGGGATTCAACGTTAGCGAATTGAGGTTAGAACAGGGTAAGCCAGTGTCGATTGAGGTGGTGAATAGGTTACCGGTGCCTACCAGCGTTCATTGGCACGGTTTACGTATTCCTAATAACATGGATGGTGTGAGTGGACTTACGCAGCAGCCGATACCCGCAGGCGGAAGTTTTATCTACGAGTTTACGCCAAAAGATGCCGGTACTTTTTGGGCTCACTCTCACCATCAGACATATGAGCAGTTAGCAAGGGGGCTCTACATCCCTCTGATCGTCGAGGAAACCCCACAGCAGAGTTTTAATCAGGATATCACCCTGACTTTTGATGATTGGCGAATTAATCAGCAGGGTCAGTTAGACCTTGAAACAATTGGCGATCTGAGAGAGTGGGCACACGGTGGACGCGTTGGAAATTTGATTACCACCAATCGAGAGCTGGCACCGAATTATGAGTTGTATCGGGGACAACCGATCCGTTTAAGGCTGATCAATGTTGCGAATGCCCGTATTTTTCAGTTGCAGTTGCCCGAGGCTGAGGTAGCTCTTATTGCAAAAGATGGCCAGCCATTGAGAACGCCGGTTAGCCAGAGTGAACCTCTGATCTTAGCACCCGCCGAACGGTACGATTTAGTCATCCACTGCGATGGAGATACGTCCAACAGGCTTTCAATCGGTGAGATTGGACGTGACGAGGTTATTGATATTGTCACCTTTGATGTCCTTGATGCGGATGAAGACTCCTCTAAGGTATTCATCGCACTGCCAGTTAATCCACTACCGGCTCAACCGCTAGGAGAGCCGGTTGTAAGGCACTCTATAACGATGAGCGGTGGAGCGATGGGCAGTCTTCGACAGGCTACTTTCAAAGGCGAAGAGCTATCAATTGATGAATTGATCCAGCAGCGACAGATATGGGCCTTTAACGGCGTTGCGAATATGCCAAAGGAACCCATCTTCACGGTCAATTCTGGTGAAGTCGTGGAAATTACGCTGATAAACGACACCCGATGGCCTCACAGTATGCACCTCCATGGGCATCATTTCCTGGCCGATCTTAATCGCTATCCCGAGGGAGCTTGGCACGACACCCTTGTCATGGCCAGCGGGGAAGAAGCACGAATTCGTTTTGTTGCCGACGCAGCAGGCGATTGGTTGATTCATTGTCACATGATTGAGCATCAGGCCGGGGGGATGGTCTCTTGGTTCAGGGTAACGGCTTAAATGATCATTTAGGTTCTACCCCAATATGAGGTAGGGAGAGCAGAGAGGGGGCGCAGGATACATTATGGAAATTGATAGCCAAGCAACAGCTGAGAATATCAATCGAGTACAACGAAGATTAAAGTATGAAATCGGTACGCTGGGTTCAATTGAGAGCGCTTGTGATGATTTGAGGCAACTGGCGGGTTTTCACACTATATCCGCTGACCAAGCAGAAGGGACTTTGACCGTAGATTACGATGCAGTGCTTTGCGGTATTGACCTTATCATAGAGAAATTGACCAAGAATGGAGTGAGTCTAGGCGCTAGCCGCTGGAATCGTATCAAACTAAGCTACTATCGGTTTGTTGACCAAAACCTCCAGGAAAATAGTAAACACACTCCTCACTGCTGTAATCGAGTTTCAAGGAGGTAGATGCTAGCAACAAGAGGATCAATCAGGGCGAATCGGCAAAGCAGATTATAGGGTGTTTGCAGGCGCCCAAGCCTGAGTTCAACCCCCGTTTTGCTGTGGCGTCCTGCGTTTATGTGGATCGCATAAATCAATTGGCTATTAACTGTAACCCTAGACTTAAAAAAGAAGTTGGAATAGAGATGGGCGCAAAAGAGCACTGGAATGAGCGTTATGCCTCGCGGGATGATGCACAGCTATCATGGACGGAATCTGATCCACAACGGGTACTGGCTTGGATACAACAATGCGCTCAACATAGCGATTCAGTCGTCGATATCGGTGCAGGTCGTTCAGGGCTTTTGATAAAACTGTTAGAACTCGGTTATCAGAAATTGACTCATCTGGAATTATCAGATGTAGCGAGTACAGATATGCGTCAGCGCCTGGCCGCCTCTGCTCAAGATATAGACTGGGTGTGTTCGAGTGTATTGGACTGGCGGCCTAAACAATCCTTCCAGGTTTGGCATGATCGAGCCGTATTTCACTTTCTTACGGAGGAGTCAGACCGCAAGAGTTACATTGAAGTTCTTGAGAGCTGTCTTGCGCCTGACGGGTGCGCCATTATCTCCACATTTCACACCAGCGGGCCCGAGAAATGTTCAGGCCTACCGATTTGTCAGTACACACCTGAAGGGCTGTTAGAGACATGCAATCACCTCGGTAAGAAAACTTGGACCCTGTCTAATCAAGCTTTGCACGCTCATCACACGCCGTCTGGTGCCATTCAACAATTTCAGTACAGTTGCTTCAAGGTAGCAACCTCAGGGTAGTAGCTACGGGAGCTGAGTAGCTGAGTTTGAATTCACTGTCGACGGCGCTTTGCGAAGTCCGCTTCACGCCAATTCGAGACACTCATCTGCACTTAATGCTAAGGATCTGATAGACCGTTTCGGGCAAACCTCCGCTGCTGGATTAGCTCTCGACGACCGACTGCTTTGGAGAGAGGCTTGGTGCCCGCATGAGCAGACATCCGATATCTTTTAAGGTGAACGTCCAGTATGCGATGTATTGCAGACTAGTTACCGTTAATTTCGTCGGTGGAGGCGGGCATATCTCGCCACTCATATTCATTAGCTCGATGATGCTGGCGCATGTGTGAGACTACTTGTTCTTATTACTACGGTTGTAGCGCCCCAGAAATCACCTGCAAATGCCAACAGTATTCCGCCCTACTGGGTGACACTCAACCGTTCACTAGGTGTGAAAATATGAAGCCCAACGGCAGCAAAATCGGTGCGGCATACAAGAGAACTATCAGGAGCGAAAAATACGTTAGTTGCATAACTACTGCAGCTTGTAGTGATCAATCAAGTACCCGCGGTTATCCCCGGTACATGCGTTGTCTCTCCGTGTTTGAACCCACTGCGTTTGTAGTTCCAGACGACGCATCCGACTAAAAGAGCGTCAAGACCTCAACGGATCGATGTTTGAAGTACCGGAGACAACTCATTGGCAGTCAATTTCAGCAATATTTGCTGGGATGCTCAGATAGAGAATAGCAAAAACACAAAAAGAGCAGCCTGCGAATCAACTACCGACTTCGATTCCATGCCTTTCAACATTCTATTTCGAAATCAAACCGAGGACGCGGCTATGGCGAACTGATATCAGTGGTTGTGTTTTGTCTGCTTTAGCGTTTGCTCTATTTGTGCACAAGCAGTAACTATTCGATCGGCCCATCCTGCATCAAAACGTAAAGAGCTAGAGCTAGCCGATAAACCGGCCGCAGGGAAGCCGGAGTCGTCGAATATTAGGGAGCCAATACAGCAAACACCGAGTTCATTCTCTTGCTCGTCACATCCATATCCACGCCGATAACTCATGATAGACTCATCTACAAGTGCCTCCACGCTCTGTACGCTGTTTGGGGTGTGTTTCCGGATGTTTGTCCGCTCGCAATACTTCAAAATCGCATCTCGCCCCTCAAATCCGAGGATTAGCTTTCCGATTGAAGTTGTGTGTAATGCGGCTAGCGAATTGACTGGGTGATAGGCAAGCAGGTTCTGGGAGGGTAGCTCACAATGGATAAACTTTAGAGAGTCGCCCTCTCGTACTGCAAGGTTGATCGCAGTACCGACCTGATCTCTCAGAGACTTCATAATAGGGAGAGCCGACTTAATAATCTCTGCGTTTGATGACCTGTGGCTGTACAGTCGAAACAGCTTCGCCTCAACTTGATACTCTCCCGAGCCTACTTTTCGTACTAGCGCATTAGCTACAAGCGCATTCAGTATTCTATGTGCGGTAGCAACATTCAGTCCTGTTTCGGCCGAGACTACTTTTAAGCGCACAGGTGAAGAGTACCGCATCAGTACGTCTAAAACTGAAACGGTGCGGTCAATGACTTGAATGTTACTAGTTGCCATAAGCCTATCCGAAATCCGGGTGCCACTTAAAAGCACCCGCTGAGTTTATTTTGATAGATTCGCGTACCAAGCCCCGATCAAGCGCCGCTCTTCGGGAAGCATCCCAGTCATGTTTCCTAGCGGCATCGCTTGAGTTGCTACTGACTGCGCATGAATACGAGCAGCATTCAACAAAATGTCCTGAGCAGATTCGAGAATTACTCCTGCTGGGGCAGTGACAAACATTTCACTTGTTGGGTTCGCTGCGTGGCAGGACGAGCAACGCTCATTCACGATTGCTGTAACCTCCTCAATGCTAACTTTCACCGTGTTTTGAGACACCGGAATGTCACCGCGATTAGGGTGTGTTACAAAAGCTAGTGCAACCATTCCGAGAGCAGCAACTGGTATTGCCCATGCGAAGTTTTGAGAGTTGTGTCTTGTATTAAAGTAGTGGCGGACCAACACACTCAAAATCGCGATGGCAAAAAGAATCACCCAATTCCACTCGCTACCATAGGTGCTCGGGAAATGGTTGCTGATCATAATGAACAGAACGGGTAGTGTCAGATAGTTGTTGTGACGCGAGCGCAACAGGGCACGGGCAGGCTGCGTTGGGTCTGGCTCTCGGCCCTCCTTAATTGCGGACACTAAGTCACGCTGTCCTGGCATAATTACTCGGAAGACGTTACCGGCCATCATAGTGCCAGTTATTGCACCTATGTGAATGTAGGCTGCACGGCCGCTGAAAACCATATTGAGCGCATACGCGGTAGCCACTAGAAGCAGGAGGAGAACAAGGCCAAGCAGAGCTGGGTTTTTACCTAATGCCGATTCACATAAGAAGTCATAAATAAACCATCCGGCCAACAACGCAGCAACGCTTATAGCAATCCCTTGCAATGGCGTTAGGTTTGAATCTGGTGCGAGCAGATATAGTTCAGCATTGAGGTAGTACACAACGGTCAGTAACACAATCCCGCTCAAAAAGGTCGCGTATGCTTCCCATTTAAACCAATGCAGATGCTCTGGCATCTGTGGTGGAGCTAGTTTGTATTTCTCCAGGTGATAGATACCACCGCCATGAATCGCCCACAGGTCACCGGACAGCCCTGTTTTGGGGTTAACACGATTAAGATTATTCTCTAACCATACAAAGTAGAACGAAGCGCCTATCCAGGCGATGCCGACAATCATGTGAACCCAGCGCACGACCAGATTCATCCACTCAATGTAATGGGGATCCATTTGTTTTCCTCCAGGTATTGTTTTTTATTCTTAATAGTCCAACACGCGTATGTCAGAGTCCGTGAAAAAGTGCTCATCGCAGTTGCTGCCAGCTCCTGAGCGATCAACGATTAGAAAATCACTGTTGTCTTCAAGCACAAGGATAGGGTGGTGCCAAGTCCCCCGAGCGTAGTTTACGCCCTGATTTCCATTCGAAATAAATGCCCGCATCTCAGATGGCTCTGGCTGATCGGCCGCTGGCGCAACCACGATTAGAAACTTTTGTCTATCCATAGGGATAAACGCTTGGCTTCCTTTCGGATGTCGTTCGAGCATCTCTATCCGAAGGGGATAGTTAAGTTTATTCGCGTGAAAAATACTTATGATCGCTTCATCGTCAGGCGCTGAAGTCTCGACTATCGCAAGTTTATTGTATCGCTGTGTATAGCCGTTATTGATAGCGAAATGGTCACTGCCTTCACGTTCTATTACTTCACCAAAATTCACGAAAGCTTCTTTAGTCAGCGGTTCTACAATCAAATTATTCATTTGCTACTCCTGACTCGGCTTTCCGAATAAGCGAATCCGGCTGATACCGCCGTCAGGGAAGATGTTTACTTTGACGTGTGTGATAACGCCCAGATCATTTAGTTCTGAAAAGCTATGTTCGGCATCCATTGAGAGCTTCTGATTCGGCAGCAATTCTCTCCAAAAGAGGCTTTGCGTGGCTATTTGGTCATCTGTACCGCCACTGACATAAGCCCCTTGAATAGAACAGCTGTCGGGGTAGTTACCCTTAAAGTGAGCAGTATCAACGAGTACCTCGGTTATCGTTCCAGGGTGTCCTAAAGCAACAATAACCCAATCGTTACCTGGCACGCGGCGACGTGCAGTCTCCCAGCCGTCTCCCATATTGATACCGCGTCCCGGGTTGAGAATGTTAGCCATCTTCCCGAAATGCTCGTCGGAGCATGCGAGCGCCCGGCCGCCGTGAAGAGAAGCGGCCAGGTCCACTCGATCTTGTTTGGCAAGTGCGCTCCAGTCGCAATGTGGGGTGCCGTAAACTCTTAGCCGGGCGATTCCGCCATCAGGATAGATGTTTAAACGGATATGGGTATAAGGCTGGCTCTCTTTTACCTCAAAGAAGTGGTGGTTATTACCTGTGAGATCAACGGCCGCTAGTATCTCTTCCCAACCTTCGTCATCAGCGCCTGGATCAACGTCTGGCGAGTAAATAGCATCTACAGACGCTGATGGCGGGAAATTTCCGGTGAAATAGGTTGTATCGATCGTAATGCCAGCTACAGATCCCGGTACGCCCAATTTCACGATGGCAAAGTCATAGCCCTCAAAACGCTTGCGTCGAGACTCCCATCCGTCCATCCATTTGCCGGCGTTGTCAAACACACCCTCTTTCCACACCGGAGACTCATGATTGAGCATTCGATTAACATCTGCAAACCAATCGTCGGTAACAAAGACTGCTTTGGCACCGAGTCTGCTATCGGCTAAGTTAACCATCTGTGTAATTTTTGATTCGTTCATAAAACTATCCTGTTTCAGAGTTCAGCTAGGCGGAACATAGCAATTTTATTGATCTGGTCGAACGCGGTTATCAGCTCATCTTCTGGACTAAAGTGAATCCGCTCACGGAAGCCTGCAAGAATTGCGTGTTTGTTGCTCCCTTTCACTGCCATGATGAAGGGAAACTTAAACTTATCTTTATAACGGGTGTTGAGGTCCGTGAATTCCTCAAACTCTTCATCAGTGAGGGTATCGATCCCAGCGCTTGCTTGCTCGTTCGTTGATGCGGTAGTTAATTCACCCGCTCTTGCAGCCTTGCCAGCCAAATCGGGGTGAGCAATTACCACACCGAACTTTTCGGCAGCATCTGCGGTCATGAAGACCTCTTTTAGAAGCTGAGCCATAGCATCAATATCGTCATGAGATGCGTTTATGCCTCGCTCATAGGCGCGCTCGGCTATCCACGCAGAGTGCTCGTAAATACCACCAAACTTCTCTACAAAATCCTCACGAGATAGAGAAGCTGGCGAACCAAATTTGAATTTACTCATCGTTTACTCCGGCTTGTGGTGTTTATGCCAATGGTGAGCTATATCGATCCGTCGGGCGAACCAGACCTTGTCGTGCTGCTTTACGTAGTCAAGAAATCGCTTCAGGCCCGCAATGCGGCCGGGCCGGCCCAAGAGTCTGCAATGCATACCAATCGACAGCATTTTTGGAAAAGTGGCTCCCTCGGCATAGAGAACATCAAATGCATCCTTTAAGTATTGAAAGAACTGCTCCCCGTTGTTAAAGCCTTGAACCTGCGCGAACCGCATATCGTTTGTATCCAAAGTATAGGGAATTACGAGGTGCTTTCCGTTTGGCCCATCTACCCAGTAGGGGAGATCGTCCGCATAGGAGTCTGAGTCATAGAGAAATCCGCCCTCATCCATCACTAGTTCACGGGTATTTGGGCTATCACGCCCCGTATACCAGCCCAGAGGACGTTGGCCCGTGAGGCGTTCGATGATCTTTATCGCTTCGAACATATCCTTGCGCTCATCCTCTATACTCATCTCCTGATAAGTAATCCATTTCAACGCGTGTGAGCAAATCTCATACTCAGCATCGACGAACGCTTTAGTAACCTCAGGGTGTCTCTCAAGTGCGGTGGCTACACCAAATATAGTCAAGGGTATCTGATACTCCTTGAAGGTATTCATGAGTCGCCACACGCCTGCACGGCTACCATATTCATAGATGGATTCCATACTCATGTGACGCTGATTTGGGAAGGGCACGGCGGAGGGCATTTCAGAAAGAAAGGCTTCTGATTCAGAATCGCCGTGTAATATGCAGCGCTCACCACCCTCTTCGTAATTCAACACAAATGACAAGGCGATACGAGCGTCGCCGGGCCAAGAGACTTTTGGTGGATTCGAGCCGTAACCGACTAAATCGCGGGGGTAGTTAGACATCTGACCTCTCCTTTTTTGTATACAATATAATATACAATAAAAATTGACTAGTTCTTTGTGAAAAATTTCTTTCTTTGTTGTGCAGCGTGTAATCATTTAGTAGTGTTATTGTATTCATAATTTGCATTCTTTGCGAAGAGTGCTGTAAATAGCGTTAGGAGATCACAATGGCTGGCTTAACTACCCACGTTTTGGACACCGCGAACGGCTGCCCAGGCAACGAAGTTGCACTCAAATTGTTTGTTGTGGAAGGTGATAAATTGACGCTTGTTAAAGAGGCTGTCACTAATAGCGATGGTCGCGTAGACAGCCCACTTCTGAGCGAAGAAAGTATCGCCGCAGGAACGTATGAGCTGCATTTCGAAGCGGGCGAATACTTCAGAGGAAAAGGTGTGAGGCTGCCCGAACCAGCATTTTTAGATACTGTGGTCATACGCTTTGGTGTTGCTGACACAGCAGCGCATTACCATGTTCCACTCTCTATTTCGCCTTACGCATATTCAACCTATCGTGGGAGCTAAGATGCCGGAACGGACTCGTAGAGATGTAAAGCAGGTAGGTAAAAAGGCAACGTTGGAAGTGGCGGTGTATCGGCACATATTCGATGCGATATTGGAGTTCAAGTTGGCGCCCGGTACGCGACTCAAAGAGGAAGAGTTGACAGAGATCTTCGACGTTTCGCGCACCATTATTCGCGCTGCTCTCGGGCGACTTCACCATGAGGGAGTCGTTGAGATGATACCTAACAAAGGTGCCTTCGTCGCTAATCCTAACATCGATGATGCCAAACAGATATTGGAAGCTAGGCGATTGATTGAGCTTGCAGTCGTAGAGCGTGCAGTCGACCAGCGAGTAGAAATAGGAAAGGGTTTCGATATTCTGCGCGACATGGTGGAGTTGGAACACCAAAAAAGCCAAAGCGGCGATAAGGGTGGTGCTTTGCGATTGTCTGGTGAGTTTCATCTGCGGCTTGCAGAATTTTGTGGCAACGCGCCTCTCTCGGGTTTTTTGCGATCTTTGGTCCCCCAGACATCTTTAATTATCGCGCTGTATCAAGTTAGCGAAGGGAAACAGTGCTCCATTGATGAACACTTCGAGCTTGTTGAAGCGATTGAGAATGGAGAGAAAGAGAAGGCAGTCCAACTGATGGGTGTGCATTTAGACCACATTGAAAGCCGTCTATCATTTACGAGTCGACCAACTAGTTCGTCACTTGCGGAAATTTTTTCGAATGCCCGCCTAAGCTGACCCGTGAGTAGTGACCAAATTTCGTTTTTAGATACCTTACGCTCTGCGCACCCAAGTGCAGAGCTTACTCCAAAGCGCCTTATTAAGGGCTAACAATAAAAACCCCTGGAGGGATTAAACATGGCAAACAACGAAATGACGCCTGCGCAAATGCGGGACCCCAATTACACGCCTCCGATGCACATAGCGATCCCTCTGGGAATTCAGCATGTCTTAGCAATGTTCATTGCAAACGTAACTCCCGCAATAATCATTGCTGGTGCCGCTGGATTCGGTTTTGGATCCAACTCACCTGATTTCCCTAATATGATCTACATGATGCAGATGTGTATGTTGTTGGCCGGTGTTACAACACTCCTTCAGACAATAGGTGCTGGTCCTGTGGGTGCGCGTCTTCCAATTGTTCAAGGTACAAGCTTTGCGTTCATACCAATTATGGTTCCTCTTGTCGCAGGCGGTGGCGTTGAAGCCATGGCGATGGTGACTGGTGGTGTACTCGTTGGTGGTCTCTTCCAGGCAGCCCTTGCGCCATTCATTGGTCGTATGCGTTTTGCTCTTCCTCCGCTGGTGACTGGTTTGATCATTTTAATGATCGGCCTTTCTCTGTTAAAAGTCGGGATTCAGTATGCTGCGGGCGGTGTTCCTGCTATTGGTAAGCCCGAGTTCGGTTCTCTAGCAAACTGGAGTGTGGCAGGTTCGGTTGTAGTAGTGACACTGGCGCTTAAGTTCTTCTCGCGAGGCATGCTCAATACAGCGGCGGTGCTTGTAGGTCTTATCGTTGGCTATGTCCTCGCTTATGCGATGGGTATGGTTAGCTTCGATAACGTCGGCCGCGCCGCATCCTTTGCTATGCCCAAGCTATTCCCGTTCGGTATTGAGTTTGGCGCAGGAGCAGTAATCGGTATCGTGATGATGTCTTTCATCTCAGCTATTGAAACCGTGGGTGACGTTTCAGGTATCACTAAAGGTGGCGCGGACCGTGAAGCTACTGACAAAGAGATCGAAGGTGCAACTTACGCGGATGGTCTAGGTACTGCACTTTCAGCATTCGCTGGAGCGCTTCCAAACACCTCGTTCTCTCAGAATGTTGGTTTGATTGCGATGACCCGCGTAATGAGCCGTCATGTAGCGACTATCGGCGCGATCTTCCTGATTATTTGTGGACTTGTGCCAAAGGTGGGCGCAATAATCTCCACTGTTCCAATTGAGGTACTGGGCGGCGGTGTAATCGTGATGTTCGGTATGATCGCTTCTTCTGGGATGAAGATGCTAGCAGATGTTGATTGGAATACTCGAAATATGATGATCTTTGCGGTGTCCCTATCTCTAGGACTGGGTCTGCTCCAAGTGCCAGAGGCTCTTCAGCATCTAAACGGTACTGTTCAAGCACTATTAACAACGGGTCTGTTGCCTGCGGCTGTGTGTTCAATAGTCCTCAATCTTGTAGTTCCCCACCCCAAAGGCGATTGATCGTTACCCTCCGAGATGAATCTCGATTCTTGTTCTCGAAAGGCGTAATAGGGGAGAGCCGAACTAGGGCTCTCCCCTTTTGTTCTAGTGCCAGTCACTAGTACTTCGCTTCTAGTTGTTTGAAACGCCCCTGCTCTGAAAATCTCGCGATTAACTCCTTTCCACTTTCGTTTGATCCAAGCATTCCCTGGCTGAATTGTTGCTGTAAAGAGAGATATGTCGCTCTAACGGCATCCTCAAAACCAGAATGTCCGGAGAAGCGAATTTTTACATTTAGGTTAGCCAGTTCGTCGTCAGTTCCGAGATCGGGTTCACCGTAGCTTATAAGCATTATCGGCAGGTCGCATTCGTTTGCCCAAGTGGCTAAACGATCACGGTTTGTACAGCCGAACAGGCAGATGCCGTCAACGCCTGTATGCGCATATGCTTTGATACGCTTTACCATTTCTTCTGTAGGTTGATCGGCGTGCGTACGGGCAAAAATAGCAGTTTCGGTGTTTTTGCGTGCATCGAGTGCAGCTTTAAGTTTTGCACAAGCCTCATCGATGGGGTAGAGCGCCGCCTGTGTTGTTCCTCGGGGCTTTGGGATAATCGTGTCCTCTAGAGTGATTAGAGAAGCGCCGGCGTGTTCCAACTCTTCAATCGTGCGCATTACGTTTAGAACGCTACCGTATCCACTATCACCATCTACGATCATCGGCAATTCAGAGACGCGGCATATTTTTCGAGTTTGAGAAACTAGTTCGTTCAAGGTGAGTAAGAATACATCCGGTGCTCCGAGAGCTTGAAGTGATGCTACTGAACCGCCCAAAATCCCAACTTCGAAACCAATTTCGCATGCCATCCTTGCACTCAGTGGATCAAATATCGAAGCGCATTTGGTGACACTGTCTCTCTCTATAATTTCTCGAACTGACTTGTTTAACACGCTAAGTTCTCCTTCAGATTTTCACGATACGTGATGCAATTATTTGTTAATTGAAATAAAAGTGTATACATTAAACTGATCCAATGTATACAGATATGCGTCGGATGAATAAAAATAAAGGAGATCGAAATGTCACAGAGCAAATCTGTAAATGAACAAAATGGCGAGCTCATTTATGGTTTGGACGACAAACCTAATCCCGCCGTGGCTTTCTTTGCTGCCCTTCAGCATGTTTTAGCTAGCATCATCGGTATTATCACTCCAACACTAATAATCGGTGGTGTGCTTGGGCTTGGCTCCGAGATTCCCTATCTTGTGAGTATGGCCTTAATCGTATCAGGGGTCGGAACCTTCATTCAGGCTCGTCGAATAGGCCCAATAGGTTCCGGCCTTTTGTGCCTTCAAGGGACCAGTTTTGCATTCTTGAGCTCGATTCTAGCGGCGGGATTTATAGTCAAGAACAATGGTGGCGGCCCTGACGAGATACTAGCGACAATATTTGGCGTCTGTTTCTTCGCTGCTTTTGTAGAAATGTTTTTAAGCCGATTCATTCGGCAGTTACGTAACATTATTACTCCGGTTGTAACGGGTACCATCATTCTTATTATTGGTTTGTCGTTGATCAAAGTCGGTATGACTGATTTGGCAGGCGGTGTTAAAGCGCCCGATCTAGGCTCCTTGAGCAATCTGGCACTCGGAGGTTTGGTTATGGTGGTGATCATTTTCTTGAATCGCTTCAGAATACAAACACTGCGACTCAGCGCCGTTGTTATCGGTCTCGCTGTCGGTTATGTCGTGGCATATTATATGGGACGAGTCGACTTCTCTAGTCTGTCCGACGCTGGGCTAATTTCTATTCCTGTACCATTTAAGTATGGGTTTGCGTTCGATTTCGCAGCTTTCCTTCCAATCGCGATACTCTTTGTAGTGACTGCGCTTGAAACCACAGGTGATCTGACGGCGAATAGCATGATCTCTCGTCAACCGGTGAGTGGTCCGGTTTATTTGGAACGCATTCGGGGCGGTGTTTTAGCTGATGGATTCAATTCTGCTTTGGCTTCAGTGATGAATAGCTTGCCAATGACAACATTTAGCCAGAACAATGGTGTTATCCAACTTACGGGTGTTGCTAGTCGTCACGTAGCGAAATTTATAGCGTTAATACTTGTTTGTGTGGGGCTCTTCCCAATCGTTGGTAAAGTACTTCAGCTCATGCCAAAACCGGTACTTGGTGGAGCGACTATTATTATGTTTGCGACCGTTGCAGTAGCTGGGGTAAAGATACTTGCTACTGCTGATCTAAACCGCCGTAATGTGCTGATAATAGCGGTTTCACTTGGCCTAGGTCTCGGTGTTGCGGCTGTTCCCGAAGTACTTACTCAATTTCCTCCTATGTTGAAAAACATTATAGGTTCTCCGATCACCTTAGGGGCGCTCTCAGCAATTGCTCTTAACATCTTCCTACCAGACACAGCTGCCAAACCCTCAGAGGTGGAAGAAGGTGTAATAAGTAATGTTGCGCCTAAATTGGATTCACTTTCAAACGCTTGAATGAGTCACGGCTGCACATTGATGTGCTTTCAGCCGGCCTTTGAGGTCGGCTGTTTTTTCTTTAGGTTCTTGCGCCAAGGCCTTTGGATAGGTGGAAAGCCGCAATACGCGTTGATTTTATTAAGGGCTCTAAAGTCTCGTCTCTCACTCGAGCTACGGGACCAGAGATTGAAATACCAGCTATGACTTCCCCAGTTGCTCCGTACACTGGAGCTGCAATACAGCGCATCCCTTCAAACCTCTCTTCGTTATCAATCGCGATACCGCGCTCTCGAATCAAAATGAACTCAGATTCGAACTCGGCCCTCTCAGTCAGAGTCACGTCAGTAAACCGGTCGTAGCTTACGGACTTGAATAGCATAAGTCGCTGATCGAGCGGTAAACTCGCGGCTATAGCTTTGCCGATGCCTGACGCATGCCAAGATGCACGGGTGCCAGGCCTAAAAAAAGCTCTGATAGCGTGGTCCGTCTCATGCTGCGCGATGAATACGACGTCTCGTTTATCAAGAATGCCTAAGTTCGCTGTTTCACCAGTCTCCTGGGATAGGTTTCTAAGTATGGGCCTAGCTAAGTCCATGAGTTTAGCGGCGCGAGGGAACGACGCTCCCACCCGGAAACACTCAACGCCAATAGACCAAGTCGAGTCAAGTTTAGACTGGGTTACGAAGCCTTGACCCCCGAGTGTATCGAGCAGACGGTGTACGGTCGATTGTGGCCAATCTAGGTCTAAGGCAAGGTCATGTAAGGAGATGCCTTCATGCTTTGCCAGCTCTTTGAGTACGATGAGTCCTTTCTCTAAGACTTTTGCTGTTGCGGTGTTGCTGCCTGCTTCTCGTGGACGTCCTCGCCCTCTTTGGGTAGCGCTCATGATGTGTGCCTTGAACAATGTATTGGATCACGAAGGAGCTTACATAATATTCCATTTATCGTAAATATTTCTCATTAGAAAATATTAAACTATTGATTTATATAGCCAATATATATTCAATTTAATTGTATACAATAAAAATCGGGATAATTTTAATTCCTCTCCGCAGATCGTAGAGTAGTGGCATAAAGCAATAAGAGGTCACTATGAATCTATCAAACCCAGTATTTATACCCGGTCCAACAAACATGCCGGAAGCGATTCGCAAGTCTATCGAATTGCCTACCGTTGATCACAGACGCCCGAGTTTCAAGGCCGAGATCGAGAGACTCAACGATGATATTAAGAAAGTCCTGAAAGCCGAGGATGCAGATTTATTTTTGTTTCCAGCGACGGGTACGGGTGGTTGGGAAGCCGCAATAGCAAACACTCTACGTGCGGGTGACAAAATATTGGCTTGTCGCCATGGTGTGTTTTCGAACAAGTGGATAGAAATGTGCCGTGGTTTTGGGTTAGACGTGCAGGTCATCGAGTGCGACTGGCGCGGACCCGCCCAACCCGCACTTATCCAGCAGGCGTTAGAGGCCGATACGAAAGGTGAGATTCGTGCTGTCCTTGCGACGCACAACGAAACGGCAACGGGTGTTAAAAGTGACCTTTGCGCAATACGACGGGCGATAGATGCGGCTAATCACGATGCTCTCTTTTTTGTAGATGGTGTCAGCTCCATTGCATCAATGGACTTTCGAATGACCGAATGGGGGATTGATGTTGCTGTCACTGGTTCGCAGAAAGGTTTTATGCTTCCTGCTGGTGTCGCCATTGTAGCTGTTCGAGAGAGAGCTCTAGCCGCATCTAAAACTGCCAATCTTCCAAAGTTCTTCTTCGATTTTGGTCAGATGACTACGACGATCGCGTCAGGAGGGTATCCTTATACGCCACCAACCCAGCTACTCGCCGGTTTGCAACTGGCATGCGATATGTTGCTGGAAGAAGGGCTTGAGGCTGTATTTGATAGGCATTTCTACATCGCAGAGGGTGTCCGCCGTGCGGTTAAAGCTTGGGGCATGGAAATCTGTGCAAACTCACATTGCTGTGAATCAGACACTGTTACCACGGTAATTCTTCCTGAGGGGTGTGATGGTGCTGCGCTCACTGGGCATGTCTACGAGCGTTACCAGATGTCGTTTGGCGTCGGACTCGGTCAGTTTGCGGGTAAAGCTTTCCGCATTGGTCATCTTGGACTATTGAGTGAGTCTCAAATGCTGTGCGGTCTCGCGACAATCGAGATGGCAATGAAAGATCTAGATTTTCCGATCGAGCTCGGCAGTGGTGTTGCCGCGGCTCAGGCCTGGTACTGCCGTGAAATGTCTTTGTCTCAATCTGCCAAGGAGGTTGCTTGATTATGTCGAGCCCAATTAACTGTATTGGTCTGCACGATGTTCGTAAGGCAAGCGATTTAACGTTTGAGCACGTGCTTCAGGCGAGAGAGCGAATTAACGATCACATCCATCGCACTCCAGTACTGACATCGAGTTACCTAAACAATCTGATCGGTGCGGAGATTTTTTTTAAGTGTGAAAACTTCCAAAAAGCTGGTGCATTCAAAGTAAGAGGGGCCAGTAATGCGGTATTTGGACTGACCGAAGAACAAGCGAAGGCAGGCGTGTGTACGCACTCTTCTGGAAACCACGCCCTGAGCCTCTCTTATGCGGCCGGGCGTCGTGGCATCCCATGTAATGTTGTTATGCCCAGGACTGCACCACAGGCGAAGAAGGATGCTGTCAGAGGGTACGGTGGGATCATTACCGAATGTGAACCATCAACCTCGTCGCGCGAGGAGGTATTTGCGAAGGTACAGGAGCAGACTGGGGGCGAATTCATTCACCCATACAACGATCTGAGGGTGATTGCTGGGCAAGCAACATGCAGTGCTGAGCTACTCGAACAAGTGGAGGGTCTAGACACCATTGTTGCTCCGATCGGTGGCGGCGGCATGATTTCTGGTACCTGTCTGACACTCTCTAATCTCGCTCCAAAAATTCAAATTATTGCGTCAGAGCCTGAACAGGCTGATGACGCAGCAAGGTCTTTTAGAGCGGGCCACATAATAGCGGATGATGCACCTAGCACTATTGCTGATGGTCTCAAGGTACCGCTCAAAGAGAACACTTGGTATTTCGTCGAAAAGTATGTGTCTGACATTTTGACTGCCAGTGAACAAGAGATCATTGATGCGATGAAGCTGACTTGGCAACGAATGAAGATCGTTATGGAGCCAAGTTGCGCGGTACCTCTAGCAACTCTCATTAAGCATCGTGACCAATTTAGAGGCCGGAGGATTGGCGTCGTTATTACAGGCGGTAACGTTGATCTCGACTTGCTGCCTTGGATCAATCGTTAGAATTTGGAGAAAATTATGCTGTTAACTCAAGACTATGAAGTTGGTTTTAATATTCCAGCTGCCGTTGGAATGGATGAGTCGGAGATTCAGACACCTTGTTTAGTACTCGATTTGGACGCGCTAGAACGAAACATTATAAAGATGGGCAAGTTCGCAAAGGATATGGGTGTACGTCATCGCGTGCATGGCAAGATGCATAAATCTGTTGATGTAGCCAAATTGCAAGAGCAACTGGGTGATGCATGTGGCGTTTGTTGTCAGAAAGTAAGCGAAGCAGAAGTTTTTGCACGTGGAGGTATCAAAGATATTTTGGTCTCCAACCAGGTTCGCGAACCTGCGAAGTTGCGCAGGCTGGCGCGCTTGCCACTTTTCGGTGCACGCGCAATTGTTTGTGTAGATGATATCGAAAATGTCGCTGAGCTGTCAGCTGCCGCTCAAGATGCAGGTACAACAATTGAGTGTTTGGTTGAGATTGATTGTGGTGCAGGGCGCTGCGGCGTTACAACAACGCAAGCAGTGGTAGAGATTGCGACGGCAATAGATAAAGCGCAAAACCTGAAATTCGCGGGTATCCAAGCTTATCAAGGTGCAATGCAGCATCTGGATTCATACTCTGACCGCAAGGCCGCCGTTGACGTAGCTATTGCTATGGTAAAAGACGCGGTTGATAGTTTGCGAGCGATAGGTCTTGAATGCGACATCGTTGGCGGTGGTGGTACGGGCTCCTATTATTTCGAGGGCAATTCGGGCGTTTATAACGAACTTCAATGCGGTTCCTATGCATTTATGGATGCAGATTATGGACGGATATTGGATGACAAAGGCCAGCGTATCGACCAAGGTGAGTGGGAGAACGCACTCTTTATCCTAACGACTGTTATGAGCCACGCTAAAGCTGAAAAAGCGATTTGTGATGCGGGCTTAAAAGCACAATCAGTTGACAGTGGTTTGCCGGTTATCTTTGGTCGAGACGATGTTAAATACATAAAGTGCTCAGACGAGCATGGCGTAATCGAGGATACCTCAGGTGTACTCAAGGTCAACGACAAGCTGCGCCTAGTTCCCGGCCATTGCGACCCAACATGCAATGTGCACGACTGGTACGTTGGGGTTCGCGGTGGAAAAGTCGAAGTACTATGGCCGGTCTCTGCACGCGGTATCTCTTACTAATTTCGTTCAACTGATGTTGGACTCTAAGAGTTCAACATCGAATCTTCCTGAGATCTAACATGAACATTCAACTCATAGATGAGCAGCAGGTTGCATCTGTGCTCAACCCACAGAACAGTTTTGAAGCGGTACGTGATGTATTTGTTTCAATGGAGACTGAGGCACGTAATTTTCCGGTCATACGTGAGAATCTCGGCTTCGAAGATGCGATCTATGGTTTTAAATCAGGCTTTGATCCGATTTCTGGGGCATTGGGGCTTAAATCCGGAGGATACTGGCCAAATAACAGTGCTAAAGGTCTTGCGAATCACCAGTCGACCATTTTTATGTTTGACCCTCATACGGGCCAATGTATTGCTGCACTGTCAGCGAATTTGATTACTGCGCTTAGAACAGCAGCAGCCGCTGCCGTGTCAGTGGATACTTTGGCTCGCCAAGATTCTGAAACTTTGGCGCTAATCGGCACTGGGCATCAATCCTCTTATCAACTGGAAGCTGTATTGCGTGTTAGGAAGTTTAAGAAAGTTTATGTTTGGAATCGATCCAAGCGTGAAATTAGTCGTCACTATCAAGTGGCTGCTCAATTCGGTGTAGAGCTTTGTGAGGTAGGTCTTGAGGAGGCATGCCGCGAAGCTGACGTCATAGTGACAATTACTTCCAGCTTTAATCCGCTTATTAAGTCTGAGTGGGTTCGAGATGGAGTCCATTTGGCTTGTATGGGCACCGATACGCGGGGTAAATGCGAAATAGAGGTGCCCCTATGTGCTCGTGGTGTGTTGTTTACAGACGAATTGGCACAGTCAATAAGTATTGGAGAATTTCAGCATTGTGATACCTCCGTAGTTATTAACACACTTGGCTCTGTGCTCACTGATAAATTACCTGGACGCACTTCTGAGACAGATATAACGATCTTTGATGGTACTGGTGTGGGCCTTCAAGATCTGGCTTGCTCTCGGTTAGTCCTCAATGGTCTACAAAGTGTTTAATGGAACTGTAGAAAAATTGCACTTTTTGGCTGAAGCTTTAAATGAAACAACTTTGAGCTTCAGCCAAATCGTATTTTCTAAGCACAGCTCAGTTGCGATAGCCATCGTCATTGCGGTTTCTGTATCAGCTCCCACATCGATTGTGAGTGCACTGGTAGCCGCTTTTGCCGGAATGTTAGGGATAGCCTTCTTTGTGCATCGCCGAGTGGTTAGCAGCGATCTAATAATGAACTCAACCTTGGTCGGTCTGCTTCTGGGTGCATATTTAGACTACTCTCCCTATTCAGTTGCGGTGGTCGTAGTGGCGGGAGGATTGGCTGGTTTACTTACACTACTGCTTCGCTCTTATTTCAAAGTGTATACGCTACCCTTTGTGGTTTGTTTAACGCTGATACCCTTGCTTTTTGATCTCCCTGCGTTTCAGCCGGCTGGCAGCGTCCTTGATCTGCCATTTAAATCGTTCATTTTAGACATCTTTGTGAAACCTCTGGGTGCGATATTTGGATTAAATAGTGCTGCCGCATCTTTAATCCTCCTCGTAGGTATTGCAATCAACTCGCGTTCAGCCGCGACTGCTTGCATCTTATCGGGTCTCTCAGGATCAATTGTCGCGATGGGGTTTGGAGCAGATATATCTACGGTAGCTACGGGTATCTTCGGCGTAAATACTATTTTGGCGATGCTTGGTGCGCATTACTCGCTAAGGTGCTCTCTCCCCTCAATCGTCTTTGTGGTATTTCTAACAGCCCTTCTTGAACAGTTGCTAAGAATTATCGGGCTGTCTTTCTACACACTGCCATTCATGATCGTTTTGTGGATGTATTCGTCTTTGAGTAAACGGCTCACGAGACGCATTTACCTCAGCAATTAGATTGTAATAAATCATTTAACAACGGCTTCAAGAGGTCAACTATGACACGTGAATTTCGTAAAGATGCTCTGTACTACCATGAGTTTCCAAGACCGGGAAAGATACGTATCGAACTGTCAAAGCCAGCCGACACATCTCAAGACCTATCATTAGCCTACTCGCCGGGTGTGGCTGAACCAGTCAGAGAAATCGCAAGGGACCACGAGAACGCTTACCGATACACAGGTAAAGGAAATCTAGTGGCAGTAATTTCTGATGGTTCTGCAATCCTTGGTCTTGGCAATTTGGGACCATTGGCATCCAAACCGGTTATGGAGGGCAAAGCGTTATTATTCAAACGATTTGCAGATATCGACTCAATTGATATTGAAGTAGACGCCTCTACGCCCGAGGAATTTATAGATACCGTAGCAAACATTGCTGATACGTTTGGTGGAATTAATCTTGAGGACATCAAGGCGCCCGAATGTTTTGAAATAGAGAGGGCTTTGATTCAGCGTTGTAAAGTACCGGTATTTCATGATGATCAACACGGCACGGCTATCGTAACGGCTGCTGGAATGCTGAATGCTTTGGAGCTCGCTGGAAAAAAAATAGAAAGCGCTTCTTTTGTATGTCTTGGCGCTGGTGCCGCGGCCACAGCATGCATGAAACTGCTCCTCCAAATTGGAGCCCAAAAAGAGAATATCTATTTATTGGACCGCAAGGGAGTTATCCATTCCGGTCGTAGCGATTTAACCCCGGAGAAGGAAGTCTTTGCCTTGGAAACTAATAAACGTTCCTTGGAAGACGCGATCGAAGGCGCCGATGTTTTTTTAGGCCTGTCAGGAGCCGACCTGCTATCGCCTGAACACTTACTGTTGATGGCGGATAACCCTATCGTCTTCGCTTGCGCCAATCCAGATCCGGAAATCAGACCTGAAATTGCACGGCAAACACGGGACGATGTCATCATAGCAACTGGGCGATCGGATTACCCTAATCAAGTCAACAATGTCCTTGGCTTCCCCTTCATTTTCCGCGGTGCACTCGATGTTAGGGCTCGTGTAATAAATGACGAAATGAAGATTGCTGCTGTTCTGGCTCTTGCCGGTCTAGCAAAACTGCCTGTGCCTCGAGAGGTGTTAGATGCGTACGGGCTGGAACATTTAGAGTTTGGTCGCGACTACATTCTTCCAAAAGCGACAGATTCTCGCCTCTTAGACGCAATATCTTCAGCTGTGGCAAAGGCTGCTGTTGAGACTGGTGTAGCAAAGATTAGCTCTTAAAAATAACGGGGAAGTTTTTATGATAAATTTAAAGCGATTGGATATCGACGACGCACATCTACTTATAGACGGCGCACGGGAAAAAAGCCTAGAAATGGGTGTGCCTATGTGTATCGCTATAGCTGATGAGTCAGGCAACTTGATTGCGTTTGAGCGAATGGACGGCGGTAAAACTGCGAGTGTCATAATTGCTCAGGAGAAGGCGTTTACTGCAGCGGCAGCTAGAAAAGCTACCCACGAATATAACGCAGCATGTGTGCCTGGCAGCCTCGTTTTTGGTATTCATACAAGTCACGACGGAAAGATTTCCACAGTTGGCGGCGGGATTCCTATTACCTTCGAGGGGCAGGTTGTCGGTGGTATTGGAGTAAGTTCGGGCCTTCCAGAACAGGATATAGAGTGCGCCGAAGCAGGAATCTCTTACTGGATGTCTTGTAACAATTTTCAAAGGAACTGCGCATAGTCTATCTACTAGCTAATGCAGTAATAAAAGGACAGTCGGATTTTGTCAGAGTCAGTGTCTGACTTTGATGTGTATCGAACACTCGAATCTGGCAAAAGTATAGGCTTGTCCTTACTTTGATTTACGCTTTTAGCGTCTATCTAAGGGTAGCCCGTTTGGCAATGATTGTTGATTCAATCAAGCGGAAGGGCAACCCTCTTTTGTATCTTACGAGTAGTCCGTTCGTTTGACATCAGCGAGGTTTGTAGATTCGTAATACGCTGTCCATAAGTAAATTTTGTTTGAGCAACTTAGCGAAAGTCTGGTTGCGGGGATATTTCTGCCGTTCAGGCGCTCTATTTTATGACTGGCTGAAGGTCGGCAAAGGGCAAGATTCTGAGGTTGTCCGTCAAATCGTGAAATGTCTG
>Ga0209961_1000162_pt1 | contig 23815 bp, 21 predicted proteins | sample SalPonA_B_H2O_MG_FD_185719 | JGI IMG/M metagenome (GOLD analysis project Ga0209961, IMG submission 185719) | Water microbial communities from South San Francisco under conditions of wetland restoration - Salt Pond MetaG R2A_B_H2O_MG (SPAdes)... | ecosystem: Environmental > Aquatic > Non-marine... | reverse complement strand
GATTTTCTAACTAAATTGCGCTTCAGGACAACCTTGGCGGGCCTAGATGCTGAATATGGTCTGAAGCTACAAGCTTCCGAAGAAACGTCTAATCAAACCTATGTCGGTTTGACTGAACAAGATTTTGCCAAAGCTCCACAGCGTCGCTACGGCCTCAGTCGCCTAGATCAAATGAACAATGATCACCGTCAAGGTGTATTGAGTTTTGCGCTGACGGGTAAGCAATGGGAAATGACTAATCAAGCGTACTACAACGTTTTTAATCGAGATTGGTACAAGGTTGATAAAATTGATGGGGAAGGTATAGATGAGGTCCTGATATGTGCCACCATCGGATCTTGTAACGGGATGACCAGTACCTATGGCAATTATGATCAACAATGGGCGCAAGCTGTGCTAGGTGGTAATGTGTCGAGCGATGTTGCACTTAAGCACAACAATCGCGCCTATGTGGCAAAAGGCATCCAGTCTACATTGCATTGGTCGATCGATAATCATGCCATTGAAGCGGGAGTGCGCTATCACGAGGATTATGAATCTCGCTTACAGCCGGTAGACATCTATCGACAAGATGCCGAGGGTGGCTTTTTATTACAACAACTCGGTTCTGCGGACGAAACAAAGAAACGCAGCGTTGCCAGTTCTTTCTATGTTAGTGACGAAATACAAATGGGAGATGTAAAGGTTGTCCCAGGTGTTCGTTATGAGCGTTTTGATATTGCGGGTGTTCAGTCTAGTGAGTTACTAACTGGCTTGGCGTTCGGCTATCAACTGACGGAGAGTAGTTATGTTTTTGCTGGTGTACATGAGGGGATGTCACCCTCAGCGTCATCGCAAAGTGATGCTGAAAAAGCGATTAATACAGAGTTAGGTTGGCGATATCAGCAGGGTGCTAATGATTTGGAGGTTGTCGTTTTTCACAGCGATTACAACAATATTATTGGAATCTGCACAAATTCGGGTGGCGCTGGCAGTGTAGCCTGTGAGGCAGGTGATACTGAAAATGGTGGTAAAGCCACAGTGCAAGGCCTCGAATTACAAAGCGCTAGTCAAATTTATACTAAGCGTGGGTGGCAGATTCCTTTAAGCCTTACTTACACCTTTACTGATGCTACCTTTGACAGTGACTTCGTTGGTGCCAGTGTTTGGGGCGAAGTACAAACGGGGGATAGACTTCCCAACCTACCCAAACATCAAGTGGCTATGCAGCTGGGTGTAGCGAAAGGTGATTGGCATGGTGATTTGAGTCTGCGCTATCGCAGTAACAGCTGCAGCGCGGCGCGCTGTGAGGACTACGAAACTATTGATAGCTTTAGTACCGTTGATTTATCGCTGCGCCATCTTTTCGATACAAAGACCACACTGTATGCAAAAATTGACAATTTACTGGATGAGCAAGATGCCATTGTGTCACGCGAGCCGAAAGCCGGTGCTCGAGCACAGAAACCGCGAACATTTACGCTAGGGATGACCTACAGTTTTTAAAGCCGTTCTCGCTTTAGTTCCTTGCCCGCTGTTAGCGGGCTTTTTTTTATATCAACAAATGCTCTATGATGGCGAATGACTACAATAATCAGATATGGCTTTGATGGCGAATGACTACAATAATCAGATATGGCTTTTGCTCGGCGCTTTTTTTCTCAATGTTGGGTTGTGGTGGAAGCTCAACACATTCTCCATTGGGCGTTGCTCCGTCTTCACCACCATCCGTTGATACTCCTGCAGAAGAAAACCCAGAGACCGACTTAGCGCCTCCAGCTTCATTTCGTCTAGAAGCAGAGAGCTTTGAAGGTTACAGTGATACGACGCCAAGCAATAAAGGTGGCGCAGGTGATCCAAACATTGGAGTTGATCTAGAAACGACCAGTGATATTGGCGCGGGCTTAAATCTTAGTTGGACAGAACAAGGCGAATGGCTGGAATATACAATAGACGTTCCAGAAACTGCTGAATACCTTGTGACTGCTCGACTAGCGGCAGAGGCTAGTGGCGGCCAATTTCATTTGTTGATCGACGGTGAACGGCGCACCACAGTGTCAATATTTGGCACAGGTGGATGGCAATCATGGATGGATCAAAAGGTTTCGCTGGGAACAATTACGCAAGGCCGACACAATGTGAAACTGGAAATCACTAAGGGGCTTTTCAATCTCAATTATTTAGATTTTGCTCCGGGAAAACTCAATAGTTTACTCGCTGAAATAGGACCAGACAGTTTTACTGCACAAGTTGCCGTCCAGCAAATGGGTAATGGTTTTAATATAGGCCAGGTTTTTGAGACTGAAAACGGCAGTGCCAGAGAGTTTGCGCCAGTAAGAAAGAAAATTGATGCCTACTATGCGCTAGGTTATCGCCATGTTCGATTGCCTGTAACGTGGTCTATGCCTATCGATGGCCGTCCACTGGTAGATAGTGAGACAGGGGAATTAGATCCCGAACACCCTAGATTTAAAGTGATTGCCGATGTCATAAACTACGCACTTTCGCTTCCCGATCTTATTGTTATTATCAATGCACATCACGAAATCCCAATTAAACACAATAATCAGTGGTGGGTTTTGGCAAGACTGTGGCGCGATGTGGCTGAATATTTTCAGGGTGTTGATAGGCGCTTGATATTTGAGTTATTGAATGAGCCTCACAATGCTGATGGTCTTGCAATGCCGCCGTTCGATCTGCGAAATATGAGCCGATTAGCCTATCAAAATATTCGTGCAATTGATCCCTCTAGGATAGTGGTGATAAGCGGTAACCAGTGGGGTGCGGCGAGCGAATTAGCACGAACTTGGCCTGACCTAAATGGGGTCGGGAATGGGTTGGATGCCTATTTAATGGCTACTTTCCATCACTATGATCCATGGCTCGAGTTTCATAGTGAAGATACACCATCACGTGATTATCCTTTTACTGAGTTCACGCTAATTTCGCCGCTTGAAACTGCCGATCAATGGCGTCGAGGTTTAGGTGTGGAATTGCCAATTTATATAGGCGAGTGGGGTGTCGGCTGGGGTAAGCTTGAGACAACTATGGATTGTAATAACCTACGGTTCTGGTACCAGCAGCTACCTTTGGTTGCGGAGGAATTTTCTATGCCGACCACAGTTTGGGATGATGGCGGATGGTTTGCTATTTTCCGCTATGAAACAGGGCAGTTTATTAATAATTTAGCTCAATGTATTACTGGAGAGTGCGAATGGCAGGGGGTGGAGCGCTTTAATGAGGCCTGCCGCTGAGCGAAGATAAGGATTCATTTAATTTAACCTCCAAAACAGTACTAATTTTATTACAATAAATTTATATAAATTATAGACAGGTGTCTCTTGAGTAACGAATTCCCCACCGATGTAAAACTGGAACTCCGTAATTTTCGCGAGGAGGACTTAGATCAACTCGAAGTATTAATGGAGAAGGTCTACCCCGATCTTGGCGGTTCGTGGCCTCGTGCCACTTTACTGGCGTTGACAAAAGAGTTTTCTGAAGGGCAGATATGTATTGTCGATGGCGATCAGATTGTCGCTGCCGCTCTAACAGTAAAATGTGATCACGACCGTTTTAGCAAGGCCCATACTTATGATGATCTGATTGGTCGACGCGAGCGAATCAAACACGATCCCGAGGGCGACGCCTTGTATGGGATGGACGTGTTTGTGGACCCCGATTATCGTGGTTATCGATTAGGTAGACGGCTTTACGATGCTCGCAAGGATTTGTGCGTTAATCTAAATTTACAGGCTATTTTGTCGGGTGGACGGATTGTTGAGTACCACCAGTTTGCCCATGAAATGTCGCCCAAAGAATATATCATCGCGGTACGCCAAAGAGAAATCTATGACCCCATTCTGAGTTTTCAATTGGCGAATGATTTTGATGTAAAGCGTATCTTGAAGGATTATTTACCTGAAGATGAGCGTTCACGAGGTTTTGCCACACTGCTTGAATGGAGCAATATTCTTTACGAGCCTGAAGTGACCGACGTTACAGAATTTAAAAAATCCTCGGTTCGGGTAGGCATTATTCAATGGCAAATGCGCTTGGCGCACTCCTTTGATCAGTGGATGGAGCAGGTTGAGTTTTTCGTCGATACCATGGCAGATTACAATGCTGATTTTGCATTGTTTCCGGAATTTTTTAACGCTCCCCTGATGAGCTTGGCCGATTCTCCAAACCAGTATGAAGCGATTAGAGAGTTAGCAAAATTTGCCGAGCGAACGATTCAGGCCATGAGTCAATTAGCTGTGGCATACAACATAAATATTATTGCGGGCAGTATTCCAGAGCTTGATGGTGAAGAGACGCTCTACAATAATGCGTATTTGTTACGTCGCGATGGCACAGTAGAAGTTCAGCCTAAGATTCATATTACTCCCCACGAGAGGAGAGACTGGGTCATCGAGGGCGGCCATAGCCTGCAGTCGTTTGACACTGATGCGGGTAAAATTGGCATTTTAATTTGCTACGATGTTGAGTTCCCTGAATTGGGACGAATACTGGCTGAGCAAGAAATGGATATTTTGTTCGTTCCATTTTGGACCGATACAAAAAATGGCTTTTTACGCGTTCAGCGCTGTGCTCAAGCAAGAGCTATTGAAAACGAATGCTACGTGGTTATTGGCGGAAGTGTGGGGAATTTACCGCAGGTGCACAATGTCGATATTCAGTATGCACAGTCTGCGGTCTTTACACCTTCCGATTTTGCTTTTCCGCATGATGCCATTTTGGCTGAAAGTACCCCAAATACAGAAATGGCATTGGTCGCTGATTTAGACATCACAAGGTTGCAGCAGCTACGTCACAATGGCTCTGTCACCAACGGTAAAGATCGCCGTTTAGATTTATATAACATTCTTTGGAAAAAATGATGCCGATTGAGACAGTCGCTGTGAAAGCAAGCATGCAATATTTGTCTCAATTTACGTGGTGATAAATTGTCTTTTTCAGTAGCATAAAGCGATCATTCTTCGGCTAAGGAAAAAAGTGTGCACATCGATCACATTTTGCAGGAAATCAGCGTTGGTACAAACGTGGTAGTGCCAGAAAACTGGGCCCAGGGCCGAACTATATTTGGAGGGCTAACTGCGGCTATGATGTTGCAAGCGGCTCGCGTTGAGGTTGAGCCGGAGCGTGTTTTGCGCGCCATGGATGTCAATTTTACTCGCCCTTTTAATGCAGGTATTCCCTATCAAATAGAAGTAGAGACACTGGGTGAAGGCAAAACCGTGTGTGTTAAAAATGTGCGCATTATTCAAGAGGGAAAAATACGAGCCAATTTGAGAGCTGATTTCTGCCGTCCACTGGCGAGCGAAGTTCGTATCGATACATTTTCTGCCCCCAATATTCGTCCACCCGAAGAATCGCTTCCTATGACGGGTGATAGGCTACCGACTTTTTTCTGTCATATAGATGCTTGTTTGGCCTCTAATGCGCTGCCTTTCGCCGCTAGCGAGGACGCTCAAATGCATGGCTGGATGCGCTACAAGGAGCCACCGGAGAAAAGTTCCATACCCTTGTTGGTAGGGTTGATAGATTCCTGGCCACCGACGGCGGCGACACATTATTCACGTCCGGTACCCATGTCGACGATTAGTTGGCACCTTCACTTTACTTTGGATGCCGATATCTTTGATGTCAATGACTACCTAGGTTATCACTCGGTTGCCGAATTTGATGAGGGTGGAATTAGTTCATCGTCTGCATACATTTGGCGTCCAGACGGTCGCTTACTCGCAAAAAGTGTGCAGACCAATATCATTTATGGTTGATCTAGATCAGAAGTGTGTTTAAGGCAAGGCATGGCGGTATGACAACTGGCGACTTTTTCGCCAGTTTTTTGTATTATGCGCGCCCTAAAGTTCAATCTCACTAGGTATTACCATGTCAAAATTTGTTGTTTGCGCTCTTTATCGATTTGTACGCTTGGAAAATTTCGAGCAGTTACGTCAGCCATTACTGGACGTCATGGAGCAATACGATGTGCGAGGCACACTTCTACTGGCGCATGAAGGAGTGAATGGAACAATAGCGGGAACACGCGAAGGAATTGATGCCGTGGTTAGCTGGCTGCGAAGTGATGAACGTTTAGCTGCCCTTGATACCAAAGAATCTCTGCACGATGAGTTACCCTTTAAGCGTTGCAAGGTCAAACTCAAGAAGGAGATTGTGACGTTAGGTGTTGAGGGCATTGATCCGAATCGTGTAGTGGGTACCTATGTCGAACCCAAGGATTGGAATGCATTAATTTCTGACCCAGATGTGGTATTGATCGATACTCGCAATCAATATGAGTTTGATGTGGGTACTTTTAAAGGCGCCCACAACCCAGCAACTGACTCATTTCGACAATTTCCTCAATATGTCAGTGAAAACCTAGACCCTGAAAAGAACAAGAAAGTGGCTATGTTTTGTACCGGTGGCATTCGTTGTGAAAAATCTACCGCATTTCTTAAAGAACAGGGATTTGAAGAGGTATACCACTTGAAGGGCGGCATTCTTAAATACTTAGAAGAAGTCCCCGAAGAAAATACGATGTGGGAAGGTGAGTGTTTTGTTTTTGATGATCGTGTGACAGTGGATCACCAGTTGCAAAAGGGTCAGTACTTTTTGTGCAATGCCTGTAGATTACCGATAACGGAGCAAGACATGCAGCATCCTAACTATGAGCAGGGTGTAAGCTGTCCGCACTGTTACGGTACACATAGCGACGAGCAAATAGCTCGTTTTCGAGAGCGTGAACATCAGATGCGCTTGGCTGAAGAAAGGGGCTTAGCACACATAGGTAAGGATGCTATTAGTACCATGCAACAACGGCGTGAAGCCAAGCAAAAGCTCAAGGCCCAGCAACAGAAAAACGAGCAGGCCTAGGCGATTGTTATGGAGTGGCTCCCATTGCTATTGGGATGACCACTTCATTCCTTCTCAGCCACCACAAACGCCATGGTGCATCGTAACCAAACACCGTTATCTCTCCAGCTATGTCGTAACCTTTTTGGGCGATAACGTCGCGTAAAATTTTCTCGTGTTTTTCAATCTTATTGTCACTGTTGTAGCCAGAGTAGCGAATGACTGCGACTGTTTTTGCTGGAATTTCTTCAAGGGATACTTCTGGATGAATTGGCCGAGGGGCATTGGAGACATCATATTGACTGGGTAGAAAAAAACGCATTTTTTCACCATTTCCCGCCGGCTGCATTTCCACGGGTGTCGTCATGGCGACTTTGGCTGATTGCAATTCAAGGGGCTGTGTTTGGGCAATGTGTTCGTTGACTAGGTTGTCGCCGCTAATATATTTAAACAGCAAACTAAAGGCATTGTCTTCGGTGGTACCCTGCGTGGTTACCGCTATTGCTGGCGCGTAATGACGTATTTCTATGTCGGGCTCGAAGGACTCTAGCACTTTATAGGAAAGCGTCTCGTAATCGTTGTAATAGCTCGGTTCAGCAGTACTAGGCATCGCCATAAGTAAACTCGCAAATAAGATAAATCGCATAATAGGTAACCTTACGTTTACTACTTATACGCCGAGAACTGCTGGTTAGCTGAATTATCCCACTTGTTTAATAGCTATTGAGCCGCCAACAACGATGCCACCAAAGGCGAGTAGTGAGCCAAGTGATAATGTTGCCAGACCTGTTAGCCCATGTCCTACAGAACACCCCATGGCAATAACCGCACCGGCGCCTGCGAATACCGCACCGATGTTAGCCTTGAAAAAATCTGGCCATGAGTTGAAGCCTTGTAGGCTAAAACGTCCACTGAATACTGCACTGATAATCGATCCAATGAACAAGCCACAGATGGCGAGAACACCAAAATTGATGTCTGATATGGATCGTTGGTTCAAAAAGTACACAGTGTCGCCCAGGGGAGCCGCGACAGTAAAAGATTGCCCACCTAGACCACTTGGGGGTGTTGTCATAAATGCTGCCTCATCAGCTAAGAACTGAGCGTACTCGCCACTGGTTAACAAGTAGCCAGCACTAATGATTAAACCAACCAAAATAGCCGTTGTATAGACGGAATAGCCGAGTCTCATCACATTTATTCGCCAGCACACAGCGACACAGAAAAGCGCGGCGAGAAATAGGCGAATTGACTGGCTGTCTTCCTTTGAAATCAGACTGCCAAAATCTTGTGGGCCGTTGAAACTGATGCTCAAATGGGAAAGCGGCGGCAACAAATAGTTTCCAAAAAATTCGCCGCGTGTCATAGCAAAAATAGTCAATGCCATTACGCTCAATGCCCAAAGTGCTTTGATGCTGCCTTCGCCGCTTTTAATGACCTGTCTAAAGCCGCAACCTGCGGCTAAGACCATGCCATACCCAAAAATTAGCCCACCTATGAGGTAGCGGCCATAGGCAAAGTCACTGCTTCGGTAATTGGGTCGAGTGCTGTGCAAGTCCACTAAAGAAAACATCTCAAGCAGTGAGCTAATTAACGCCGCAAACGCCATCGCCGCCAAAAAAGTTGCTATTCTTTTAGGCTGTGCTTGTATCGCAAGGTCTCTCAGACCCCCTTGTAAACAAAAACGGGTGCGCTGTGCGACTGCACCAAATACCAAGGCCAGCGATAAGGTTATTGCATAATAGGGCCAAAATACGGGGAGGATTTCTTCCATGGAGATTCTCCTTGGTTAAAAAGCAGGCAGATTACTGATATGGCTAGTTGTGAGCAAGTTTTTATAACAAATGCTTATATCAATGCGTCATATAGAGTGGTAATTAACGTATATATGCCATAATCTGCACTTATTAATTGGGAGATGTTACATGGGAAATGAATTACTCGCGGGTATTGCACTATTTGTGTTGGGCCATTCAATCAATATTTTAGCCCCAGGCTTTCGGCAGACTATTGTAGATACTATTGGCTTGTTAACATGGAAAATTGTTTACTCGTTGATTGCACTAGCCGGATTTTATTTGCTGGTGGTCGGTTACGCCGATGCTCGACTTAATCCTACTTGGATTTGGCATCCTCCAGTATGGACACGCCATGCTTCTGCACTTCTAACATTGCCGGCGTTTATATTCCTTGCCGCTGCCTATATTCCCGGCAATCGCTTAAAAGCGAAGTTGGGGCATCCAATGTTCTTAGCCGTTAAATTGTGGGCTGCGGCACACTTATTAGCTAATGGTGGGTTGCACGACATCGGTATGTTTGGCGCCTTGTTGATTTGGAGTATTGCTGGCTTTGCCGTGTCACGTCGTCGTGATCGCGCTGCTGGAGTGACTCGAGAGCATGCTGGCTTTGGTCGAGATGCGGCGACAGTTATTCTTGGTGTTGTGGCCTGGGCAGCTTTTGCCATGTGGTTACACAAAGCACTCATCGGTGTGGCACCATTCGCCATGGGTTAAAGATTTTCTCTGGCAATAGCGAAATTAACTGCCGCTTGAGCATGAATCTCAGTGGTATCGAATAAGGGCACTTCGGTGTCCTTTTGCTTTATAAGCATGCCAATTTCAGTACAGCCTAAAATGACACCTTGAGCACCGTTCGCCACTAGCTCATCGATGATGCGCTGGTAAGTTACTTTTGATGCTTCTATCACTTTGCCAAGGCACAATTCTTGATAGATGACTTGATGGATAATGTCTCGATCCTGTTTGTTGGGGATCATCACTTCAATGTCATAGTTATCTTCTATTAATCGACGATAAAAGTCCTGCTCCATAGTGAAGGCGGTTCCCAGTAATCCCACCTTGGATAGACCTTTAGCTTTTATAGCCATGGCAGTTGCGTCAGCAATATGTAGCAGTGGTATGTCAATCGCGTTTTCGACATCACTAGCCAGTTTATGCATGGTATTGGTGCATATCAGGACAACATCTGCCCCTGCCGATTGAAGTCGCTGTCCAGCTTGGCACAGGATGTCACTCATCGCTGACCAATCGTCGTCTTTCTGTAATTGGGCGATTTCTGCAAAGTTGAGACTCTGAAGAGCAATTTTTGCCGAGTTCAGTCCGCCCAAATGCTCTTTCACGCCACGGTTAATCATTTGATAATAGGTTTGGGTGCTCTCCCAACTCATGCCACCAATAAGCCCAATAGTGTTCATATTAACTCCCAACGTGATTGCCTTATTTAAGGCGATTACTTATGTTTAATTAACATAGAATAAGGTATTCGTCTCATTGCTAATAGGTTTGCTTATGTCCAACTGTCCCTTTTGTGAAAATGATCTACTGGTCCCGCCTGCAATCGTGGCCGCCAACGATTTTGCCTATGCGATTCGAGATATTTATCCTGTCACTGAGGGTCATACGTTAATTATTCCAAAACGCCATGTCGGATCTTTTTTTCAATTGACGGTCAGTGAGCAGCAAGCAGTCATCGCGCTTGTCAATCAGCAGCATACAGTTCTCATGGAGCAACTCGGCATGGTGGATTGCAACATAGGCATCAACGATGGACCGCTGGCTGGACAGACACTAGCGCATTGTCATGTGCATTTAATCCCGCGTTTTCAGGGGGATGTGGATGATCCTAGAGGAGGGGTGAGGTGGGTCATTCCTGACAAAGCGGATTATTGGACATTCAGGTTGGAGTAATGAAAACAACTAATTTTTAGGTTCTTCGCCGAGTAGGTTATTGAGAGTCGCATCGGCTTTTTGCTTCACTTCGTCATCGACAACATCGGCTATAGCCAACACCGCTGCGCTCAAGATGGCAAGGTCATCGGTATAACCAATAAACGGTGTTAAGTCTGGTACGGCATCAATGAAGCTTATAAGGTAGCCAAGTGCACCTATAACAGCCGCTTTGTGGCTAAAGTCTAGTTTGTCGCTGCGTAATGCGTAATAAAGAATGAGTGCATTCTTTAAACCACCACGTCCGATTGCCTGTGTATGCCGTTTGCATTTATTCCAAAATGAATCTTCAGCGAAGTCCCGAGAATATTTGCGCTCAATCTCCTCGGGGCTGGGTAAGGCGAGGAGAACCTCGTTATCGTCCTCGCAAGGGCTTAAAAGATCCTCTTCAATGGTATGATCTGCTTTGTTAGGTAGGAATCTTTTAAGGAGACGAATTTTCAAAGCGTTCGCGCCTTTAGTCCCAGCGCAGTGCTGTAGCCCAATGTTCTGTCCACAAGGGTAAAGTTATTATCCAATACAAAATAACTTGGGTAGGCCTTGATTTGAAAAAGCTGTTTCAAACGTTCATGACCCATATGAACAGGGAGCTTTAAACCTACTTCATCCACGAAGGTTTGGACCTCATTGGCATCATCATAATCAAGTGCTATCACATAGACATTGGTCTCTGTCTGATCAACATAATCAAGATTATTTATACTCAGGCGGCAGACGCTGCACCAAGGTGCAAAAAAATATACCAAGGTGGGTTTGCCCGTATTGGGTGAAATGGCGGTTACTCCGCTACCATCCAAACGGGCAAGTTGCATTGATGGGATTGAGATATCTCCGGCGTCGCTTAGCATATCTTTGGTCTGCCACCAGTTAATTACCCACACGATAGCTGCAAAAATTAATATATCTCTACCCCAGCCAATCAAACGTTTGGGTAAGGTGCTTGGATCGCTCATCTTTGGTGTCCTATGTTAAGGCTTTCACATTGTGATGGGTCTACATCGCATCGTAGATAATTTTGACCCATGTGTCTGCTTTGATGAAGCCATCGTTCCATTCACTATTAAATTGAGCGGTGGGTTTTGCAGCAACAATTTCTTCAACCGACATACCTTCATTTTTCATCGCTAACATTGTTGAATAAACGGTTTCAAGCATATCTCTATAGGCGATGAGGCCCGCTTTGTCGGTAGTCACACCGCCATGACCTGGAATGACCACGGTGTTATCGTCAATGTTGGATATTACATGGTTTACCGCATTGATCACACCGACCATGGAGCCACCGCTGCTGGCGTCAATAAACGGATAAATTCCATGGAACAAGATATCTCCCATAATCACGACATTTGCATTTTCAAAAAAGACAATAGAATCTCCGTCGGTATGGCCTTTGGGGAAGTGCTGTACATCTAAGATATCATTGGACCAATGAAACTTAATTCCATTGTCGTAGGTAATCACAGGCAGCTCATTGGCTGTGGCGGGGGCAACCTCTCGACCGAAGGCCGCAATATTGCCTCCCTGTTGCATGCGTGAATGTACATTGTGATGGGCTAAAATAGTGGTACCTGTTTCATTAATACCTAAATTTGCACCCACATGGTCAAAATGCCAGTGAGTATTAACTAGAAAGCGGATAGGGCTATCTGCGATATCTGAAATGCTCATTAACAGGTCTTCGCTGTAAGGTTTTAAACCTGAGTCAATAACGAGAAGGCCGCGTTCATCCTCTACTACGGTAATATTGCCTCCGTCACCGCTGATCACATGAATACTGTCTTTGATGGTATGAGTTTTAATGGTGTTGTGATCGTCTGCCATGACTGTCGTCATACTCATTGATAGGGCGATTAGCCCAGCTAACATTGATGTTTTCATGTTGATAATCCGTGATGATTTTTAGTTAATACGAATAAAACCTTTTGTATAGATGACTACAATAACGACTTTAGGGCGTTAACAGTATAGGTCAAATTATTAGTGGTCGCGGTGGGGAGTACAAAGGAACGACGAAAGAGAGGAGGGCGAGGGTTATACCCTCGCCCCTACATATTGAGATTAAGCGCTGCGCAGTTCGCGGCGCAATATTTTACCTACTGAAGATTTTGGTAAAGCTTCAAGCTGAACAATCTTTTTGGGCACCTTGTAGTTGGTCAGCTGCTCTCTGCAGAAGGCCTCTACATCAGCGGTATCAATTGGCTTACTGGCGGTGAAATAAGCACAGACCTTTTCGCCTGTTCTCTCATCAGGTTCACCAATGACGGCGGCCTCTAGAATATCAGGGTGTATGACTAAAACACCCTCAATTTCGTTGGGGAAGACGTTAAAGCCAGAAACAATAATCATATCTTTCAGGCGATCAACAATTTTGATGTGACCTGAGGGGAGTCGGACGGCAACATCACCCGTTTTGAAAAAACCGTCTTTCATTACCTTTGCCGTTTCTTCGGGTCGATTCCAATAGCCGACCATGACTTGAGGTCCTCGGCAAACTAATTCTCCAGGCTCTCCATCCGCAACAGGCTCATCGTTTTCATCCCAAAGTTCGACTTCGGTGTCAACCAGTGGTGTACCCACAGTGCTAATCATGGGATCAACGGCGTCATTGAGAGTAACAACGGGGGACGTTTCTGATAGTCCGTAACCTTCACAAATTTTGCACCCTGTGGTTTTTTCCCACATGATTGCGGTGGCATCCATTAAAGCAGTACCGCCTGATAAGGTGATTTTTAGCTTAGAGAAGTCGAGCTGTTTAAATCCTTCATGCATGCATAAGCCGACAAATAAAGTATTGAGGCCGGCAAACATAGTGAACTGGTAGGGCTTCATCGCAGCGACTGTGGCGTCGAGGTCACGTGGATTGGGAATCAATACTGTATGGTTGCCGTGTGCACCGGTAAAAAACATCCCGAGGGCAAAGGCATAAATGTGGTACAGAGGCAGTGGGCATATTAAAACTTCTTGGCAATCTTGATAAGTGGGCTTTGCTCGTTCACTCGTTTGCATGAAGTTAGACATGACATTGCGATGGGAAAGCGCCGCGCCTTTAGACACCCCAGTGGTGCCACCGGTATATTGTAGAACACTTACATCATCCATCTTGGCGGAACTTGGCTGGTAATCTGTACCTTCGTGCTTAGCCATGATATCAACAAAGGTATAGTAGCCATGGTTATTGGTGGTAATTTGCTCTGCTTGAACTTCAGGCATACCGGCGAAGAGATCCATTGCACTCGCCACGATCACGTGTTTAATGGGAGTGTCAGAGTGGATGGGTTCCAATGAAGGCAGAATTTGATCGAAGATGATAATTGCCTGTGCATCAGAGTCATTGAATTGATGTCGCATTTCTCTGGGCGTGTACATTGGATTGGTATTCACAATGATTAATCCAGCACGCAGGGCAGCAAATACAGCGATGGGATATTGCACTAAATTGGGAAGCTGAATCGCAATTCGCTCGCCGGGTTGAAGATGCAGCGTGTTTTGAAAAAAGCTTGCAAGGCGCCGAGCGGCAACATCGACCTCCCTAAAGCTAAACTCTCTACCGACACTGGTATAGGCGGTTCTTTCAGCGTATTTGCTGGTGAAATCATCAACATACTCGGCAAGATTATTGAAATTATTAATTTGCTCCATGAATCTAATACCCACCTTAAAATATTAATACTTAGACTAAGCCGACTAGCTCACTGGGACAAGAGGTAGGCTGTGCCACGGGGGGTGTATTGCTCGAGATGGCAGTTTCTGACCCAAAGATTTTCCGCTTTTTATCTTTCTAAATATAAAGGCGGTCTGTCCTTGGGCAGAGCGAAAGGTAGCGATTGGTGCCATATTAACTGGGTATACAAGTCTCAAATAATGTAATTAGCTATCTTCCCTAATCGCTAGTAAAGCATTTTTTGAGGCTTGAAAATGAGCTTCTCAGCGTGACCAAAAAGACAGCGCATTGACTAGAAAGCATCAAAAACTTAGCCGAAAAGCTGTCATAATTTACAGCCAGAATCTAACGCCTACTAACACTTGTGTATCACTCGTGCGCTGTGATCTAGTGCCGTTACCACGGGTTTGGTGCCATTCTATTCCCGCATAGGGTGCAAGTTTTCGGCTGAATTCATAGCGCAGTCTGAGTCCCAACTTTACGTCTGATAAACCTGCACTCACACCAGCCTTTGGCATATCGGTCGAGGCCATGGTGATTTCTGCCTCGGGTACCCACATCAGGCGTTGGGTAACAAGGTAATTTCTTTCTGCTTTTACTTTGAGTAATGCACCGTCACCATTGACTAATAAGTGAGTTTCGGTTTCTAAAAAGTAGGGTGCCATGCCCGCGATACCTATGACTCCCCAAGTGTTGTCCTGCTCACCGGTGTCGTGGCCAATACCTATTTGCCAATCCCAATAGGGTTTGAAGCCTTGCGAGTACAAAAACATGTTGTCACTTGAAATATCACCATGGGTGCGTTCACCCTCGGATTTCCAAACAAAACCAGACAAATTTTGATACAACTTGCTATCGATTTCCCAATGCACCTCATTTGTAGTCTTGTGAGCGGTTTCCAGTTTATCGAATAGCAATTGTCCTACCCAAGGGTCTTCCATCATGCCGGCGTTGGCAATGCCTGCAAACAATAAAGAAGAGAAGATGGCTGCGCGAGAACGTAGGCTTGTTTTCATTATTTAACTCCCTTAAGCCACAATGACACGGCGGAACATACCGCCCATGTGGTACATCATGTGACAATGGAACGCCCAGTGTCCCACAGCATCAACATTGACGCGCATACTAATGCGTGAACCAGGCTGCACAGAGACTACGTGTTTGCGTGGTAGGTAATTGTTGTCTCCTGTTTCGACGTCGCTCCACATCCCGTGTAGGTGCATAGGATGAGTCATCATGGTGTGATTGATAAAGGTAATTCTTACCCTCTCGCCGTAGCGAAGAAAAAGGGGATCAGCTTCGGAGTAGGGCACTCCATCAATGGACCAAAGATAACGCTCCATATTACCAGTGAGGTTTAGCACAATTTCACGGTCAGGCTTGGCGGCCGTATGGGTAGGGTAGAGGTTCTTTAGATCTGCATAGGTTAGTACACGGCGGCCATTGTCTCGGAGGCCAACCCCCGGATCATTGAGCCGGTACTGAGTATCAGTCAATTGCATATTGGTATTGGCGCCCCATCGGACTTTTGCCATTTCAATCGGCCAATCTGCGATTTCTTTATTGGCGTCTGGCGGCAGGTTCACGAAAGCGTTGTGTGTTGCGCCGTGATTCATAGAACCATGATCCATTGCTCCGTGATCCATAGAACCATGATTCATAGCACTGTGATCCATTGACCCGTGATCCATTGCTCCGTGATCCATAGAACCATGATTCATAGCACTGTGATCCATAGAGCCATGATTCATAGCACTGTGATCCATTGAACCGTGATCCATTGAACCATGATTCATAGCACTGTGATCCATAGAGCCATGATTCATAGCACTGTGATCCATTGAGCCGTGATCCATTGTCCCGTGTCCCATATCGGCATGTGTAAGAATGGGCAAGGGATCCATCTCTGGTGTTGGGGCTAAGTCGTTTTCATCGGTAGTGATACTACCAATGGCGTATCCAGAACGGTCAATGGCTTGGGCGAAAATCGCATAAGCTTGGCCATTCAAAGGTTCGATGAGTACGTCGTAGGTTTCAGCGACAGCAAGACGGATTTGGTCAACCTCCACTGGCTGGATAAGATTGCCATCAGCGGCTATGACTGTCATTTTTACACCCGGAATATGTATGTCGTAAAACGTCATTGAGCCAGTATTGATAAATCTTAGTCTGACTTTTTCACCCGGTTTATATAGGCCTCGCCAGTGGCTTGCCGGTGTGTGCCCGTTCATCAAAAATGTGTAAGTGGCACCGGTTACATCAGATAGATCGCGGTCCATCATTGACATGTCATTCCACATTTTGCGATCAGCCAGTGCGCGACGAAGACCTTTTTGCTCGGCTTCTTCGAAAAAGTCACCAAGGGTTCGTTGCTTATAATTGTAGTAGTCCGGCATCAACTTAAGGTGGCGTAAAATGTCATGTGGGTCTTCATCGCTCCAATCCGCAAGTTGGATAATATAGTCGCGCTGATATTCATAGGGATCGGGTTTTTGGGGTTCGATGCGAATGGCGCCAAACATGCCTTCTGGGCGTTGAAAATCAGAGTGGCTATGGTACCAATAGGTGCCATGTTGCTTTACCGTAAATTGGTAAGTAAACGTTTTGCCAGGCTTAATACCATCAAACCCAAACCCTGGTACGCCATCCATTTCAAACGGTAGAATCATGCCATGCCAGTGCAATGATGTGTCTTCTCGTAAGTTGTTTTTGACGTGTATCGTCACCACATCGCCCTCTCGCCATACGAGCGTAGGAGAGGGAAGCATGTTATTTACCGTCTTGGCTATTTGCGGCTCGCCTGTAAAGTTTACAATGGACTCTCCTATCTCTAAAAAGAATTCGTTACCGTGTAATTCACGAGGACGTTCCATCGGTGTGATATTGCCGCTGGCGTCAGAAACTGCGGCAAATAGTGACGACGGACTAAATCCCATTCCCGCAAGGGCAGTAGCCACAAGCGTCCCTTTCACAAAAGTTCTGCGGTCAACATCTAAGGGTTGAACGTTTTTGACAAGATTCTTTTTCATCATTGGCTCCTAATTAAACAAAGTTAATACTGGCAAAGGCCGAGTGGAGCTAAACGCGAGGAGGACGAAGTTCGGGGCTGAGGGCTAGACCGGTGGTGTTCTCATGTGGGAAAGGGGGGGTAAAGTTTAAATGTGCCATGATCATGGCGCACTTCAAGCTTACTATGACCACATGCCCCGAGAGCTGCTGGCATTGGCTAGGAGATTGGCAGCCGCCATGATTTTGGCATTGATGCACTGCATTGACGACATTGCCTGACTGGCAATGACAAGTATTGTCTGTTGTCGTTTTATCATCGATGGGGCTACCATGATGGTTAGCATTATCGCTGTTATGACCATGCTGCTGAGAATGATGAGCAACAACCTTTGATGAGTGGTCGCAATCAGTCGACGGTTGGGCATGTGTTGAGGCGTAGACATGCCAACTGATTAACAGCAAGGGAATTAACAAAATGTGCACGAGGTGCTTTAAATTCATAATACTAAAATACATGCCAGTGATTATGTACTCCACGTATGGAATATACAAGCTAGGTAAGGATTTTAAGTAAAATCTCTGCTACAGTCGTCAATTTAATAATCAACAATGTGTGAACACTATGGAAAAAACGTTAAGGAATTCTCAATTGGCGAGTCGGGGTTTTTTAATCTCCGGCGCACTTTTTAATATTGCGGCGTTGTTTGCTGAGAATGCCGGCTCGTTTGTGGCCATTGGATGTGCTTTTATTGCCATTGGCGCTGGTTTAAAACGTCGTCAAAGCTAATCTTCGCTATTCCATCGTTCCCGCATAACATCTGAAAGCATTGCTGCAGATTTCATTATTAAATGACGTTGATTAATGGTCCGGGCCACGATATTGGCAAGTCCCTGAAAAATAGTTCTTTGTTGTTCAGTGAGGGGTAAACGATTTTCGTAATCTATTAAGCAAAACGCTCCAATGGTTTGCCCTTTGATAATAATTGGCGCTCCGCAGTAATAGCGTAGGTGGAGTTCCCCGACGACTAAGGGATTATCGTTAAAGCGTTCATCACTGAGAGGGTCAGTAACCTCCAGTATTTTGTCCGACATTACCGTAAAGTTACAAAAGGCTATATCGCGATCAGTTTCGCAAGCATCCAAGCCATAGTGACTTTTAAACCACTGGCGTGTTTCATCCACAAGAGAGATGGTGACAGTGGGCACACCAAATATATATGAGGTCATTTCGGTGATTTCATTGAATGAAGCCTCCTCAAAGCTATCGAGTATTCGCATTTCTTTCAAAACGTCGATGCGCTTTCCTTCATTAGGACCTACTGGAAAGTCTTGATTACTCACAGTATCCCCTCCACAGGACGTGGTTTGTAAAATAAAAATCCTTGAAATGCCTCGAATCCTGCATCACACAGAGGTTCAAATTGGGATTGTGATTCAACACCTTCAACGATATGTTGCTTGTCGAGCGCATTCATAAGGTCGAGCATGTGACTGAGAATTTGAAGTTTTTGCGGACGAGTTTGAATGCCAGTAATGAGTGATTTGTCTATCTTGATAATATCAAAATCGTAATCAGCAAAAATAGACATGCCATTAAAGCCAGTACCAAAGTCATCCAGGGCGATACTGACATTGTGCTGCTTAAGCTTAAAGAACAACGAATTGATAGAATCTGCAGGAGGCATGGGCCTTATTTCGGTAAATTCCAAAATGACGGGATGAGTTAGACCCTTGGCTGCATCGAGTAACTTATCTTTTAAATCCTCCTCCACCAAAACAATATTATCTACATTAATCGAGCATAGCTTGCCAGTGTTGTTGAAAATACGCTGGCTAATATCAATCTGTCGCATGGTGATATCGAGGCTTTCCTGTGGAGTGAGGTCACCAAAAAAGGATTCTAAGTTTTCGACAATATCAGGATTAGGTAGCCTGGTTAATAGCTCATACTTGATAACATTTTGTGATTGATCGACAACCTTTTGGTAATAAATAGCAAGATTGTTGAGGCAGTATTGCTTTTGGTCGGGAGTGAGAATCATAAATTGTAATACTCGAATTAAAATATTCTTTAATATAGTTTTAGTTCATAAGCAGCTTTTTTGTTAGTTTTTTAATCTTCCTTCTGACAAAAGTATTGCCCATTACTGTGACTGGAATTTTGAACATTCTTCTAATATGTTTGATGTATTAAATGACGGGAGAAAGCTATGCGTTGCCATGAAGTGGACTACGAAATTATTGGATCTGAAATGCAATTGGTTGAGGTGGAGCTTGATCCCGGAGAAACGGTGGTTGCTGAAGCCGGTGCCATGACTTACATGGAAGAGGACATCGACTTTGCCACAAAAATGGGCGACGGTTCGAATCCAGATCAAGGGGTGTTGGGTAAGTTGTTCTCTGCCGGTAAACGTATGATTACCGGTGAGTCTGTTTTCACTACCCACTTTTCAAATCGCGGCCTCACAAAACGCAGAGTTGCCTTTGCTGCGCCTTATCCCGGTAATATCGTCGCGCTAAATATGGCGCATCTTGGAGAGCGAATTGTTTGCCAAAAAGACGCTTTTCTTTGTGCGGCATTGGGTACCAAAATCGATATTACCTTCAACCGCCGTTTGGGAGCAGGTTTATTTGGTGGAGAGGGTTTCATACTGCAAGAATTGATCGGTGATGGCATGGCTTTTATCCAGGCCGGAGGTACGGTGATTGAGAAACAGCTTAATGGTGAAGCATTGCGAGTAGATACCGGTTGTTTGGTTGGCTTTACCAGTGGGATTGATTATGACATTCAGCGAGCAGGTAATCTTAAATCGATGGTCTTTGGCGGCGAAGGTCTGTTTTTGGCCACGCTTAAAGGTACGGGAACAGTATGGCTTCAGAGCTTACCCTTTGCTCGCATGGCGGATCGGATCATTGCAAATGCCCCCAGTTTGAGCGGTTCGGGTAAAGGAGAGGGGTCTTTACTTGGTGGGGTAGGTCGTATCTTAGATGGGGACAACCGCTAATATTCTGTATAATCCCAAGTTGGTGAGTCGCTAGGCAAAAGATCTGGCACTCCTTTCACGGAAACATACTGACTCCACCGACAGAGATGGAGCAATTAAACAATGAGTGCTCGTATGCTATTTACTCCTCGTATTTCTCTTGGTCAATATTTGATCGAAGAGGCACGTCGCTACCCTGGTGTGAGCGGTGATTTTAATTCCCTAATTCTTGATGTTGCCACTGCTTGTAAAGCTATCGCGGCGGGCGTTGCTCACGGGCAGCTCGCTGATATGCACGGTTACCACCAGTCTAATGATGCTGTAGGAGTAAACGTACAGGGGGAGCAGCAACAAAAACTCGATGTTTTGAGCAATGAGCTTTTCATTGAACACACCCAGTGGGGAGGACACTTACTCGGTCTGGCTTCGGAAGAGATGGACGAGCCTATCGATATTCCTTCTGACTATCCTAAAGGGAAATATCTTTTAGTTTTTGATCCATTAGATGGTTCTTCCAATATCGATGTGAATGTTTCCGTTGGCAGTATTTTTAGTATTTTGCGGGCCCCAGCGGGTGTAAATCCTCCTGTTAGTGAGGAGATGTTTTTACAAGCCGGTGCTAATCAAGTGGCAGCAGGCTATGCGATATATGGTCCAACCACGATGCTGGTGCTTACCGTGGGAAATGGCGTGGTAGGTTTTACGCTGCACCCTGTGCTCGGTGAGTTCTTATTAACTCATCAGCAAATGCAGGTGCCAGAGGATACCCGTGAGTTTGCCATCAATGGCTCTAATAGCCGTTTTTGGTATCCCCCTGTTACGCGTTATGTCGATGAATGTTTAGCAGGTAAAACAGGGCCACGTGGTAAAGACTTTAATACCCGTTGGATTGCGTCTCTGGTGGCTGAAACCCATAGAATTTTGACTCGTGGCGGGGTGTTCCTTTATCCGCAAGATGTCAAAGATCCCTCAAAACCCGGTCGTCTGCGTCTATTATATGAGGCTAATCCGGTAGCCATGTTAATTGAACAGGCTGGCGGACGATGTAGTACCGGTGATTTGCCAATGCTTGAGGTTCAGCCATCTAGTCTCCACCAGCGTATTCCATTGATTTTTGGCTCCAAAAACGAAGTTGAGCTGATTGAAAAATATTACAGTGAGTACGCGACGTCTTCTCATCGAGCAGTTTAATTTTCGGCATAAGTCGATTCATCAAGTCTAGCTAGGAGTGCATGACCTAGCTAGCTTTTCCGAGACGTGTACCCGCGATATAAAAATGGATACCCCCCCAACAGGTTGCTATTGGGATGATCCAAAGCATGGCCGTGCTTAGAGCATCGCTTCCCATACTGGGAGTGAGATAATCGCTCAAGGCACCGATTAGGGTAGGCCCTAATCCCAATCCTATGATATTGATCAAAAAGTAAAACAAGGCCGACACGGTCGCGCGCATTGCCGCCGGAACATTGGCGTGAAGCACCGCTACCCCCGGCCCAATGTAGGTGGCTAACAGCATACTCGGTATGAAGTTGACCCACAGCGCCAATGAGGTACTTTCGGTCGTCAATATTAGGACGTATAGAGGCGCGGCTAAAACACCAGATAGCGCTGGTATCCACAGATACCAAGCTTTATTGAAAACCCCCAGCTTGTCAGTAATAACCCCGGCTAGATACGTACCAATGCCCCCGAATAGACCGATAGATAGTGATAGCCAGAGCCCAAGGCTTGCTGTATTTAGGTCATGGCTACGGATAAAAAATGGCGCCAACCAGTTGAATGCACCATATCCACCAATGCTGAAGATTGAGGCACCTATTAAAAATTGTTTAAGTACCGGGTGACTTGCCAAAAGTTGAATTACGTCCTTCAATGAGAAGGATTTTTCTTGGTGTACTGGTGTTGGATCTGACCAACCTCTTGGTGGCTCAACAATCGTCATCTTAATGATGATGGCCATTAAAATTCCAGGCGCGCCGACCACGACAAATGCCCATCGCCATCCAAAAAATTCATTGATGACTCCGCCGAGGAAGAAGCCAAACATCACGCCGATATTGATGCCTAGACTATATATCGACAGTGCAGTGGCACGATGTTGCTCTGGATAAATATCTGAAATGATTGAATGAGCAGGTGGGGTACCGCCACTCTCTCCAATGCCTACCCCTATCCTAGCTAATAGCATTTGAATGTAACTTGTGCAGGCACCGCTAATGGCGGTCATAAAACTCCAAACGCCAATAGCTAAAGCAATGATATTACGTCTATTGCCCTTGTCAGACCATCGGGCAATAGGAATACCCGCGCACACGTAAAATACTGCGAATGCAAAACCGGTAAGAAGTCCAAGCTGGGTATCGGAGAGGGCAAGATCTTGTTTGATCGATTCCTGAAGTATGGTGATCAGCTGACGGTCAATAAAGTTAAATGCATATGCTGCCGTTAGCATTCCTAGCACGTAGCGACGATAACTAGGGGAGTTATAGGGTGAATCAGTATTGGTCATTGGGGGCTCTCAAGTTTCCAGGTGAAATTTTGACAGACCCCCTCAAAGAGTTGCAACGCTTTTTTAAACGAAGTTGATAGTGAGTGACTAATACCTATCAAAGACTAGTGGGTGATTCGCCGATAATCCAAGGGTGGCTTCCTATCTCCGAGCAATGGCACGTAATTAAAATTATCACCACGCAGCTTTTTAAACTCCTCATTTGCTTGTGCAATGAGTTCAGGTTGACTGAATAAATCTATCGCGGTTTGGCTCATGACTTTAGCGGCTAGCATCATGCCCTTGTGACCAATACTCGTCCCGCCTGCGGCTACCGCCTGCCAAGTATGTGCGGAGGTGCCGGGGACCCATGTGGCGGTGGATAAGCCAACGGTAGGGACATTCCAGCTGACATCGCCTACATCAGTGGATCCCATGCGCTGATAAAAACGATAGTCTTCAACGGAGTTTGCGCTGGGCTCATGACGCTTTTCTTCCGGAAACGAGGCTTTAATTTTTTCAGCGAATTGTTGCTCTTTTTTATTGTATTGGATCCCGCCTGCCGCAACGAGATTTTTGTGCATAACCTGGGCGAGTGCTTCATTAGGTAAAATGGAATGATTACCATGGATAACCTCCCATTCCACCTCAGTGCCGGTACCCAGTGCAGCAGCGCGTGCCGTGTCTAATAATCGCTCCCAAATACTTGCCAGTGTTGTTGCATTGGGGTGACGTGCATAAAAAAAGGATTCTGCAAAATTAGGTACGACATTAGGAGCATTGCCGCCTTCGGTAATAACATAGTGCAGACGTGTTTCTTGAGGGACGTGTTCCCGCAATAAGTTCACCATCATATTCATCGCTTCTATGCCATCTAATGCAGAGCGGCCAAACTCCGGTGCAGCGGCAGCATGGGCTGATATACCTTTGAAACGAAACTTAGCCGATTTATTTGCCAGTGTCGTGAAGGGGCTCGCGCTATTGATATCGTCTGGGTGCCAATGAATCACGACGTCGGTATCTGCAAAAAGGCCGGCGCGTACCATGTAAACCTTGCCTGAGCCTCCCTCTTCAGCGGGCGTGCCATAAA
>Ga0209961_1000160_pt1 | contig 23877 bp, 21 predicted proteins | sample SalPonA_B_H2O_MG_FD_185719 | JGI IMG/M metagenome (GOLD analysis project Ga0209961, IMG submission 185719) | Water microbial communities from South San Francisco under conditions of wetland restoration - Salt Pond MetaG R2A_B_H2O_MG (SPAdes)... | ecosystem: Environmental > Aquatic > Non-marine... | reverse complement strand
GTCCACCCACCAGATTGTTGACCAATATTATCTGCTGCATCACCCATCACTAAATAGTTGCCCTTAGGTGATAGCGGAAGAGAGCCTTGGTTTTTCAAAAGTACTAAAGATTTGCGCACTGCTTCCCGTGCAATAGCTCGATGTTCTGCACTTCCCACCACTGAAACGTCTGGGCGATCGATAGCTTTCTCGAACAGGCCGAGTTCTTTCTTCATGACCAAAACGCGTTTAACTGCCTCATCGACACGCGCTTCACTGATAACACCTTCCTTGACTTGACGCACAGTAGTGAACATCATTTCTTTCCAGTCATCAGGCGCCATGATCAGATCAACACCCGCATTGATAGCCTGGGCACAATCGGAGTTAGTGCAGCCTTTTACTTGGCCGTGACCATTCCAATCACCAACAACCATCCCCTCAAAACCCATCTCGCCACGCAGCACATCATTCAGCAAAAATCTGTGGCCATGGAGCTTTTCACCTTTCCAGCTATTAAATGACGCCATCACACCCTGCACGCCAGCTTCAATCGCAGAGACATAACCTGCACCGTGAACCTCGATCAATTCATCAAGCGGAAGAACAACATCTCCCTGGTCGTCGCCACGCACGGTGGCGCCGTCACCCACGAAGTGTTTTGCCGTGGCACCAAGGCCTGTACTTTGAATACCTTTAATGACAGCTGCCGCATATTCGCTAACGATTTGAGGCTTGCTACTGTAGCTCTCATAGGCCCGACCCCAACGCACATCTTGCGAAACAGCCACAGTTGGAGCAAAAATCCAATCGATAGCTGTCGCCGACACCTCAAGTGCGGTAGCACGACCAATGCGATACATTAAATCGGCATCATTGGCGGCACCCAAGCCGATGTTATGGGGAAATAAAGTGGCACCAACTACGTTGTTATGACCATGAACGGCATCCGTACCCCAAATGACAGGGATCCCCGCCGTGCCTTGCGAATCGTCGAGAGACGCTTCACGAAAATCTGCTGCTAATTTCTGCCAATCAGCGATGGAAGCTTGCTTATTGGTATAAGGAAAAGAACCTCCTCCGTTTAAGATACTACCGATACCATATTGGCGAACGTCGTCAGGGGTTACCCACTTAATCTCACCCTGAATCATCTGGGCGACTTTTTGTTCCAACGTCATATTTTCTATCAAGGCGTCAATATCAACACCTGAATTGTTAGAAACTTTATCTTGCTGCTGACCACTACAAGCGACGATACTCAACGCTGCCGCGCCAATGGCTAATTTCTTAATAATCGATGATAGGTGCATAGCTCTTCTTTTCAAGTTAAATGGAGTCAAACTAAGACTCTCACAACCCATTGAAGCGACACACCCAATTGCGGCTAGCAGGTTTTTTAGTGCGGTAAGATGGAACTATTTTAAAAGATGTTGGATATTTTGCCGATAGGAGCGACTGACCTTTAATCTTGCCCCACCATTGAGCTGCAACTCAGCCTCACCCTTGGGTAAAATAGTCACCGAGGACACATGGTCTGCATTGGCTATTGTGGAGCGATGTATCCTGAGAAAATTAGGTGCGTTCAACTTGCTCTCTAACTCTTTCATAGTCACGCGCATAATATGTGTATGGCCGTTGGAATGAACACACATATAATCACCCGCAGCATCAACCCACTCAATATCTTCAAAGGGAAGCAATACAATTTCTCCCCCATCTTTAATAGCCAGCTTTCTTGCTTGAATGGCGCCATCTTCAGAGCGACTATTGATGGAGTTAATAGCATTTATCAAGGGAGCTTTGCGATCTTGAGAATCCATCAATAGCTTGCGTTTGCGAAGTCGCTCAATGGAAAGATGTAAACGATCAAAATCAAACGGCTTTAACAAATAATCTATGGCATTAAGCTCAAAAGCATTCAGGGCAAACTCATCATAGGCGGTAGCAAATACGACCATAGGCATTACGTCACCCTGTAATTGCGCCACGACATCAAGGCCCGTGAGACCAGGCATCTGAATATCTAAAAAAATTACGTCAGGGCTGAGCTCTTGGACTTTACGAATCGCCTCACTCCCGTTTCGACAACTAGCGAGAACTTCAATATCGGCAAAACTACTTAACCACTTCTCCATCAAGGAAACAGCTAAAGGCTCATCGTCAACAATGATTGCACGGAGAGTCATTTACTACCTCCAATTAAGAGCGGCATTGAGATACTAACGCAACCAGAACCCATATCATTAACCTTCAAATCAAGAGAGAAGTCTTCACCAAACATTGTTTCTAATCTTTTTTTGGTATTTGTTAACCCCACACCAAATCCCTTACCACTTTCAAGCTCTTGATCGTTTAGAACTTTACAGGAATCGGCACTGTCTTTTACTTCTAGGCAAAGCCTGTGGTCGTTATTACACGCCTTAATCCAAATTTCTCCACCCACCTCAGAGGGTGCAATGGAGTATTTAATAGCATTTTCAACAAGCGGCTGTAGCAATAGACCAGGAATTTGAGCATTCGACAACCCAGGTTCAATATCAAAATGCACGACCAAACGCTCCTGAAACCTTACTTCTTCGATATCTAAATACAAAGAAATAGCGTCCAGCTCATCTTGCAAATCGACCAAGTGCTCATGATTTTTATCTAGTGAGTAGCGGAGAAACTTACTTAGCCTGACGAGCATAGCACTAGCTTTGGCGTTTTCCTCCATCGCTACTAATGAATTAATTGCATTTAGCGTATTGAAAAGAAAGTGCGGATTTAACTGGTATCGCAACATTTTTAACTGGGCCGTCTGGGCGATGGCTTCCGCCTCGATTAATAATCGGCCCTCTTCTTTTCGCGCTAATTCCAATCGTAACAGCTCAGAGTGCTCCTCTTGGAACAGACTGAAATATTTAATACCGAAGTAAAGTGATGACCACGCCGCAAAAACGAATATAGAAGAAAAGTACCAGCCTCCAAATTCAGACCATAGTCCCATCTCACCGGTCATCATAATAAACGTTTCAATACGAATAGCCGACCAAACTAATGAGACCACTAAAACTGAAGACAAGGCCACAGTGACACGTCTAAGAATCGATCGATGCCAATAAGAGGTATAAATATTTCTCAATGGCCAGCTTAACAATATCCCCAGCAAAGATTGAAAAATATTGTGTGCAATGTAGATAAAAGATGGATCGTTGTACCAAAGATTGAGACTAAAGAAACTAATAATCGAATGACCCGACCAACCAATAACTTGCAACAACCAGAATTGGTAATGTCGATTATGGAGCAGATGGCTAAAAACTTGATTAGGCAAAGGAATTAAATACATTGTTATTATGACCGTGTCACATTATAAATATCATCATATACCTCCAAGCGCGTCACGACAAAGCGGTATAAAAATAAGGCGAGATGGCACCTCCCCCTTTCAAACCAAACACTGCCTCCAAACAAGCTTAAGCGCCGATCAAAAACTGCCATTTGCAGGTGATTTTACTGTCAGGCACAAGCTGACCTAGCACTACCATAGCCACCCTCTTATGTTAGAAACTTAGCAACGAGGGATAATCATGCAGCATTTTGAAGCCAATTTTGATGGATTAGTGGGGCCTAGTCACAACTATGGCGGATTAGCCAAGGGAAATATTGCCTCTCAATCGAATCAGGCATCATATTCCAACCCTAAACAAGCCGCGCTTCAAGGACTGGCAAAAATGCTCACGCTTCATCGCATGGGGCTGGTGCAAGGTGTGTTTGCTCCGCATGCTAGACCAGACATTCAATCGCTAAAGAGATTGGGCTTTAGTGGATCCAACCGAGAAATACTCAACAAGGTGGTCAAAAAACACCCAGAACTGTTACAAGCCGTTTACTCAGCGTCAAGTATGTGGGTAGCTAATGCTGCCACCGTATCACCGAGAGCTCACACTCCAGACAATAAAGTACATATGACCGTGGCCAATTTGGCCAGTCATTTACACAGAGCGATTGAACCGCCGACAAGTTACAACATCTTGCAGGCCACGTTTCAAGATTCAGATAAATTCACAATCCACCACGAATTATCTTATGGCTCACACATGGGTGACGAGGGTGCAGCGAACCATACCGTGTTTACACACGAGTACGGTAAGCCAGGAATAGAGTTCTTTGTATACGGCCAGAGAAGTCTTTACCGTGAAGGACCTAAACCTAGCCACTTCCCTGCCAGACAGACGCTTGAGGCAAGTCAGGCGGTTGCTCGTCAACACGGACTTGACGAAGATACCTGTGTATATGCACAACAGCTGCCAGAAAGTATTGATGCAGGGGTTTTTCACAACGACGTTATCGCCGTGGGTAATTTAGATACACTGTTCTGCCATGAGAAAGCTTTTTTACACCAAAGCCAAGTCATTGCCGTACTAACAGAAAAGCTTGGTGGCAATCTGACAGTAATAGAAGTTCCCGAGGCTGAAGTTTCAGTTCAAACAGCCGTTAAGACCTATATGTTTAACAGCCAACTCCTTAAACTTCCCAACGGCAATCAACTACTGGTGGTCCCAAGCGAATGCGAACAAAACATGCAGACATGGAACTATCTTCAAACGTTACAAGAAAGTCACCCAGCTATCGACGATGTGCTTGTGGTGGACATTAAACAAAGCATGCGAAATGGTGGAGGCCCCGCTTGCCTGCGTTTAAGAGTACCGATGGACGACGAGTTGTTGGGCGGAGTCAATCCGCATTGCATAATTAATGAAGCTAAGTTTAATGAACTGTGCCAATGGGTAGAGCGGAGTTATCGCGACCGTGTTGATGCAGAGACATTGAAAGACCCTCAATTCATGGAAGAAAATTTTGCCGCATTAGATGAACTGACCCAAATTCTAAAACTGGGAAGCGTTTACCCATTTCAGTTTAACTAATCGATCAACTTTTTTAATGGGTATCCCGAAAAAGGTTTTGAAGTATTCATAACAACATGGCTTGATATGTGAATTAAGCCTGGTAGCGCGTCTATAAGTTGATCAATGACATGGTTATAGCTAGGCATATCGGCGGCTACCACTTTCATAAACACATCAAAATTGCCGCTTACCACATAACACTCCACTACCTCATCCATACAATTGACCGCCCGAAGGAACTCATTAAAAGTTTCGCTACTTTGATCTTTAATCGTGGCGGTGGCGATCACCGTAATCGAACGACATAACGCAGGTAAATCAATATTTGACCAAAAAGGGCCAATAACGCCCTGCTCTTCCAATTTTCGAACCCGGTTAAGACATGCGCTCGGCGAAATACCCACCTTTTCAGCCAAAGCATGATTGGTAATCCTGGCATCTAGCTGAAGCACCGAAAGAATCTTCTTATTAATTCTATCTAATTGCATAATTCTTCCCCTTAACTAGATCAAACAATCTATCAAAAAAATAATTTATCAATTAAATACATAAGCTTATAAAAAATAAGCAAAACCAAAACAATAAAATAGCACAGAATAATATTTCGTTTTACTAAAAAAAATAATATTTTCAACACAATTAAGGGCCATTTAAGCAGCACATTTTGTCGTTAAATTCCTACAATTTATTCATTGGAGGAAATATTATGTGGCGTATTCGTTCTTGTAAGTACAGTGATTTAAATGACTTATTAGCGCTTTCCAAAAGCATTGGTGAAGGCATGACCTCTATGCCTCAAACCAGCCTTGGATGGGGGCGCAAAATCGCTCAAGCCGAAGCCTCTTTTGCAGGCCAGCCTGATGCGGGTAGTTATTTCCTTGTGTTAGAGGACGTCGCCAATGGCAAAATTATTGGTACTACCGCGGTTTACACTGGTGTGGGCGAAAAGCGTCCCTTTTTTGTATATCGTCACGACAAGCAAAAGCAGAGCCTTTTCCTAGAGTCAGCGCTAAGTGGTGCAAGTGAGATCGGCTCTCTGTTTCTTTCCCCAACTGCACGTGTCAAAGGCCTAGGAAGGGCATTATCCCAAGCACGTTTTTTGATGATGGCAACCTTCCCGCAGCTTTTTTCAGCCACGGTGATGGCCACATGCCGCGGCTGGCTAGATAACAACGATGAGTCTCCAGTTTGGCAGCATGTTGGTCAAAGGCACCACAATATAAATTTCAAAGAAGTCGTAGAACGCACAGCACAACACGGTAACGAATGGCTAGCTAAGAAACTTCCATCACACATTTCGCTTAAAAACTTATCCTCGGAAGCTTTATCCTTGCTAGGAGAGCCTCACAGCCAATCAGCGCCTGCACAAACCATTTTGCGCGAGGAAAATTTTGTTAAGAGCGATTTTATTGATCTGGCTGATGGCGGGCCGACACTCACCTGCCAGCCCACTAAGATTAAATCGTATCAAGCAAGTGTTACCACCCAATTAAGACGTGCTAATCGTCCTCTTCAAGGTGAGGATATGTATATGATTGCCTGTGGAAGCTTGCAAAATTTTGAAATCATTTTGTGCCGTGGTGAGCAACAGCAAAATGGTGTAATTTTGGTTGATGACAACACTGCTTTACTATTGAATAAGCACCTCGATAAAAGAGTCAAAGCTTTAAAAATACAAGGCAGCGACGACATGCTTAATCGCATGCAAATTAGCCATGACCGGGCGGCTTAATGAATACTTCTTTCGCCAAAGCAAACTCATCATTGCATTTGAGGCCAATAAAATGACATTTACATTCTTCCAAGCATTGTGGAATGACTATACCAAGCTGGCACCACAAGCCGAGGTTATCCATCAAATGTTTTCTGAACAAAATGAAAAAGTCATCAACGACCATGTGGCCTTTAGAACCTTTGCAGGTACACCACTGTGCCTAGACAGCCTCGAACCTATTATCCTAGCCATGAACTATAGGTTACAGGAACAGTATCGATTTGAAACCAAAAAGCTCCGAGCTCGCAGCTATGTACACAGCGACCCAAGCGTCCCTAAAATTTTTCTTTCAGAGCTACTCACTCATGAATTAAGCGACCAGGCGCAAGCTATTTTAGAAAAATACACTCAACAAATAGCAGCCCCTCATCTTTCACCGGAAATATTTTGGTCTGGCAGACACTGGGATATGCCCACGTGGGCAGACTACCAAGCACTACTTGCGGAAAGTGAATATGCCGCATGGTTAACCGCGATAGGTCTTAGGGCCAATCATTTCACCATTAGCATCAATCATCTAAACCATCAAAACGATGTAAAGTCTGTACTGGAGACGATTAAGCAGGCCGGCTTCGCTGTTAATACTACTGGCGGAGAAGTGAAAGGTTCAACCCAAGTTTACCTTGAACAAGGCTCAACCATGGCGGATCAAAAAGTATTCACTTTTGGTGATGGCAGCGAGCATGCCATTCCCACCTGCTTTTATGAATTTGCGCTTCGCTACCGAGAACCTAGCGGGGAGTATTTTCAGGGCTTTGTCGAAGGTAATGCCGACAAAATTTTTGACTCTACCAACGTGTCAAAAGCCATGTAAACGCAAAGAGCCGCTCTATGGCGGCTCTTATACAACATGTCAACAAATTAGCAATGATAATCAATTCTATAGTCTGGTACTGATTTATGCAGGAACTCAGAAACTGCCTGACGAACATCATCTTTCACAGAAAGCTTTTCGCGACGCGAATAACAACTATGCTTATAGCCATCATCGATCAAAAGGCTATTTTCAGTGATAAAAACATCGATAATGTGTCCTTCGGCGCCCTTGTAGGTTGCCAATAAACGCTTCATGGTTAACTCCATTGAGTTTAAAAACAAAATTTATACGCTGAGACAAGTAGAAAGTACTAAAAAATGTGCGGACGTTATAACTTAGAATACACAGCAGCGATCGACAAACTGCTTTCACAGCATGGATTCCAAGGTGAATTTAAACCGGCCTATAACATCGCTCCTACAGATTTCGCGCCAATCATTATCCAAGACCGGCATCGCCCCAGCGAAATCATCCCTGCTCGATGGTGGCTAACTCCGTCCTGGTCATCCGGCCTATCCCAGAAGTTTTCAATGTTTAATGCTCGCGCTGAAAACCTGCTAACTAGCCGCGCGTTTAAAGGTCCCTTTCAACATAAGCGCTGCATAGTGCCCGCCTCCGGATTTATTGAATGGCACCGTAAGGAGAAAGAAAAACAACCCTATCTTGTTGAACTCGATGGGAAAGGATTAGCCATGGCAGGCATATGGGATTATTGGCAGGATGGCGAAAACGTCCTATTCAGCTTTGCTATTATTACCAAACCCGCCAGCCCAAGTTTTCAGACACTTCACTCAAGAATGCCTGTGCTATTAAAGGAAGAGGATTTAAGCACTTGGCTTGACCCACACACTACAGCAAAGCAAGCCCTACCGTTGATTGACACGAGTATTAGCCATGGTTGGCAAATGACCCCTATCGACAACAGCATTGGTCATTCAAAAAATAAAACTAAACCACAAGTGAGCGACATCCAGTCATAGTGAATTAGCCCACAGTACAGCTGCAAAAGTCTCCTCTCTGTCTATGATCAAAAGGCATAACAATTAGGAGAGTGCCATGATCGAAGGAACGATAAGTAAAGACATTCCACAGAATTTATCCGCAGACAACCCAGCATCACAAAATACTGCAAGCCCTTTATGGTTAGTGATAATCGCCAGCTTGCTGATGATTCAAATACCAAGCCTGCTAATACTTTTAAGTAATTATCTGTTAAGCCAAAATCCTCTCGCCTTAAGTGCGCTTGGCCATTTAAGTCATATCATCATCTACATCGTTTCACCCGTGCTGATAATTTGGATGATAAAACAGCAAATGCGGTGCAATTTGAGTACCGCGTTATCAACCTTAGGACTTATACAAAAACCAACGCTTAACGTCATTCTAATAAGCATCGCCATAGGCATTTTGACAACCTTTTCCGCCATAGCACTTACTGTCTTTGTGGAAACGTCGATCGAAGCAAATACTATGCAACTGTTAAAGACTCACGCGTCACTCATTGGCATGCTCAGTTTGTGTTTCATTGTCGTGTTCGCAACGCCAGTGATAGAAGAGATTGTCTTTCGGGGCTGGTTTTATGAGATAGCCAGTAAAGGCAGATTAGGAAGTTGGGGGGCGGCACTGTTAATTTCCACGTTATTTACGCTGTTGCACCTAAATCCCAACATACAAGCCATAAGTTTACTTAGTATTTTCTCTGTTGGAATGATATGCGCCTGGCTTCGCTATCGCTATGAATCACTGTGGCCAGCCATTGCTATGCATGTCAGCTTCAACGCAAGTCAATTAATGAGCGTTTTACTCGCGACATCTTAATAAAAAATACTAGGCATATTGAGCGATGTGCCCTTATCCTTTGATATAACCAAACAGGCCTTTGTTAATACAAATTCGCATAAAAAGAAGCCTTTTTATGCTTTTATTGTGACACTGACGCTGTTAAATTTCTTGTTTGTCATTTTATCCACATGAAAGGAAAGGTTCATGAAACTCGAATCAATTGCCTTGCACGAAGGCTACTCTCCAGAAGCTACAACTAAAGCGGCGGCTGTTCCCATTTATCAAACCACATCGTTTACGTTTGATGATACCCAACACGGCGCCGATTTATTCAATCTAGTAGTCCCTGGCAACATCTATACCCGTATTATGAACCCTACAACGGATGTACTTGAGAAGCGCGTTGCAGCAATGGAAGGTGGTATTGGCGCCTTGGCATTAGCCTCTGGTATGTCTGCTATCACCTATGCCATTCAATGTTTAACCGAAGTGGGTGATAACATTGTTAGCACTAGCCAACTCTACGGCGGCACTTACAATTTGTTTGCTCATTCACTGCCACGTCAGGGCATTGATGTTCGTATGGTGTCCCATGATGACTACGAAGGCTTTGAAAAAGCCATCGACAGCAAAACCAAAGCCGTTTTTTGTGAATCAATAGGCAACCCCGCAGGCAATGTAGTCAATTTGAAAAAATTGGCTGATATTGCCCATAAACACGGTGTACCGCTCATTGTGGATAACACTGTAGCCACCCCCTACCTGTGCCGGCCCTTCGATTTAGGGGCGGATATCGTGATTCACTCTCTCACCAAATACATTGGTGGTCATGGCACAACCATTGGTGGAATCATTGTCGATTCTGGTAAATTTGATTGGACCGCTGACAAAGAGCGCTTTGCCATTCTCAATGAACCCGATCCTTCATACCATGGCGTAGTTTATACCGAAGCACTTGGCCCTGCTGCCTTTATTGGCCGTTGCCGCGTTGTCCCACTGCGCAACACGGGTGCCGCTATTTCACCGATGAACGCCTTTCAAATCCTTCAAGGGCTTGAAACATTAGGTCTTCGCATGGATCGCCACTGTGAAAATGCTGAAAAATTAGCGGCTTATTTACAATCTCACCCCAAAGTTGCTTGGGTGAACTATGCTGCACTGCCTGACAGTCCTTATTACGAAACTTGCCAAGAAATCACTAGTGGTAAGGCGTCTGGTATTTTAAGTTTTGGCGTAAAAGGCGGCATTGAGGCTTGCTCAACCTTTATTGATTCACTGCAAATGATTTTGCGCTTAGTAAACATTGGCGACGCCAAGTCACTCGCTTGCCACCCCGCATCAACGACCCACCGTCAACTGAATGACGAAGAGTTGGCCAAAGCGGGCGTGTCAGCCGACTTAGTACGTATTTCAGTGGGCATCGAACATATTGACGATATCATTGCCGATATTGAACAAGCACTAAGCAAAGTTTAATAGTACATACCTGTAGTGAGGACTGTCTCGCTACAGGTGCTCTAAAAATGACGTTGATGCGCTCAATGTTTCGAAAATCAGTTAAGCACCTCTTTATGAAATTAAAAAACTAAGCGTGTTTTAAAAAGGTATTTATGATCTTATGCAGCGAAACAAGACTGCCATCTACAGGGCCATGTTGTAATACCTTTTTGTCCAATTCGCTAAATGGATGAGTTTTACATGATTCATCTATCTTTATAAAACGTTCACCATATTCGTAATAACCCATATACCAACTTTCAAATAACTTCTCTTTAATGGGGGCCTGCAATAAGGTCTTAACATTAGTATGGCGGTCATCTAACTGAATTTTGGCATAAAGTGACGACAGCGCCTCTTTTTCACCTTCGATGCACTGCAAAAACGAGCCATTTAAATGCATCAAAATACCCGTAATACCACTCAATTGATTGCTATATCTATATTGCTTGAGCTGGGTTTCTAGCTCATAAGTACTTAGAAGCTTACGTGCCGTACTTGAATAAACTATCATTTCTAATGAATTATCAGGCATTACACGTTCCACCTTGCAAGACGAATTGACATAATCGGAAATGCAATCATCTCACCCTTTTATTTGCAACAAGTTTGTCAAAGATAGATTAATTTACAGCCCATCCATTGTAAATATAGATATGCCTCTTCACGTTAATTTATGGGCTTAGCTGCATAGCCATATAAATTGAATAGTCTTGCAGCAGATGATTTTAAAATTGCGTTTGACTATTTAGTAACGCTATTCTCAGGGACAGCAATGCAACAATAATTAAGTCGAGTCGCGTATGAACTTAGTATGACTCCAAAAAATGGGTTGCATCGATTACCTTGTAACGCAGTCAAAGGTTTAAACATGAAAGCCATTAGAATTGAACATGCCATAGACGATTATAGCGGTCTTACTATCGTTGATCGCAAAGAACCCATACCCGAACCAGGACAACTGCGCGTAGCGATGAAAAAAGCAGCGTTACATCCGTCTGACCTCAACTATATTCGAGGGGATTACTACAAGGGCCTTGAACGTTTAATTTGGAATAGTCACCGCCATCACCCTAGTTTTGACCCAAACCATGACACACCTCACCCAACGCTACCTTTTACCCCAGGCGCAGAAGGTGTTGGAATTGTGGATGCTTGCGGTGATGGCATCGACCAAAAACAATGGCTTGGTAAACGTGTCGCCCTACTGGCGGGGCCGCCCAATGGTACGTGGCAACAATCCCTATTATGTCAGCCAAATCAGTTGGCCATGGTGCCTAGCGAGCTGCCTGATGAACAAGCAGCGTTGATGATGCTAAATCCGCTAACCGCGTTGGTGATGGTTCGCTATATCCTTAATATTCAGCAAGGACAGTGGCTTTTACAGAGCGCGGGCAACTCAACTGTGGCCAAAATGGTGGCGACTCTTGGTAAACACTTTGGCTTCCATACCATAAGTATCGTAAGACACACTCCATCGGGTGGATCAATGCCCTTAGCCGATGTTGTTATCAACAGCCAAACCGACAATATTGCAGAAGCGGTCCTTTCCGCCACTGCCGGGAAAGGTGCAGATAAAATTCTCGATTGCGTAGGTGGTTCATTAACAGAACAAATGGTTCAATGCCTAGGTGATCACGGTCAAATGCTCTTATACGGAACCTTAGAGGCGCCCTCATTTAACATTCATGCACGCGATCTTATGATGACAAATGGAAGACTCTCTGGCTTTTATTTACCGGGCTGGCTTAATAGAACAACACCAGACGTCCTACAGAGCGTCATGAAAGAACTAACGCAACTCAGTGGCCTTGGATTGTTTAGATCCGAAATTGCAGACCAATACCCGATAACAGATGTTAAAAAAGCTATTACCGCCGCATTAACACCCGGTCGAAACGGCAAAATACTGATCGACATGGTTTAACAAGTTGATTCTTCGACAATAGCGAATAATGAACGCTGTAGCGCTAGAGGACACTGTTTATGGCAACACACATAGACCCAAAACGATGGGGCTCAACCCATTGAACTGGTTTTCACACTAGGTACTTATGGCGAATGTTCAAAACCCGAGCTTTTTGCGAATGAAGTAACCACAAGTCGTCGCGGTGACAAATTTAATGGCGATGGGCACCAAAAAAACCATCAAAATGTTTTCTACGGTATACATCCAACTGACATTAGCAGACACCTTAAACCACGCCATACCAAAGGCAAAAAAAGTGATTTGGCCGCAAATCGTGGCTAGCGCATCCTTATAAAACCGATGCTGCCCATGGTGCGAAATCATTCCCACTACGGCAGCAGCTAACAAAAAACCCACCAAGAAGCCGCCAGTATTACCCCAAAAATAAAGAATCCCTCCGCCATCGGCAAAAACAGGCAACCCCAAAGCCCCTAACATGAGGTAAATCCCTATCGACAAACACGCCCGCCATGGCCCTAAGGCTAGGCCAGACAACAGTACCACAAAGTCTGACATGATAAACGGCACAGGACCCAGAGGAATTTCTATCCATGCACCCAACACCGTGAGCAAGGTAAACGTTGGGATCAAAATAAAATTGGCATTCATAACAGTAATAAAATGTAGGGGTATTGAAGACATCTCAATTTTGACACAAACAAATCAAAACCCCAACGTAAATGGCCTGAGCGGAAGATACAAACAATCTTTACTTTTTCAACCCTTGTCCATCAAGACAAAACTGACGGAAAAGCCAGGTGATGCACTCTTCAATCAAATCATAAAATGGACTACTTTTCTTTCTGGCTACCTTAAATTTTTGTTCTAAAATAAAATACATAAGAAAAATGTTAAGGAATAAGCACGTTGAACGTTGTAGGAATAGGCGCATCCGCCGGCGGTATTGAAGCCCTAAAGATACTGTTGGGATCCCTTAAAAAACAAGATAATGCTAGTTACATCATAGCCCAACATATTTCACCCACGCATGTGTCAATGCTCAAAGAGATATTTACTCGGCAAACAGATCTCAATATCAACATCGCTGAAACAGGAATCGCACCAGAGCCAGGTAATATCTACGTCATACCTCCCAACGCAAACGTTACATTTAGTGAGGGAATTATTACCCTGCACGACGCCACTGACCTACCCTCTCCCAAACCATCCATTAATCAACTTTTTGAAAGTTTAGCTGACAACTTTGGCACCAAAAGTATTGGTATTATTTTATCTGGAACAGGATCAGATGGCGCGGCAGGGCTTATGGCGATACGCCAGTCAGGAGGTATCACCGTCGCCCAAGATCCGGCAACAGCAGAGTACGCCTCTATGCCATTGTCCGCCATACAAGCCGGCGCGGTTGATCTTACCTTACCCCTGCCAGACATTGCTGGCGTGATACACGCGGCGGGTAAACTAAAAACACATGATCAACAACCCAACTCAGAGTGGACAGACGACTACATTACATTAGTAGAAAAAATAAACGAAGCCGCCAATATTGATCTATCACAATACAAAACGTCTAGCTTAAAACGCCGCATCGACCGTCGTATGGCGCTTCGTCAAATTAGCGATATTGCTAGCTATATTGATTACATCAATAAAAACGATGATGAAGTTCATGAATTTGTAAAAGATGTATTTATTTCCGTCACCGAGTTCTTCCGAGACAAGAGTGTCTTTGATTTTATGAAAGTCATGCTCAAAGAAAAACTCAAAGGATTTAAGAAAAACCAGCTATTTAGGGTTTGGATTCCCGGCTGTGCAACGGGTGAAGAAGCTTACACCTATGCCATTTTATTAGATGAAATTCAAAAAGAAGATAATCTTCATTTTGACTATAGAATTTTGGCGACAGATATTTCCGAACGCGCACTCGAAGTTGCGAGAAAGGGGTATTATAGCGACGTCATTAAAGCCAATATCGATCAACAGCGCTTGCAGAAATATTTCACTGTCCAACCCAATGGCTATCAAGTCAATAAGGACATCCGCGATAAAATCATTTTTTCACGCCATGATCTTGTTAAAGATGCACCCTTTGCTGCTCTGCAACTCATTAGCTGCCGCAACGTTCTCATTTACTTTAAGCCAGAACTACAAGATGACTTATTCAACTTATTCAACTTCGCCTTAGAAGATGATGGAATATTACTCCTGGGGCGTTCAGAAAGCGCGAAGTCTCAAACAGAAACCTTTAAGGTCATCGACAAAGATTATAGAGTTTATAAAAAAACCGGACAGGCTAGCTCAAGGGCAAGACGAGGAATATTTAATCCAATACAGAACAATGCCTACTTGGGGTATCGTTCTCGGTCAAGTCTTACACAAAACGTTAGGACCAATACCCTATCTCAAAAAAACTCTTTCCTTAATAGTTTAGAAACAGGCCTACTACTGTCTGTTTTGCACGAGATTATAATCACCAACATAGAAGGTAAAATTATTTATATCTCTGAGGCTGCGGGTAAATTTATTAACAAGCCCACTGGTTTCATTTCCGACAATGTTGTTGATAACATGTCGGATGCATTATCCATGGTTATCCGTCCCATGCTGTTTAAGGCACAACAGCAACTCGCTGATAATTGCGAAGTGCTTGAACCTATTACTCGCTTTATTACCCTGGCTGAAATGCAAAACGCTTACTATCGCCTTAGAGCCACCCCATTGAATAGCAATGGGGTGGGGTTGATTGCGATAATATTTGATCATATCTGGGAAGAAGATCATGCCAAATCGATTCCCACACCTGTTAAAAGCAACAGTGAATTTACTGCACTCAACTTTCTCAATGACGAATTAAGTTCTACTAGAGAAAGCCTCCAGACCATCATTGAAGAATACGAAACCACTAATGAAGAACTGCAGTCTGCTAACGAAGAAATGATGTCTTCCAATGAGGAGTTGCAGGCCACCAACGAAGAATTACAAACAACCAACGAAGAACTGCAATCTACCAATGAAGAGCTAGTAACAGTTAACGACGAATTAAACTTCAAAAATCACCAGCTCGATAATCTCAATTTAACGCTTCAAAAAATTGAGCGCTCATTGAAACTGCCATTTATACAGGTGGATACAAGCTTCAATGTTATTCACATTAGCAGCACGATGAGCCAAATTAACTTGGAAAAACCCCCTGAGATAGGACGAAACATCTTAGATAACCATTTTTTATCTCAATTTGGCGATCAAAAAGAAAATATTTTAGAGACACTGCATGTTAATGAATCAGACAGTAATTTGCGGTTAACTATTAAAGATAAAGCCTATCTCCTCAAAATCAGTATGGTACGAGATGGCGAATCTTTAGATGGTAGGATTATTTGGTTTGATAATATTCACGAATCCAGCGCTATAGCGAATAAAGAGCGTGAGGCATTGAATATTGCCCTTAATACGCTCAATGCCATTGGAGATGCTGTCATTAGAACAGATTCAAACGGTATTATTACGCTTTTCAATAGTGCCGCCGAATTAGCGACAGGCTTGCAAGCTGAAGATGCGATGGGGCTTTTCATTGGGAGGGTTTTAAAACCGGAAGATGAAAACCATCCAATTATTGGTCGTCTGATAAACGTAAAATCTCTGAAAGAGCCATTTAAAACACGAACTCCTATTGCACTGATTAATACCCAAGGCAAAGCCTATTACGCAGATATCACCACCGCTCCATTTTTCGACAACTCTCAGAAATTTTCTGGATTAGTCATTCTTTTTAAGGATGTGACCGACAGGCAATTACTAGCTAAAGAACGCGATTGGCACGCTGATCACGACTACCTCACCGGTCTCATCAATCGTGGCAGTGCCGAACGAATTATTCGTAAATCTATATATAACGATGGTTTAAAGGATGGCATAAAATACGCGCTATTGTTTATGGACTTAGATGGTTTCAAATCTGTGAATGATAGTGCCGGGCATGATACCGGCGATGCCATTCTCAAAGAGGTAGTTAATAGAATCAAATCACACTTACGCCGCTCTGACCTATTCGCGAGGATCGGCGGTGACGAATTTGTTATCTACTTACTCGGTACCGCACCTTTTGAAGCTCATGAAATAGCACTAGAACTCATCAGAGTGATTTCAAGCGAGCCATTTAAATGGGGATCAAGAGAATATTCAATAGGTCTATCCATTGGATTGTTTGTCAGTGACGAACTCGACAGTCATAACTTTCAAGATATGCTTATTGCTGCTGACGCGGCAATGTATCGAGCTAAAGAACAAGGCGGCAATAAAGTTATACTGGCGAATCAAGGCAGTCATAAATATGGTAAATCCAACAATACCGAAACCAATATTTACCGTTTACAACAATGTCCGACGACTCAAAGCTTAAGGGTAGTTAGACAGCCCATAATAGATACCGCTTCCCATTCAATCGCCGGGTATGAGTTCTTAATGCGCTTTAAAGATCAGTATGGTGAATTAACCCCCGAAGAACTTATCAAAACCTCTGAACGCTACTCAATGATTCATAAATTAGACATTTGGATCATTGAACTGGCTTTTAAAGCCATAGCTAATATCAGAGCGCAGGACGACGAAAATGTTTTTTATTCAATCAATCTAAGCGGCCAATCTTTCAATAATCTTGAGCTATTTGAAAAAATAGAGGCCCTCGCCAATGACTATGAGATCGACCCCAAACGCCTAATTCTTGAAATAACAGAGCGTGCATTTCTACCTAACTTTAATGTCGTAAACCAATTTATAGCAAAGGCACATGAGTTGGGAGCGAGAGTTTATTTAGATGATTTTGGGAGCGGATTAAGTTCATTTGAGTATTTAAAAGCGTTAAATATTGATGGCGTAAAAATAGACGGTCAATTCGTCACTAACATCAATAAAAGTGCTTTAGATCATGAAATTGTTGAATCAATCGTTCGCATCTGCAAAACACTTGGCATTCCCATCATAGCTGAGTATGTTGAAAACGCTGACATTGCAGACGCTATCGCCAAACTAAACATTGAATACCAACAAGGCTTCTATCATAGCGAGCCTGAAGAAATAGCCCCTATGCGTATTTAAGAAAGGTACCAATAATTTGGTGGACAGATGCAATATCAAAGTTGGGGCTAGCACTTTCAAAGACTTTCTTATCTAAATCATGCAAAGGATTTGAATTTTCGTCATCGCTAATTTTTATTCTGTTGAGAGAGGGCTCATAAAACCCCATATGCCAGTTGTGAAAAACACGCTGTTCTATCTTACCACTCACGAGGATTTTCACATTGTAATGCCGTTGATCTCGCTTAATACTGGTATATAGTTGATTGATGACCACTTGTTCACCTTCAATATATTGTAAGTATGAGCCATCCTTATATAACAAAATACCAGTAATACCATTGGCCGAGTTAAAATTGCGCGCTTGGATAAGAAGCGCGTCTAGTTCAGTGGAACTTGGCAACTTTGTTGCTCGACTACAGTACACAATTTTGAAAAGATCATGATCAAACAAGCTGTCACCAAGTGCTTAAGAATTAAATACCAAATCTTAAGCCAAGATTTTTAAAAAACCAATCTAAAGTATCTCTTAAAAAATATTGGGTAGCAGCTTTCAGAGCAAACAGCTTAGCAGTCTACCAACCATGGCATTAATGGCAGTATCACCAATTAAGATTCGATGAGAATGTCATCCTCTTCAGCTTTTTTAGAAAACCATCCCATCTGGGCATATAGAATACCGAATACCGGCGATAACCAGCAGGCAAATGCTAACGGCGCATAAAGTAAATTAGAGAAGTCTCCCGCGCCAAATGTGAGTCCCAACGCCCCAATAACAAAAGCACCCCCGGCATTCCAAGGAATCAGTGGTGAGATTAATGTCCCCCCCTCCTCTATGGCTCTAGACAAGTTTAAACGACTATAACCTGCACGGTTGTATTCAGGGGCGTACATACGGCCTGGAAGGGCCACTGACAAATACACATCACCAGAAATAACATTGGTCGCCATAGAGGTAAGAATAGCTTTGGTTTGAAGTCCACTGAAGCTTTCAGTCTTGCTGAGCACAGCTCTTACTAAAGACTCAAGGCAACGAGTTCGCTCTAATGCTCCCCCAAAGGCCAACGCAAGCATCATCAGGGTAATCACCCAGGTCATAGAGGTAATGCCACCTCTATTTAATAAGTTATCTAGTGCTTCAGAGCTGGTCGATACTGAAAAGCCACTGTGGGCAATAGTGAAAATCTCGTTCAAATTGTAGCCGTAATTAATCGTAGCTACTCCCGCACCCGCTAAAAAACCTGCAAACAAGGCAGGTATGGGTGACACCTTTAACAGAGCCAATGTCATAACCAGTATTAATGGCAAAAGTGGTAAAAATCCAAATTCAAACGTGGCCGCTAAACCTTCACGATATTGAACAATATTCGCCAATTGACTTTCATCAACGACCGACTGCCCACCTACAAATAAATAAATGATAAAGGCAATAATCATGGCCGGCACGGTAGTCGGCATCATATTTTTTATATGATCAAAGACATTAGTTTCTGTGACCGCAGCCGCGAGGTTGGTAGTTTCCGACAAAGGAGAAACCTTATCACCAAAAAATGCCCCTGAGATTACCGCGCCTGCTGTCCAATAGAGCGGTATCCCAAATGCGGTGCCTATACCTACCAGTGCCAACCCCACAGTACCCGTGGTTGTCCAACTCGTCCCAATAGACAACGATACAATGGAACACAGCAACATAGAGGCCGCTAAAAACCACGCAGGATCAATTAAATCCAAACCATAGTAAATCAACATCGGTACAGTACCGCTAGCAATCCAAGTACTTACCAACATTCCGACGATCATTAGCGTCGCAATGGACGGCATCGCTACGTGCAGCACATGGAAAGCCCCGGCTTCAATGTCCTTCCAACTCCAACCTAGGTATTTGCCTACCACACCGGTGATAGCAAAGCCTACTGCCAGCGGGATATGGGGGGTAAAGTCACCGTAGTAAAATAATTGAATGGAGAGCAGCCCAATAGTGAGCACCACGGGAATTAAAGCAATACCAACCGATGGCAAACGAGGGGTGTCCGAGATGTTGGACATAATTAATACACTCCGTTCATTGATAAAAAATTCATCTTAAAATTTGATGTACACACGTAGGGTGACAAGACAGAATTTGAGCAGTAAAAAAGGTAGTGCCCAATTCTGTAGTCGTAGGTAACATCGATTATTTTTATAGCGACTCTTGAGACAAGATGAAACTGCAATAATTTAAGGATACTAACGGAGTGCAAACTATTCTTCAAATAGCTAACAATCAAACAGCCCCACTCCAGAAAAATTATTAAGCAATAACAAAAGCCTTAAATTTTGGGGGCTACCTAGGACTTAAGGGCTAACAGTTGCACTTCAACATAGGCTTCGTGTTCAGAACTACTAAATACCACCTGGCCGTCCTCTATGACACATTGCAATGACATATTACTGTCGGCTAAAGCCCCCAATGCGCTCATGGAATCATCTGAAATTTTTACTACCTGCAGATTATTAAATCGTTTCAGCGCAGCTTCCTGCTTAGGCCACCACATAGCGACCGATCTTTCGCCGTACGCGAAAATGACCACTCGGTCCGATCGACCGCACGCCTTGCGGATTCTACTTTCATCGGGCGTACCCAAATCTATCCATAGTTCAATGTCACACGCCAAAGAACGTTGCCATAAATCTGGCTCATTGTCGGTGCTTATACCGCGGCCAAACTCGAGACTCTCTGATGAATACATGGCAAAAGCCAGTATTCGCAGCATCATCCGCGCTTCGGTCTCAGAAGGATGGCAAGCAATGGTGAGTGGATATTCTTGATAAACGTGTCGATCCATATCGGTCACGTTTAATTTAGCCTTGTAGATACTCGATTTTAACGCCATGGTGGTGTCTCTTAGAGGTTAACGCTGCAGATGATTTAGACGCGCATTATGCAGCATACACTACTGAGTAAGAAGTCTATTTGGACTTCCCAGACTTTGCTAGACATTTAAATAGTTACAATGTATCTCCAGATAGAGGTGTTTATAAGCAAAGGCAAACGTTATACCGAAGAGTTTAAAATTGAAGCGGTAAAGCAAATTACTGACCGAGGGTATTCAGTTCAGGAAGTCGCTGAGCGACTGGGGATTTCAACCTAATCCTTGTAACACTGGAAAAGTCAATTAAGTGGCAACAATTAGTGCTAACCAAAAACAGAACACAAAGAATTGCGCCCATTTTGTTAATGCTCATTGAAATTAGTGGCGACCAAAGCGAAAGCCCGAGTATAAAATTGACACATGAGCAGCTTATGAAAACGACCCAATGTTCAAGGCAAGCCCTACATGTTTCCTTAAAAAGCCTGCAAGATATCGGTTTGGAGAAGCAAGCCTACGGTAGGATTGATGTGTTAAAAAAAGCTGAATTGTTAGAATTTTCGCGACATGGTTAAAAGGATAAACAACAAATGCTGGTGATGTTTCCTTGGCCTACTAAACCCAAAAGCCATGTCTTACAACGTAACCTAGAGAGTGATTTTTTTATTATTAATCGACCTGTTTAGCACAACTCTGACACAAACAGTGCAGTTCTAACTGGGGGCTTTGTAGGACAAAGTCGGCAGCTTTTACATTGCGCTCAAGAGTATTAATGAGGCTCTTTTTAATCCCCACTTCTTTCACAATACCGCATTTATTACAAATCAAAAACTGCGGTACTTCGTGGCTGTGATCACAACTAATATGTGAACAGGCCACATATTTATTAGCAAGGTGAAGTTTGTGTACAAGATTTTCGCTAGTTAAAAAATCTAATATGCGATAAACCGTGGTAGGCGGAAGCGACTCGTTGAATTCCCTTTGCATAAATTCAATAAGATCATAGGCTGACTGAGCTTTTCCCGACTTAAGCAAGCCGGTGAGAATACGCTTACGCTTTTCAGTGAGTCTCGCACCACTAGACTGACAATTAGTCTCGGCATGATGAAGAATGTGTCCAATATTAGTCATAAATATCTTCCTCTAAGCCACCACCTCATTTCAATAAACCCCACCTGTCACCATTTTATGTCGCGGTATCATCTGGAGTAAGCATGCCGCCTCAAATGAATACAGACAAACCCAGGTTAGAACATTCCCCTTACGCCGATACTAAAACCACGGCCCGGCAGAGGTGCTTGGTTTTTCAGGAATGAAGAGTGCACGCGGGCGTCTTCATTCGTAAGATTATTGCCCTTCAAAAAGATCGTGAAATCATTGTCATCTGTAGCAAAGGTATAGGTAACCTCGGCATCGACTAATGTGTAACCATCAGTTCGGGTTTCTAGTGCGGCCACCCTTTCCTGATCAAAGTAATGAGAAATACCAATTTCAGCATCCCAGTCACTGGTTTGAAAACGCAGTTGACTACCCAGACGAACGGGAGGAATACGTGGTAAGTTACCACCGTTATCTAATTTACCCCGGATACTATCACCCCACATGGTAAGTTTAAGCTGTGGGTTTATTTGCCAAGCCAGCTCAGCTTCGAGGCCATATAAAGTGGCATCTGTTTGTTCAAAAATGTAGACCGGTAAGACGCCATGCCCATGCTCATCATGAAGCGCATCTTCAGCAGTAGGAAGTTCACCTTCGTGATCATGAGCCTCAACGTCTTCGCTAGTGAACCCAGTGCTTCTCTCATAGTAGAAATTATCGACTTGGTTGTAGAACACATTCAAAACCCATCCAACATTGCCGGAATGCTTACGAAGACTTAGGTCAATATTATTTGAAATTTCTTCTGCCACCGAATTAACCTCGACAAAGTGCGGATGCTCCTCATCTTGATCAAGGCTAAAATAGGCACCTACTTCAAAGCTACTAGTACCTAAATGCGGTCCATAGGAAAAAAGTTCAGTCGCACTGGGAGCGCGTTGGGCATGGGTCATAGAGAATGCTGCATTATAATCCTCGCTAAAATCCCACACTAAACCTGCAGATGCGCTGTAAGGGGTAAAGCTCAACTCATCAAATTGCACGATCTCATCGCCATCCTCGTCCAACGCTAAAGGATCAGCATTAAGCGTAACTTTTTCTACGCGCGCACCTATCTGCCATAGAAAATCACCGATGTGTTTTTCTTGCATAAGCGCGATGGCATAATTTTTTGTGTGATTAGGTGGTGTAAATGCCTCTTCGCCAATTGCTTCAAAATCAGAGGTTTTAGCCTCAAGGGAAAGCGCCCCGTGCCAGCCATCGATATCTTGCAAAAGCAAATCAACTCTCGCCTGCAACGTTTCGTTGCCAAAGACGGTACCAACGCTTCCGTTTTCAATTTCTGCATGCTCGTAATCAGTGAAGCCGATACGAGTATTAATTCCGCTTAACCATGGGTTATCGAGTGAAAGCTCGCTTATCAGTTGCCATCGGTTTTGCACAAGATCAGACAGTACTACAATTTCTTCTTCCTCGTGTGCTGCGAGCCCTTCTTCATGTCCGTGATCGTGACCGGGAATACCATTTAGACGTTCCAAACGCCCATAAGCTAGGCCGATGAAACCATTATCAAGGAGTAGACTAGTGCCTACATTGAAGCCCATACTTTCTGAGGCACTATTTTCCAATATGCCTTCGCTATGCTCTGCATGCCCTTCTTCCTCGTGCTCCTCCTCTGTTTCAAGCTGAGCGATACCAGGTATTTTGTAGTCGCTGCCATCACGCCAAAAGCCATCAACATGAAAAGCAAATTGGCCTGTGCCACCGGTATATGCTGCAGACACCTCATCCTCACTGGAAACGGTATTATGTCCTATGGAAAAAGCGCCTTTTGCTTCATTGGAAGAAGGCACTCTATCATCAACAATATTTACCACTCCACCGATGGCACCTGAACCATAAAATAGAGTTGCCGGCCCTCGAAGGATCTCAATCTGCTCAGCCGTTGAAGCCTCTGTGGCCACCACGTGATCTGGGCCTACCCGAGAGGCATCGCTAACATCTAGACTATTCTGAGTAATCAAAACCCTAGGTCCATTCAACCCTCGAATAATGGGGCTACTGGACACAGGGCCGTAATAGCTAGAATGCACACCCACTTCATTTTTTAAGGTTTCCCCAAGAGTTGAGGCCTGATTGCGACGCAATTCATCACCCGCCAATACGGTGACTGGCTGAGCAGATTCCAT
>Ga0209961_1000159_pt1 | contig 23877 bp, 22 predicted proteins | sample SalPonA_B_H2O_MG_FD_185719 | JGI IMG/M metagenome (GOLD analysis project Ga0209961, IMG submission 185719) | Water microbial communities from South San Francisco under conditions of wetland restoration - Salt Pond MetaG R2A_B_H2O_MG (SPAdes)... | ecosystem: Environmental > Aquatic > Non-marine... | reverse complement strand
CACTTTGTGGCGGTGATGGGCTTCAACAATTTCAATATCGTAGTCATCACCGAGAATGGCTGCTGCTTCTTTGATCAACTTAAAGCAGACGTTAACACCAGTAGAGTAGTTGCTGGCCATAATAATCGCAGTTTGATTGGCCGCGTCCACGATGGCAGCCTTTTCGTCATCGTTGCAACCGGTGGTACCGATAATTAAACGCTTGCCATGCTGGGCGCATAGCGCGGCATTAGCGACGGTAGCCTGTGGCGCTGTGAAATCAATCATCACATCAAAGTCGTCAATCACTTTAGCCGCGTCGTCGACAATACTAACACCACATTTACCAATACCGGCTAATTCGCCAGCATCAGCGCCAATCAAACTGCTTCCTGAACGTTCAATAGCCGCCGTTAGGCGACCATGCTCATTGGCGGCTATGGCTTCGATGAGCATCTTGCCCATTCGGCCTGCGGCACCGGTGACTGCAATACGAACTGTCATAGGTTTCCCCTCAGCAATGGGCGTCTATATTTTCATGTCATCGAAGAAGTTTTTAACGCCTTCGAACCAGCCGTCTTTCTGGGGCGATTGTTTCTTACCACCTTCATGCAGGGTCGCTTGAAACTCTTCCAGTAACTCGCGCTGACGCTTGCTTAAATTAACGGGTGTCTCTACGACCACGCGACACATTAGATCACCAACACTGCCACCGCGGACGGGGGTCACACCCTTGCCGCGCAAACGGAACAATTTGCCGGTTTGTGTCTCTGCTGGAATTTTAAGTTTCACACGACCATCCAGGGTGGGAACTTCTAGCTCACCCCCTAAGGCCGCGTCAGCGAAGCTAATAGGCACTTCACAATACAAGTGTTTGCCATCGCGCTGGAAGATTTTGTGATCACGCACCATAACTTGGACAAACAAGTCACCGCTTGGGCCACCATCGGGACCTGCTTCGCCTTCGCCTGAAAGACGAATGCGATCACCGGTGTCTACGCCCGAAGGAACTTTGACTGAAAGATTGCGGGTTTCTTCCACCAAACCTTGTCCGTGACAACTATTACATGGATCGGTAATTGTTTTGCCTTTACCGCGACACGTAGGACAGGTTTGTTGCACAGAGAAAAAGCCCTGTTGCATACGCACCTGACCAACACCGCCACAGGTATTACAGTTAACTGGCGTCGAGCCTTTTTTAGCACCACTGCCATCACAAGTTTTACAATGCGCCATACGCGGCACATTAATTTTAACTGTCGTGCCCTTTACCGCCTCTTCAAGATCGAGCTCTAGGGTATATGCTAGGTCCGAACCTCGGCGTGGGCCACTGCGGCGACCAGAGCGGCCACCACCGAAAATATCGCCAAACACATCACCAAAGATGTCACTGAAATTGGCGCCATCGCCAAAACCACCAGCACCGCCTTGCTGGTCTACACCCGCATGACCGTATTGGTCATACGCAGCACGTTTTTGCGAGTCAGACAGCACCTCGTAAGCTTCCGTAGCCTCTTTAAATTTTTCATCGGCTTGCGGGTCATCAGGGTTGCGGTCAGGGTGAAACTTCATCGCAATGCGACGGTAGGCTTTTTTAAGCTCCTTCTCGTCAACACCTTTTTGGACACCCAAGACTTCGTAATAATCGCGTTTTGACATGTGTTGTTAACCTATCTACTGCTGTCGGCAGAAAAAAGAAGAGGTTTGACGATATCGCCAAACCTCCGCTGTTGTTCGAAGTACGACTGAATGGAGCATTATAATGCAATGCCCCACTACTTGTCGCGACGCTCGAATTACTTCTTGTCGTCTTTAACTTCTTCAAACTCGGCATCGACGACATTATCGTCGGCCGCGTTGTTGTCAGCTTGCTGTTCAGCACCACCTTCGGCTTGCTGAGCTTGTTGCTCGGCATACATTTTTTGAGCCAGACTACCTGAAGCTTCAGTCAACTTCTGGGTTGCTGCTTCCATCGCCGCTTTGTCATTGCCCTTAGCCGCTGTTTCAGCTTCTTCTAGGGCAGCGTTAATGGCCGCTTTTTCTTCATCAGTAGCTTTATCTCCGGCTTCTTCCAAGGTTTTCTTGGTCGCGTGGATCAAGCCTTCTAATGTATTGCGCGCCTGAACAATCTCTTCGAAGGCTTTGTCTGCGTCGGCATTAGCCTCAGCGTCACGTACCATTTTTTCGATTTCTTCATCCGATAGACCACTTGAAGCAGTAATACGGATAGATTGCTCTTTACCGGTAGCTTTGTCTTTTGCTGACACATTCAAAATACCGTCAGCGTTCAAGTCAAAGGTCACCTCAATTTGTGGCATGCCACGTGGCGCGGCAGGAATATCAGCCAAGTCAAAACGACCCAGTGATTTGTTTTGAGAGGCTTGCTTACGCTCACCTTGAACCACGTGAATAGTGACCGCTGACTGGTTGTCTTCCGCGGTAGAGAATACCTGCGATTTCTTGGTAGGAATCGTAGTGTTCTTCTCGATCAATGCAGTCGCAACACCACCCATGGTTTCAATACCCAAGGTTAATGGAGTGACGTCCAGCAACAATACGTCTTTGACATCACCCGACAACACCGCACCCTGAATAGATGCACCCATGGCAACCGCTTCATCGGGGTTGACGTCACGGCGAGGCTCTTTACCAAAGAATTCAGCCACTTTAGCCTGCACCATAGGCATACGAGTTTGGCCACCAACCAAAATCACATCGTCTACTTCAGAATTGCTCAGACCCGCATCTTTCAACGCAATGCGAACTGGCTCAAGTGAACGATTCACCAATTCTTCAACCAGCGACTCAAGCTTGGCGCGGCTCAATTTAACCACTAAGTGCTTAGGACCGGTTGCATCGGCAGTGATGTAAGGCAAGTTCACCTCAGTTTGCTGCGAAGATGACAATTCAATCTTAGCTTTCTCAGCAGCTTCTTTCAGACGCTGCAATGCCAATGGATCATTGTGAAGATCGATACCGCTGTCTTTCTTGAATTCTGCTGCGAGATATTCAATCAAACGCAAGTCGAAGTCTTCACCACCCAAGAAGGTGTCACCGTTAGTTGAAAGCACTTCAAATTGATGCTCACCATCAACTTCGGCGATTTCGATGATAGAAATATCGAAAGTACCACCACCTAAATCGTAAACCGCGATGGTGCGGTCACCTTGGGCCTTGTCCATACCATAAGCCAAAGCTGCAGCTGTTGGCTCGTTGATAATACGACGGACATTCAAGCCTGCAATTTTACCCGCGTCTTTGGTTGCCTGGCGCTGTGAATCGTTGAAGTAAGCTGGTACGGTAACAACCGCTTCTGTCACGGCTTCGCCGAGGTATTCCTCAGCAGTTTTCTTCATCTTCTTCAACACTTCAGCTGAAATTTGTGGGGGCGACAACTTGTTGTCTTTAACTTCTACCCACGCGTCACCATTGTCGTGCTCAACAATTTTGTAAGGCACCATTGAGATGTCTTTTTGAACAACATCGTCTTTAAAGCGGCGGCCGATCAAACGCTTAACCGCAAATAAGGTGTTGTTAGGGTTGGTAACAGCTTGACGCTTAGCCGACTGGCCTACCAAAATTTCGTTATCAGCGGTGTAAGCGATAATCGAGGGAGTTGTGCGGTCACCTTCGCTGTTTTCAATAACTTTTGCCTTGCCACCTTCGAGTACAGATACACACGAGTTTGTGGTGCCCAAGTCAATTCCAATAATTTTTCCCATTGTCTTCTCCAATTAAATCAATTCAGCCTAGCGTGGTTAGCGAGATAAAATGTCTCGTGACGCTGTTTCTTGCTGTTGATTTCTATATAAGTTTGAATTCTCGTATTTCAAGTGTGGTTATTAAAAATATTTTACTATTTTGCGACCACAACCATCGCCGGACGCAGCAAGCGTCCATTTAATCGGTAGCCTTTCTGCATCACTGCTACCACACTGTTGGGCTCTGCTTCAGGATTCTCTACCATCGTCATGGCTTGATGCGCTTCGGGGTCGAAGGGCTCGCCATGCGGATCTAGGATCTCAACGTTGCTCTTTGATAAGGCCTCAACAAAACCTTTCAAGGTTAATTCAACACCCTCTAATACAGGCTTGATACCCTCGATATCTGCATCAGCAGCCTGCAGCGCTCGCTCCAGGTTATCGACGACGGGCAACAACTCAGAGATAATTTTCTCTGCGCCATACTTGCGGGCATTCTCAACATCGATTTCTGCGCGACGCTTCATATTTTGCGCCTCTGCCAATGCGCGCAAACTGTGCTCTTTTGTATTAGCAAGCTCTGTACGCAAGGCGTCAAGCTCAGCTTCTAAAGCTGCCGCATCGCCTTCAATCGTGTCTTCTTGGTTGTCATTTAACTGCTCTTCTGCCTGTGGCTCGAGCTGCTCTTCTTGCGGTTTGTTGTCTTCAACGGTCACCTTGAGATCTCCCGACTGAGGTGAATGAAAAATAGCCATGCTAGCAATGTGGGGTTGGGTCTTAGGATTTCAAGGGAAAAGTGTAAAAAAATGTCACTGAACTCACGGACGTATTGCATACTGTATAAACATACATATACTAGACAAAAAAAGGAGGCGGTTATGTTGCTACATTTGAGCGTCAAAGATTTTGTCATTGCCGAACACATTGAACTTGAATTCGATCAGGGTATGACGGTCATTACCGGCGAAACGGGCGCAGGCAAGTCCATCATGCTCGATGCATTGTCACTTTGCATAGGCGCACGGGCCGATGCCAACGTAGTTAGACATCAATGCAAACAAGCGGAAGTTACCGCATGCTTTGATATCAGCAACATTCCAGAAGCTCGCCAATGGTTGCAAAGTCGAGAATTGCTCGATGACAGCAACGAGTGTCTTTTACGCCGCGTCGTCAACGCTGAAGGTCGTTCCAGAGGCTTTGTCAACGGCAGCAGCGTCGCCGCACGAGAACTACAAGAACTCGGCGAGTGGTTGATCGACATCCACAGTCAACACGAGCATCAAACACTGCTCAAAAAAACCAATCATCGCGGCATTCTTGATAATTTTGGCAAGCATCAAAGCTTGGCGGATGAAGTTAAAAAAGCCGCTAAAAATTTTCGTAGCATCGATGAAAAACTAACAACTCGATTAGCTAACGAGGAAGAATACAGCGCAAAATTGCAGCTGCTGACCTATCAAATAGATGAATTAGACAAATTAGCTTTGCAAGAAGGTGAGCTAGAAGCACTTGAGGCAGAACTGAAACAACTCAGCAACGCCGGCGACATAGTCAAAAACAATCAGCGCGCGTTATCACTTTGCCGGAGCGACAACGGTGAAGCAGCATTGGACCTTATGCATCACGCTTGCCGACTGGTGCAAGACAACCTAGTCAATGATCCAAGCCTATCAGATGTTTTTGAAATGCTAGAAAGCGCGCGCATTCAAATTGAAGAAGCAAGTCACGAATTACAACATCACATCGATAACTTTGACATGGATCCACAACGCCTTGCCGATGTCGATAGTCGACTCGATGAAATCCATCAGGTAGCGCGCCGTCATAGAGTCCAAGCTTATGAGCTGCTAGATCTTCAACAACAACTCCAACAGGAGTTGGCGACGCTAGAAAGCGATGGCGGTAACATTGAAGTATTACAGGCACAACATGATCAGGCCAAGCATCAATATTTAGCCTTGGCAGAGCAATTGACGATAGCCCGCCAAGCGACAAGCGAACACTTAGTCCAACGAGTCAATGAGCAGCTTCAGGCGCTTTCTATGAAAGGCTGCCGTTTTGAAGTCACGCTTCGCCCATGGGAGCAAGAAGTTCACCCCCTAGGCGCTGAAGAAATTGAATTCACTATCGCCACACACCCAGGGCAAACGCCCGGCTCGCTCGCCAAAATTGCGTCTGGTGGTGAATTAAGTCGAATCAGCCTCGCCATTCAGGTCATCGTGGCACAAACCTCGGCAGTCTCTACCATGGTATTTGACGAGGTTGACGTCGGTATCGGTGGTGCCGTAGCAGAAGTCGTAGGCAACCTACTTAGACAATTGAGCAGTAACACCCAAGTGCTATGTGTCACTCACTTAGCTCAAGTGGCGGTGAAAGGTCATCAGCATGTTGTGGTCAGTAAACAGCATCGCGAGGACAGCACGACCACTCAACTACAGCAGCTAGATGATGAAGAAAAAATTATTGAAATTGCCAGAATGATTGGCGGAATCAGCGTAAGCGAACAGACTGTCGCTCACGCCAGGGACATGCTAAATATTCAGCATTAACTCTTTTTGGGTTTTACATACAAAATCAAGCTGTGATCAACCAATTCATAGCCATGTTTTTCTGCAATTTCATGCTGGAGTTTTTCGATAGTTTCATCGTAGAACTCCACAACTTGGCCTGATTCTGTGCATACCATATGGTCGTGGTGTTCGTCCGATGAAAGCTCAAACACCGACAATCCACCATCGAAATGATGGCGAGAAACCAACCCTGCCTGTTCGAATTGAGTTAACACTCGATATACCGTGGCAAGGCCAACATCTTCGCCTTGCTCCATTAAAATTTTAAAAACATCTTCTGCACTCAAGTGAGCATCTTCGCCCGCGTTTTCCAAGACATCCAAGATTTTGAGGCGAGGGACGGTGACTTTGAGGCCCACTTTGCGTAATTCGTTGTTATCCATTCTCATTCCCATTCAGTCTTTAGCGACAGTTTAAAAGGATGCGTCAATAATTTCAGCCCTTTTTGCTTTTTTTTAAGGACAAGCATTAGCGGAGCACAATGCCATGTTGTATCATCGTCGACTAAATTTATTATTGGACCTAGACGATGAAAAAATTGATGGCGCTTGTTTTAGCCAGCTCATTATTTGCTGCAGGATGTAGCTTTCCTGGTGTTTATAAAATGCGGGTACCGCAAGGAAACATTGTTAAACAGGATATGCTCGATCAATTAGAAATAGGTATGACTAAGCGCCAAGTGCGTTTTATCATGGGTTCTCCGCTCATCACCGATAGTTTTAATGACCAACGCTGGGATTACATTTTTCAAGTGCAGCACGGCAAAAAAACCATTCTTGAGGAACGAATTGCTGTTATTTTTGAAGACGGCAAGTTGCTAGAAGTACAAGGCCAACTCAAGAACAAAGATAGCAAAAAACCCACCGATGAAGAGAGTAGCCCCGTCGTTGCAGGGACTGAAGACTAAACTTAAGAAAACTATTTTTCTGATTTGAGTTTGGCCGCACGGGCCTTTCTTACTTCCTTTGGATCAGCAATCAATGGGCGATAAATCTCAACCCTATCGCCCTCGTTCAACACGTATTGGTCGGCTTTAACCGTCTTGCCGAAAATACCCATATCGGCTCCTGCTATATCAGCCTCTGGAAAAAACTGCTGTATATTTGACGCCATAGCGGCTTGGCGCGCAGTCGTACCCGGCGCTACCTGCAAGCTCAATATCTTTTGTAACTCCGGCGTTGCATAAGCAACCTCTATTGAAATCATATGATCGGTTGCGTTTTCGCGCGTTGACATAGTGCATCTACCAAATTTTTAGTCACGCCATCGAGTAACTTGCCTACCGCAGCACTCAACAGGCTATTGTTTAATTCAAATTGCAGCTCAAATTCAACTTTACAGGCATTGTCTTGCAGGCGGGTAAAACGCCATTCGCCCGTAAAAGCCTTGAAAGGTCCATCGACCAAATTAAGCACAATACGCTCATTAGGTACCATGGTGTTATGGGTAGTAAAACTTAACTTCACCCCCGCCTTAGCAAGATCGAGTCGTGCCCTCAACTCGCTCTCGCTTCTCTCAAACACCTCACTGCCAACACACCCATCAATAAACTGGGAATAACTTTCCACCTCATTCACCAGACGATAAAGATGCTCCACGGGGTACATGAGCAAGGCACTGCGTTGGATAGTTTTCATAGATTCGCGTTAAACCACGTGCTGCATTAGGGTACTGAGTAATATTAACAAAACCGCCGGGGCGGTAACATAGCGCAATAACCAAATCCACAGCCCAAAAAATGGCCGCTCTGCAAATTTTCGTAAATCCATACGCCATGCAATAAAAAAGGCCAATGCCAGACCCACCCCGGGAAGCAGGATATTGGCCGACAATACATCGAGTGCCTCAAAAATTGTTAGATCAGATACAACCTTGACATGGTTTAGGGCATTGAAAGAAAACATCGACATGAGGCTTAACAACCAGACGAAGGCACCTAGCAACAATACCGCCAAGGGACGAGGCAGTCCACGCCGTTCATTAAGCCAGGCAACGGCAGGCTCCAACAGGGCTACCGCCGAACTCAGCGCCGCCAATACTACCAATGCAAAAAACAGGGCGCCCATAAAATTTCCATATAGCATATTGCCGAACGCCACAGGCAAACTGATAAACATCAATCCCGGCCCCTCGCCTGCAGCCAACCCATTAGCGAATACAATAGGGAAAATAGCCAAACCAGCAAACATGGCAAACAGCACATCAATAGACGCCACCGTGAAAACCATCGCCGGTATAGAGGTTCGTTTAGGCATATAGGCGCCGTAAGCCATCATAGCTCCCATACCAATACTCAATGAAAAGAAGGCATGGCCCAGTGCCACTAAAAAGCTATTCCAATTTAGGGCATCGACATTAAAGCTGAACATAAAATCAAACGCTGCCGTCATATCACCCAACGAATGGCTGTAGGCAATTAAAAGACCCAAAGCCAACAGCATCAATGGAACCAAGACATGACCAGCAACCCCCAAGCCCGCACGCACGCCCATTGCCACAACGAGCATCACAGCCATAAGAAAAAGCGTTTGATAGCGCAGCATAGCAACGGGATCGGATAACAAATCTATAAACGTACTGCGCATGGCAAGACTGCTTTCATTTTGAAAAGCACCCTCAAAGGCAGAGACCAAATAGTGTAAACCCCAACCGGCGACTACGGTGAAATAAGACAACACAATAATTCCGGTCAAACAAGCTATTCCCCCAACCCAGCGCCAACGTTGGCTACAATTCGCTTGCTTAGCAAGAATAGACATGGCGGAAACAGGATTGCGACGGGTTTCGTGTCCAATCACCGTTTCAGCCATATAAATAGGCACACCCACGAGCAAGATGCATAGCATATACATCAAAATAAAAGCACCACCACCGTTTTCGCCGGCGATGTAGGGGAATTTCCAGATATTACCGAGACCAATGGCTGAACCAGAAGACGCCAACAAAAATGTAATTTGTCGCCGCCACATACCTTGGTCTGAACTTGCCAATCTTTTCATAACGTTTCCTAAAGGATAACTTTATTGTCAGGCAAGTTGGGTTACAGCTCAAGCAAAACAATTTTATCTGTGCAGAGCAAATCACATAGGCAGTGGACCGCCTAGTGCTTTATACTAAGCGCTATGGCAAAGAAAAAACCCAAACCCCAAAGTAGCACTATCGCCCTCAATAAGAAGGCGAAACACGATTATTTTATCGAAGACAAATTCGAGGCCGGTCTGTCCCTGCAGGGATGGGAAGTTAAAAGCCTGCGCGAAGGTAAAATTCAACTGGTTGATAGCTTTGTGCAGTTTCACCAAGGTGAAGCATTTTTGTACGGGGTCAATATTACTCCCCTCAAAAGTGCCTGCACACACTATGTTACAGAGCCTACTCGCAATAGAAAATTACTGCTTCACAGCAAAGAGCTTTCTAAAATCTCGCTCGCCGTGGAAGCTGAAGGTTTAACTTGTGTTTGCACCGCGCTTTACTGGAAAAAACACTTGGTAAAAGCTGAAATTGCGCTCGCCAAGGGTAAAAAACAACACGACAAACGCGCCACTCTTAAAGAGCGCGATTGGAACCGAGAAAAACAGCGAATTGTTCGAGACGACAACCGCTAACTAAGGCGCGACTGAGGAATAATCATTCCATCGGGACGCGCCACACTCACACCGTAGACTCGCGCTAATAAATCATCACTTAGCACTTCGTCAGGCTTCCCCTCAGCGACAATGAAACCGCACTGCATAACCACAATACGCTGACAAAATCGTGCCGCCATCGTTAAATCATGCATGACAACCATCGCCGAGCCACCTCGCTGGCAGTGCTGCTGCAATAATTCCATAATGTGCAGCTGATGGTAGGGATCTAAGGCTGCAATGGGTTCATCAGCCAAAATAATGGGGGCCTGTCCAGCAAACAGACGCGAGATCATAACTCGTGACAACTCACCGCCAGACAGGGTATCCACCGAGCGATCAGCCAAATGGGTAACATCGGCCATGACCATGGCCTCATTCACCGCCCGCTCATCTTCTTCTTGTAAACGACGTCTAAAGCCAAGATGAGGCAAACGACCTAACTCCACGGTATGGCGTACCGATAATGGCCATGCTACTGGCTGTTGCTGCGACATATAAGCTATTTGTTTAGCTCGCATTTGCATATCAACCTGAGACAACTCTCTGCCATTGAGGAGAACGCTGCCACCCACATCGGGAATCAATCCCATTAAGGCTCGCATCAAGCTACTCTTACCGGCCCCATTTGGACCGATGATCGCCACCATTTCAGACGCGTTTAGGTTCAGGCTAATACCATTCAACAGAGACTTGGCGTCAGTTGTCCAACTCAAGTTGCTGCATTCAAGCGGCGCAAAATTAGACATAAGATCTCCGTAACCGCCAAATTAACCAAAGGAAAAACGGACCACCGACCAGAGCGGTAACCACCCCTAGTTTGAGTTCCTGACCAAAGGAAAACACCTGCACCAAAATATCGGCCAACACCATAAAGGCCGCACCGGCCAGAGCACTAGCCAACAATAACTTGCTAGGCCTATGCTGCACTAACGGCCTCATTAAATGAGGAATGACCAAGCCCACAAAACCAATATTTCCACTGACCGACACCGCGGCACCAACCGCTAGAGCGACGCCAATAATGATGAGCATTCTGTAGCGAATGACATTAAAGCCCAACGATTGGGCCGTTTCCTCACCCAAGCTTAAGGCATCGAGAAAATTCTTACTCAGCAAAATAATAGCGCTACCAAATAGCATAAATGGCAACGCCATTGTGACATCAATGACGCTGCGGTTGGCAAATGAACCTAACAGCCAATAGACGATTTCACTCATAGCATAGGGGTTGGAGGAAAAATTGAGCGCTAACGCAATTAATGACCCTGCTAATGCATTCACCGCCACACCAGCCAAGATCAAACTCAACCCATTACTCTGCATGCCGGCCAAGGTAAAGATAGCAACAACGGCTAACGCGGCACCAAGCATGCCGCCTAGCGGCAAAACCCACCAAGCAATTGCCGCCCAGCCAAAATAAAGGCTCACCACTGCGCCCAGTGCGGCAAAATTACTGACTCCCACCAACCCCGGGTCCGCCAGGGGGTTTCGCAACAAACTCTGCATGGCGGCGCCGGCCAGGCTCAATACCGCACCAACCGTCAACGCCAGCACCATGCGAGGTAGTCGGATATCCTTCAAAATCGTCGCCGCGATGCTTTCGTCGCCGCGGATGATATCGGCTAGGGCTGAATAAACATCAATACGGCTCGAACCTGTTGCAAGATGCCACCACATCAAGCCGACCAGACAGAGTATAGCGCTGACAAGCCACTTAACTTTCACTGTATTTTCCTTGCTTTGATTGCCATGCGAGCTTGGCATCAATCAGCGCCTGCAGCGCCTTGACATAACTGGGTCCAGAACAAGACCAAAGATTGGCCGGCAAACTCACCCGTGAGGAGGTGAGATTTTTGATCGCCGGATGATCCAATAACCGCTGTGCCAACGAATTGTGATTTTCTGTAGAATCTTCCAAGGCGATTAAGTCTGGCTGCTGGGTAATAATTTGTTCAAGGGTAAATTCACTGTTGCCCGTCATATCTAATTGGGCGGCTACATTAATAATTCCAGCTTTTTGTAGCATCTGGTCCCTCAAGCTACCCGCTCCCTGAGTAAAGCCATTCGGCCCTATGATAGCCATGCGTGGCTTTTTCCCCGTTGAGCCGCGAGCTTGCAGCAAATCAATATTTTGGCGCCACTCAGAGACCAATACAGCGGCTCGCGCCGACTGGTTAAGCTTCTCACCCACCGCGAGCGTCTCATCGAATAAATGCTCTAGCTTTTGCGGACGCGTTAATTGATAGACTGGAATATTCTGTTGCACAAGCAATCTGATCACCATGGGATCACTGTACTGCCCTGCGAGCACGAGGTCTGGACGCATCGTCACGATTTCTTCTGCCTTGGCATAGTTAAGTGGATATTTAACGGCTTCTTCTGTCCAATCTGAATACTGAGGATCGGCAGAAAGATAAGATACAGAAACGATATTTTCAGGTGGCGACAGTAACAATAACAGCTGGTCAGCACACATATTGATCGAGACTACCCGCTGTTGTGCTTGACTTGAGGCAGCAAACACAACAACGACAAAGGCAATCAGACAGCGCATCACTGCCGTTTAGTCCTTACTAATTCGCAGTAATTTGCCGCTATCAGTAATCAAATATATATGACCAAGGCTGTCTAGTGCGATATCACGTAAGCGCTCTTTCAACGCTTCTAAGTGGCGAGACTCTTCAACCACTTCATCGCCGCTAAAGACCAAACGATTTAATTGACTCCCCGCTAACGAGGTCAACAATAAATTGCCTTGCCACTCGGGAAACTCTTCACCACGATAAAACACCATGTCTGAGGTAGCGATTGAAGGCACATAGTAATGTATCGGCTGCACCATACCCTCTTTATGAGTACCTTCACCGATATCACCACCGATGTATTCTTTGCCGAAGGTGATGACCGGCCAACCATAATTAGCCCCGGGCAAGAGCTTATTTATTTCGTCACCACCTCGCGGTCCGTGCTCACTGTTCCATAAGCTACCATCGTCGCGTACGGCTAGGCCCTGAACATTACGGTGGCCTAAGCTAAAAATAGGCTGTTCGACGCTGGAACCACTAGCAAAAGGATTACTTGCAGGGATACTGCCATCATCATTCAGACGAATAAGTTTACCATTGTGCTGAGTCATGTCCTGTACCGCAGGGCGATTGCGGCGGTCACCCAAGCTGATATAGAGCAAGCCGTCATTATCGAAAACCATACGGCTTCCAAAGTGGCCCTTATTGTCGCTATCAATAGCCGCCTCAAAAATAGCTTTTCGATCAGTGATTTTTTCGCCATCAAACGTAAACCGCATGACAGCAGTGGTCGTTTTATCATCACCCAGTGGCTTCACATAGGAAACATAAAACCAGCCGTTATTTGCAAAATCAGGGTGCAACACAGTACCAAGTAAACCTGCCTGGCTCTCAGTAAAGACTTCAGGCATGCCATCAATTTCGCGCATGGAGCCATTACCTAAGTCAACTAACTGTAAGCTACCCTCTTTTTCAGTCACAAAAGCTTGTTGATCGTTCAGCAAACTTATCGACCAAGGTCGCGCTAATCGATCTGTTACCGTGTCAATTTGCAGGGCATTAGCCGAAGCGGCAGCTACCAACACTGTCGCAGCAAAGAGTGTTTTTACAACGCGCATGGTCATTCTCCTGATCAAAAAAAAGGTCATAGTAAACTATGACCTTTTAATAAGCACTATGCCTAATTACGCCGAATTACTCAGCCGAATCAGACTCCGCATCTTCTGCAGGTGCTTCTTTCTCAACTAATGCCTTAGCACTTAACTTGATGCGACCACGCGCGTCAACGTCGAGTACCTTAACATCGATCTCCTGGCCTTCTTGCAACACATCAGAAACATTCTCAATACGATCGTGAGAGATCTGAGAAATGTGTAGCAAGCCATCTTTACCAGGAAGAATGGTAACGAAGGCACCAAAATCTACGATACGAGCGATTTTGCCTTTGTAAACAGCGCCAACTTCAGCTTCTGCAACAATAGACATGATCATATCGACAGCGGCATCACGTGATGCTGCATCAGTACCAAATACTTTAACAGTACCATCGTCATCAAGATCAACTGAAGCACCAGTCTGCTCTGTAATGCTACGGATGGTAGCACCACCCTTACCAATAACATCGCGGATCTTATCAGAATCGATCTTGAAGCTAGTCATTGAAGGTGCATTAGCCGACAGCTCTTGACGTGAAGCACTAATCACTCGGTTCATTTCACCAAGGATGTGTAAACGTGCATGCTGTGCCTGCTCCAAAGCAACATCCATGATTTTCTCATTGATGCCCTGGATTTTGATGTCCATTTGAAGCGCAGTAATACCTTCAGAGGTACCGGCTACTTTAAAGTCCATGTCACCCAAGTGATCTTCATCACCCAAGATGTCAGTCAAAACGGCAAATTGGTTGCCCTCTTTAACAAGACCCATTGCAATACCTGCCACGGGGGCACGCATTGGAACACCTGCATCCATCAATGCCAAGCTACCACCACACACAGAGGCCATAGAGCTAGAGCCATTTGACTCAGTAATCTCTGACACAACGCGGATCGTGTAGGGGAATTGATCTTCGGTAGGCAACATAGCCGCCAAACCACGACGCGCTAATCGACCGTGACCGATCTCACGACGACCCGTTGCACCCATGCGACCACACTCGCCTACAGAATAGGGAGGGAAGTTGTAGTGCATCATGAAAGGATCGCGACGCTCACCTTCAAGTGCATCGATGATTTGAGCATCACGCGCGCTACCTAAAGTAGTCACTACCAATGCTTGTGTCTCACCACGAGTAAACAAGGCAGAACCGTGCGCATTAGGAACCACACCCGTTTCAACATGAATAGCGCGAACAGTTTTACCGTCGCGTCCGTCGATACGAGGCTCACCATTCAAAATACGCTGGCGAACAGTGGTTTTTTCAAGATCTTTGAATTCAGCTTTAATGTCGTCAGCACTGATTTCGTCGCTTGCTAAAGCAGCAACGGCTTCTTCTTTGATCGCCGCCAATGCGTCATAACGCGCAGCTTTTTCAGTGATACGGTAAGCTTCACCAACTTTTGCAGCGAATTGATCTTTAAGTGCTTCAACCAATGTTGTATTTGCTTCGGCAGCTGACCAATCCCAACGGGGTTTGCCCACTTCTGCAGCCAATTCTTCAACGACTTGAACAACGGCTTGAAGCTCTTGGTGTGCATACAATACAGCACCCAACATTTGATCTTCAGTTAATTCGTCAGCTTCTGATTCGACCATCAGAACAGCTTCTTTGGTACCAGCAACCACCATATCCAAACGTGAAGACTTCAACTCCTCGTAGGTGGGGTTTAATAGGTAGCCATCGGTGTCAGAAAAACCAACACGAGCAGCGCCAATAGGACCGTCAAAAGGAATGCCTGAAATAGCGAGTGCTGCTGAAGTACCAATCATCGCTGCAATGTCTGGATCTACATTCTTATTTGCAGATACAACCTGACATACAACTTGTACTTCGTTTTTAAATCCTTCTGGGAACAGTGGGCGAATTGGACGGTCGATTAAACGACTTGTTAACGTTTCCTTCTCACTTGGACGGCCTTCACGCTTGAAGAAACCACCAGGAATCTTACCTACAGCGTAAGTGCGCTCCATGTAGTGAACAGAGAGAGGGAAAAAGTCTTGACCTGGTGATGCGCTTTTAGCACCTACCACAGTACACAAGACAGCAGTGTCATCCATGCTAACAAGCACAGCGCCTGTTGCCTGGCGTGCAATTCGTCCCGTTTCCAGTGTTACGGTATGCTTACCGTATTGAAAAGTTTTGATAACCGGTTTCACGGGGTTTCCTCCAAAAAAATGAAGCCCGGCAGAGAGTGCCGGGCTTTAAGTGTCTTAGCGACGTAGACCCAGACGCTTGATCAGGTCGGCGTAACGCGAGACGTTTTTACCTTTAAGGTAATCCAGCAACTTACGACGCTGGTTAACCATACGAATCAAACCACGACGTGAGTGGTGATCGTGTGAATTAATTTTAAAGTGACCTTGTAGTTTGTTGATGTTGTGAGTCAACAATGCTACTTGAACTTCAGGTGAACCAGTGTCGCCTTCAGCTTGTTGGTATTCTTTAACGATGCTTGCTTTTTCTGCAGCTGATAATGCCATGATATTTTCTCCAATATGCTTTGGTAAGAGTAACTTACCGTTAATGAAACGGCCTGCCCGTGCATATTTACAGACAGGTCTGTTTTACCTTGTTAACCCTCACCAAATAATTAGCACAGAGTCAACGCGAAATTATAACCATTTTTAGGGATAAGTGCACAGATTTATTAACAATTTTGTTTAATTAGCACTAAATTGAAAAAGCCGGCGCGGCGCCAACATGGCGTCATCGTTACATTCACCTAAACCTACAAAGCCGATACCTTGCACATAAACACGCAACATACCCTCGGGCAGCCCTGACACCATCACTGGCTGACCCTGCAGAAAGTAATGCCCTAAGTCGGCAGTGATATGGACATCCTGCATATGCATCACTGGCGTCTCTACTGGCAAAAGCCATTCATCTAGCGACTCTAGACCATCCTCACTGACCTTGGCCCGAAGATCATCAAGGGTCACAGCCTGAGATAAATTGAAGGGCCCCGCTTGAGTGCGGCGCAGGACTTCAACGTGACCACCCACACCGAGAGCTGCGCCTAAATCTTCAGCGATACTACGAATATAAGTTCCTTTACTACAATGCACATCCACCGCCAAACTTGGGTGTTCAGCGGGTGTAAAAGCACCAGCCTGCAACGAATGAATGTGTACTTGCCGCGATTTGCGCTCTACCTCTATACCCTTGCGAGCTAACTTGTAGAGCGGCTGGCCCTGGTGCTTTAGTGCAGAATACATCGAGGGGACTTGGGTTATTTCGCCACGGAAAGCAGGCAGGGCACGATCAACTTGTGCCGCGGTCAGTGAACTAGCATCACAGCGCTCAAGTTCTTCGCCCTCGGCATCACCACTAGCGGTGCGAATACCAAAACGGAAGAGACTGTAATAGGCCTTATCAGCATCGAGTAGATATTGAGAAAACTTTGTGGCCTCGCCAAAACAAATGGGCAACACGCCAGACGCCAAAGGATCTAACGCCCCAGTATGCCCTGCTTTTTGCGCATCAAAAATTCTACGAGCCGTTTGAAGAGCAGCATTAGAAGACATCCCCGTTGGTTTATCGAGCACCAAAATGCCATTAACGGGGCGTCCCTTGCGACGTCGAGCCATTATTCCTCGCCGTCGTCTTGCGCTGAATTGGTGCTAACCGCACGCTGAATAAGATCTTCCATGTAGCGGCCATGCCCCACTGAACTATCGAAGTGAAAGCGCAACTTTGGCACGGTACGCATATTACTATCCGAAGCCAAGCAAGAACGAATAAAGCCCGAGGCCTTATTCAAAACTTCAACCGCTACTTTGGCTTCAGCTTCTGATTCTGCCTGCATGAACGTCAAAAAGATCTTGGCATGCGAAAGATCGCGACTCACATCGGCGCCAGTAATATTGGCTATACCCACGCGAGGATCGCGGATTTCATTCTGAATGATCAGAGCTACCTCGCGTTTGAGGTAGTCTGCCACTCGTTGTGTACGACTGTAGTCGCCAGACATATATTACTCCGTCAGCCTAACGATTACAGACTACGTGCGATCGACTTAGTATCGAAGACTTCGATTTTGTCACCGACCTTAACATCGTAGTTACGAACACCAATACCACACTCTAAACCGCTGCGAACTTCGTTGGCATCATCTTTGAAGCGGCGCAGAGATTCTAACTCGCCTTCAAAGATAACCACGTCATCACGCAATACACGGATGGGCTTGCTGCGGTAAATCGTACCTTCAACCACCAAGCAGCCAGCAACCTGACCAAACTTAGGCGACTTAAATACTTCACGCACTTCAGCAACACCTACAATTTCTTCGCGTAATTCTGGGCTCAACATACCGGTGAGCGCATCTTTAACATCATCCAACAAGTTGTAGATAACGCTGTAGTAACGCATGTCGACACTTTCGTCTTCGACCAGTTTCTTAGCGCCCACATCGGCACGAACGTTAAAGCCGAACACGACAGAACCTGTGGTTAATGCAAGGTTAATATCGGTTTCTGCAATACCACCAACACCCGCAGAGACAACATTCACTTGAACTTCTTCGTTACCAATATCCGCTAGTGCGGCAACGATGGCCTCGAGAGAACCACGTACATCGGCCTTGAGTACGACATTGAGGGTTTTCTTCTCCTCAGAGCCCATATTGGCAAACATGTTTTCCAATTTAGCCGCTTGCTGACGTGAAATCTTCTGTTCGCGAAGTTTTTCTTGGCGGTGCATGGCGATTTCACGCGCACGCTTTTCACTATCCACCACGGCGAACAAATCACCGGCGTTAGGCGAAGAATCTAAACCAAGAATCTCAACTGGGATAGATGGACCCGCTTCCTTAATCGGCTTACCGTTTTCATCCAACATGGCACGAATACGACCATACTGAGTACCAGCAATAACGATATCACCCTTATTAAGCGTACCGCGCTGAACCAGTACAGAGGCAACAGAACCACGGCCTTTATCCAAGCGTGACTCAATAACAACCCCTTGCGCAGGAATATCTTTAGGCGCTTCGAGCTCAAGCATTTCTGCTTGCAACAACAAGGCATCTAGCAATTCATCAATACCCTGGCCCGAATGGGCAGAGACATGAATAAACTGAGTATCGCCACCCCAATCTTCAGGAATGACATCCTTAGCGGCCAATTCATTCTTAACGCGATCGGGATCGGCACTTTCTTTATCGATCTTGTTAACGGCAACTACCAAGGGAACACCAGCCGCTTTAGCGTGCTGTATTGCTTCTTCGGTTTGTGGCATCACACCATCGTCTGCGGCCACTACCAAAATAACAATATCGGTACTGGTTGCACCACGAGCACGCATCGCCGTAAACGCGGCGTGTCCGGGAGTATCAAGGAAGGTAATCATGCCATGACCAGTCTCCACATGATATGCACCGATATGCTGGGTAATACCACCAGCTTCTCCGGAGGCAACCTTAGCTTTGCGGATATAATCTAGTAGCGACGTCTTACCGTGATCAACGTGACCCATCACTGTCACAACAGGAGCACGTGCCTCCATGGTGCCGCCTTCATGGGCTGACACCATCTCGGTCTCAAGTGCCGTTTCGATGGCATTTTCATCCAATAATACAGCGGTGTGACCCAACTCTTCGATCAACAGTACGGCCGTGTCTTGGTCGATGACCTGATTCACAGTGGCCATAGTGCCCATCTTGAACAATTCTTTGACCAGTACGGCCGCCTTTAATGACATTTTTTGCGCTAAATCGGCGACAGTAATCGCCTCAGGCACTTGAACTTCGTGCACTATCTTCTCCGTTGGTTTTGAGAAGCCGTGTTTGTTTTTATGGCGCGCGCGACGGCGTCCACCACGACCACCCCCGTCGTCACCGTCTTCTACAGAGAAGTCGCCGTGCAACAGGTTGTGAGTGCGGTCTTTACCGCGGGTTTTCTTGTCTTTAGTCGTCTTAACTTTCTTGCGAGGTTTATCATCCTCACCTTCAGCATCAGGCTTACGATGCTTAACTACATGCTCAGTTTTAACTTTATCTGAATCTTTGTTTTGCGCTTTGCTTTCAATATCAGCTAGCTTCTGCTTGCGCTCTTCTTCTTCGTCACGAAGACGCTGCGCTGCTTCACGGGCAGCTCGCTCTTCTTCCTCTTTCTTAAGACGACGCATAGCAGCCGCTTGACGAAGAACTTCTGGATCCATACTGTCACGAGCTGGCTCAACCACTTCTTCTTGCGCAGGCTCCTCCGCAACGGGTTGTGGCTCTTCGGCTTCAACGACAACGTCTTCAACCACAGGCTCCGGCACGATCTCTGGCTCCACCGTTTCTACCACTGGGGTTTCAACAATCGGCTCCACAGTTGCCGGCTCGTCTTCAAGTTGCGCCGGAGCATCTTCGACGATATCTTCGGGTGCTTCTTCAACTTCACGCTTAACATAGGTACGCTTTTTGCGCACTTCAACATTGACAGTTTTACGCGATGAGCCGCTACCGGTTTTCAATGTAGAAATCGTTTTACGCTTTAGTGTGATCTTTTTAGGCGCATCAGTAGACTCACCATGACTTTGCTTCAAGAAGGTCAAAAGTGTCTGCTTATCAGCTTCTGACACTCGGTCAGTCGCTGCGCCATGAGGCAAGCCAGCCTCTTTCATTTGGTTTAACAGCCTTTCAACTGGGGTACCAACTACCTCGGCTAATTGGCTAACTGTAACGTCTGCCATAATTTTTCTCCCCTGTCCTACTTACTGGTCTGCCTCATCGGCGAACCAAGGCGCACGTGCAGTCATAATTAACTCTGCAGCTCGCTCTTCTGTCATATCTTCAATGTCGATCAATTCATCAATCGACTGCTCTGCCAAATCTTCCATGGTGACGACGCCACGGCTGGCCAACACATAAGCCAAATGCTTATCCATACCGTCCATACCCAAAAGATCTTCGGCGGGTTCTTGATCTAACTTTTCTTCAGAAGCGATTGCCTGTGTCAGCAATGCATCCTTAGCACGAGCACGGAGCTCTTCAGCGATATCCTCATCAAAACCTTCGATAGAGGCCATTTCCTCGAGGGGAACATAGGCCACTTCTTCAAGGGTAGTAAATCCTTCTTCAACCAATACCGCTGCGACATCTTCATCGACATCCAAGGCATTCATGAAGCTTTCAAGAATTTGACCTGACTCTGCCTGGAACTTCTCATTCGCTTCGTCGGTGCTCATCACATTGATGGTCCAACCAGTCAATTCACTTGCCAAACGAACGTTTTGACCACTGCGACCTATCGCTTGAGCCAAGTTGTCAGCACCCACTGCCACTTCCATGGTGTGTGCGTCTTCATCAACAACAATCGATTCAACCTCAGCAGGGGCCATTGCGTTAATCACCAATTGAGCAGGGTTATCATCCCAAAGAATGATATCAACACGCTCATTGTTTAATTCGCCAGATACAGCCTGTACACGAGCACCACGCATACCAACACAAGCACCTACAGGATCGATGCGGCCATCGTTGGTTTTTACAGCAATTTTAGCGCGTGAACCTGGATCGCGAGAAGCGGCGCGAATTTCAATCACCTCTTCGGCAATTTCTGGCACTTCAATGCGGAATAATTCAATCAACATTGCTGGGCAAGCACGGCTTAAGATGAGCTGAGGACCACGATTTTCACTCGAAATCTCCACCAAAACGGCGCGGACACGGTCTCCCATGCGGAAGGTCTCTCTGCCCACCAATTCAGAGCGGGGCAACAAGCCTTCTGCGTTGTTACCTAGATCGACAATAATGTTGTCACGCGTTACTTTCTTGATAGTGCCAGCCAGCAACTCACCTTCGCGACCACGATACTGGGCAACAATCTGAGCGCGCTCGGCTTCACGAACCTTTTGTACAATAACTTGCTTGGCTGTTTGTGCGGCAATGCGTCCGAAATCAACGTTTTCAATTTGCTCTTCGTGTACATCTCCAACCTTTAAGTCGGCGCTAACTTCAGCAGCTTCTTCAGTGGTTAATTCAGTACCCAACTCAGCAAGATGATCGTCTGCAACAACCGTCCAACGACGGAATGTTTCATAGCTGCCGTCTTTGCGATCAATGACAACATAGATATCGGCTTCTTCGTCATAGCGTTTTTTAGTCGCCGCGGCTAACGCGGTTTCAATCGCCTCGAAGATAACACCTTTATCAACGCCTTTTTCGTTTGATACAGCATCAGCAACTAATAGGATTTCTTTGCTCATTTTATGCCTCACCCATGACCCTAGTTAATGCGCTTACAGCGCCCGTACCCAAATTAAAAAGTAGGTACAATATTGGCTTTTTCAATACTTGATATTGGTAATAAATACTCGTGATCATCAACCTGAATCACAATATCATCACCCTCAATGGCGTTTAATACGCCCTTAAATTTCCTGCGACCCTCAAAGGGAACACGCAAACGTAAGTCAATGACATGACCGACATATGCTTGATAGTGTGCCAGCGTGTAAAGAGGGCGATCCATTCCCGGGGAAGACACCTCAAGGGTATATTCACCATCAATGGGATCTTCAACATCTAAAACACCACTAACGTGGTGACTCACAGAAGCACAGTCGTCTACATTGATGCCATTAGGAGAGTCAATATAAATACGCAACATGCTGTATTTACCCTGCCCCTGATAATCGATACCCCACAATTCGTAACCCAACGCTGTCACGGTGGGTTCAATCAAATCGTGCAACACATCTGCCTTAGCCACTTACACTCCCGCGGTCACTTTCCGCACAAACAAAAAATGGGCCCGCGGCCCATTGTGCTGCCGTGCGCCTATTATGTCGCGACGGCATATTATAGATAATAAAAAACCCCTAAAAAGGGGCTTTCTAAAGCCGACGCGCATTCGCGTCTAACTAAAAATTGGTAGCGGGGGCCGGATTTGAACCGACGACCTTCGGGTTATGAGCCCGACGAGCTACCAGGCTGCTCCACCCCGCATCAACGTCTCTGAGCATGTGCTCTCAAGAGGGTGCAAATTCTATGGATTTGACCGCCCTAGGTCAAGCGTTAAATGCAAATAAATTAAATTAATTAGCATTACCTAAACCAAAGAGGCCAAAGCTTGCTCTTCGGTCTCAAAAATATCAAAAATTCGGTGTAAACGAGTCAACTCAAACACCGCTCTTACTTGAGCGCTCATACCGAACAAACAGAATTTTCCACCCGCCTCTTGATTGCGCCTAAAGGTCGAAACAATCAAACCCAGTGCCGACGAATCAATAAAAGATACTTTTGACATATCAATCGCCAAAACACCATTAGCTTGAGCTTTTAACGACTCACCAATATCCTGAACACATTTAGCGTCTACACGACCAATTAATCGCGCCACAGACACACCGTTATTTTCTTCTATTTTCAGCTGATCAGACACAACACATTCCTTAATCAATTATTATGACAGTTTAAAAGTAAACAAACTTATTAACCAACGCCACCACATTCCAAAACAAAAACCAACATCACCCTTGGCCAACTGATAGGCATCGGCAATGATAACCTCTTCATTCGCAGCGTCTTGCTCTAACGTTAAATCCGCCAGCGTAATGACCCCTGGCCTAAATACTTCTGCCTCTGTTACCCAACTAGGATACTCAAAACTCCTACTGTTTCGAGGGCTGGTACCTACTAACGGTAACTTATACTTTATCACCGCCAACAGCCAAGGTACTTTTTTCCAACCACGATGAGTGGTATTTAAACTCTGCAAACGTTCGTAGCGGAACTCTCGCAAGCCATTGAGATCTCGCCCTGCCTCAAGAAATATTTCTTCCTCGACCAAAACAGGGCGCTTCCTTAACATTTGGTAAACCGAAAAAAGCCCCAGCGGCATGACCAATAGCAGTAATGTCATCATAGCCACTAATCGCTCCCCCAACCCCACACTTATGACCGCTGTTGGACTGGCCAATAATTCTGCATCATCGATATGAACCAACCTATCCTCATCGACGAGATAAACCACACTGCCAGTCACAACTGCATTACGAAGCACCGCATTCGTTCCAACAAACGTTCTTCCAAAAACAACACTGTCTTGGACAAAGCAACCTTCATCAAATACGCATTTTTCGGCAGCAACTACATTTGAACCAACATTGACACGCGAAGAAAAAATACAACTTTCACCAATAGCTATAGGAGCACGATAACGAACATCCCCCGCTATCTTACAATTACTCGCGACATAACATTGCTCTTCAGGCTGAAAACCAAAAGGGCATGGGTCGTGCAAAGTCTCCGCCAAAAGATCCATATTGATTTGCCAAATATCACGTGGCAACAATATAGGCACCAAAGTTTCAGCACTAATTTCATCT
>Ga0209961_1000154_pt1 | contig 24241 bp, 20 predicted proteins | sample SalPonA_B_H2O_MG_FD_185719 | JGI IMG/M metagenome (GOLD analysis project Ga0209961, IMG submission 185719) | Water microbial communities from South San Francisco under conditions of wetland restoration - Salt Pond MetaG R2A_B_H2O_MG (SPAdes)... | ecosystem: Environmental > Aquatic > Non-marine... | reverse complement strand
GGCATCCTTATCGAAGTCGACCTAGATGGAGAGTTGAATATTACTTCTTCGCGTCATGAAAGACCGGCATTTTGGCATTGATTCATGCCCAGTTTGTCGTAGATGTGTTAAAGTTTGACTATCGAATTCAAGGAGATACATAGGGTGTTTGATATTCTGCTAAAGGGTGGCTGGTTGATGTTGCCGATCGTGCTTTGCTCGGTGGTCGCCATGGCAATATGTATCGAGCGCAGCTGGGCTCTTCGCACGAATAAATTGGCACCGCCCTCACTTCTGAGTGATGTCTGGTCTTGGCTGAAAAATAGTCAGCTAGATCCCGATAAGTTGAAGGATTTAGCTGAGGGGAGTGCGCTCGGGAGCATCATGGCGGCTGGGCTCAATAATGCTAAACACGGTCGTGATGTGATGAAGGAAAGCATACAGGAAGTCGCAAGCCAAGTGGTGCATGATATGGAGCGTTATCTCAATACACTCGGCACTATTGCTGCCATTACTCCCTTGCTGGGTTTATTGGGTACTGTGATTGGTATGATCAAAGTGTTCACTGAAATCATGCAATACGGTACTGGTAATGCAGGTGTGCTAGCGGGAGGTATTTCTGAGGCACTGATAACCACGGCAGCAGGTTTGGCTGTTGCGATACCGGCACTTATTGCCCATAGACATTTTTCCCGAAAAGTCGATAGCTTGGTCATTCATATGGAGCAGCAAACGATTAAACTGGTTGATGCGCTCTACAGTAAACGACGTGTGAGTATCGATTAGTTATGCAGTTCCGCCGTCAACTTCGCGACCCGGTGCAAATCAACCTTACACCCCTGATTGATGTGGTGTTTTTGCTGCTGATTTTTTTTATGGTCTCGACAAGTTTTAATCGTGAAACACAGCTGCAAGTAGACTTGCCCAACGCCAATGGCTCTCAGGCACAAGATGATATTCAGGTGATCGATATCGGAATCGGCCGAAATGGCCAATTATCTATCAATGGCAATGTACTGGCGGTGACAAACCGCGATATCTTGATGGGGGCCATGAGACAAGCGGCCAATGGTCTGGAGTCACCGCAAATTATTGTAAGTGCCGATGCGAACGCACCTCATCAGGCTTTTGTTAGTGTGATGGATGTGGCTGCAGCACTTGGTTACCAACGCCTGGCCATTGCCGCGCTTCAAGGGGAAAACTGATGTCAGCGCCTTCTGATTTTTCAACCTATAAACGGTTGTTGATGTATGCTCTGCCGGCATGGAAACTTTTCTTGATTAGTATCCTAGGATTCTTCCTTTTTGCGGCAGCCGACGTATTGCTCGCTGATTTAATGCAGTTCATTATCGATAGCCTAGGTAGCCAGGCCTCTCTTGATATGGGGGTTGTTTCCAAAGTGGTCGATCATTTTGTCGGTTTAGATGGTGCGACCAGTGACCAACTCCGCGTCATTATTCCCACCGCAATGATGGTTCTTGCCACGATGCGTGGAGTGGGTTTTATACTCGGTAATTACTTCATTAGAGTGGTAGCGCGGCAGGTAATTCACAGTATGAGATGTGCTGTTTTTGACCATTTAGTTGATGCCCCCTCGAGTTATTATGATCAAAACACTAACGGCTTTTTGATTTCAAAGATCACTTTTAATGTTGAGCAAGTGGCTGACGCGGTCACCAATGCTATCCGCACCGTTGTTCGTGAGGGTTTTTTAGTCATCGGGCTGTTGGCCTACTTGCTTTATATCAACTGGAAATTGTCGCTAGTTTTGTTGGCGATCACGCCTTTAATTGCGATTGTGGTTGCCTATGTGGGGAAGCGTTTTCGTCGTATAAGTCGTCGCATACAAAACTCGATGGGTGATATTACCCATGTTTCGAGTGAAGCGATCTCAGGTTACCGCGAAGTAAGAATGTTTGGCGCAAAAGATGTCGAACGAGAACGCTTTTTTAAGGCCAGTGAATACAACCGTGTTCAGTTTTTGAAGATGGCCTTGACCGATGCCTTGAGTCCTCCCATCTTACAAATGTTCATTTCTCTGGCGCTAGCCGTTTTGGTCTGGTTGGTCTTGGCGCCTCAAATGTCGGCAACCATGAGTCCTGGCCAATTTGTTGCGTTTTTAGCCGCCGCCGGGATGTTACACAAGCCCGTGAGACAGCTGAGCGAAGTGTACTCTGTGGTGCAAAAAGGTTTAGCTGCCGCCGAGGATATCTTTGAGTTGCTTGATAGTGAGCGTGAGCGTGACGAAGGAAGCGTATTACTAAAGGACATAAGCGGTGCAGTGCGTTTTGACAATCTAGATTTTTTCTATACCCCTGATAGAAAAGTACTGGACTCGATTAATCTAAGCGTGAGTCCGGGCGAAACCATAGCATTGGTGGGTTTGTCAGGCAGTGGTAAATCTACCCTGATGTCATTGTTGACTCGCTTCTACGAGCCAAGTGCGGGTCAAATTTATATTGATAACGTGGCCATTCACGAGTTGCCATTGGATGAACTTCGTCAACACATCGCCTTGGTTTCTCAGCAAGTTACTTTGTTTAACGATACGATTTATAACAATATTGCTTATGGCTGTTTGGCGAGTGCCTCCCCAGAAGATGTCCACGCGGCAATAAGTGCTGCCCATGCAGATGATTTTATCGCTAAACTTCCTCAGGGTTTAGACACTGTGGTAGGGGATGATGGTGTGTTGTTATCAGGTGGGCAAAGGCAACGGATTGCGTTGGCACGAGCTTTACTAAAGGATGCCCCTATTTTGATTTTGGACGAGGCTACATCAGCCTTAGATAATGAATCTGAGCGTTATATACAACAGGCGCTTGATGAAGTGATGAAGAATAGAACGACCTTTGTGATTGCCCACCGTCTTTCTACCATTGAACAAGCTGACCGTATTGTTGTCATGGAGCAAGGGAAAATTATCGAGCAGGGTGCACATAGCGAATTACTTGCTCAAGGTGGTCGTTACGCTCAATTACATAGCCGCCAATTTGAGGACGTCTAGTGAATTTTTGGTATCGCAGCTTATCTTGGAAAGATGCGCTTTTGATTGTTTTGCTGGCCCCTTTGACGGCGATTTTCGCCTTATTGAGTGGTATCCGCAGAGCTCAGTATCGGCTTGGACAACGCCCGGCTTGTCAGAGCGAGGCTCCGGTGGTCGTTGTGGGCAATTTGACGGTGGGTGGCACGGGTAAAACGCCAGTGACGCTAGCCTTAGTTAAAGCTCTTGCTTCACAGGGCATTAGTGTTGCTATTGTCAGCCGCGGTTACGGTGCTCAATGCACAGATTTTCCAAGGCGTGTAAACCCTAGCGACAAAGCCTCTGAGGTTGGCGACGAGCCGCTGTTACTTGCTCGACGAGTCTCCTGTCCAGTCGTTATTGATCCGGATCGCTGCCGCGGTGTCCAATTCATCAATCAGCAATACTCTCCTGCGCTTATCATAAGCGACGATGGGTTACAGCACTACGCCATGGGTCGTGCGTTTGAAATCGTGGTGAGTGATGCCTTGCGCGGTTTTGGCAATGGTTTTTTACTGCCCTTGGGTCCTCTCCGCGAGCCACTTAGCCGGCTAAAAGATGTGGATGCACACTTTGTTAATGGTGATGCTGTAAAGGGCTTTATTTTGGAATGGACCAGTGTGGTGAATGTTGCCACGGGGCATCGTGTAGGCATTGCAGAATTTGACTTTGAAAACGCCGATTATGCAGTAGCAGGGATTGGACATCCGCAGCGCTTTTTTGCTCAGTTATGTGAGCATGGCTTTAGCGGAGAAACGTTAGATTTTCCAGATCATCATCAGTTTATGCCGGCGGACTTACCCAGTGATGGTGTGATTGTGATGACAGAAAAAGATGCCGTAAAATGCGCTGATTTAGCGGCAGCAGACCGCTGTTGGTATGTTGAAGTTGCCGCTGTGTGGCACAATAAAATCTTTACCGAGGCCATACAAAGCCTTGTGGCGCTGACTGGAGCGAATGCAAAATGAAATTTTCAGTGGTGATTCCGGCACGTTTTGCCTCCACTCGATTACCCGGCAAGCCGTTACAGGATATTGCAGGGCAACCTATGGTCCAGCATGTCTACCAACAGGCACTGAAATCCTCCGCCGCCCAGGTGTTGGTGGCAACCGATGATCAGCGTATCTTTGAGGCTGTCACGTCATTTGGCGGCCAGGCTTTAATGACATCTTGTCATCATGAATCGGGCACTGATCGCCTGCAGGAAGTCGCGGCATCCATGGGGTGGGACGACGATCATATCGTGGTCAATGTGCAAGGTGATGAACCACTGATTCCCCCGGCGGTCATCGATCAAGTTGCCCAGCTAATCAATGACGGCAATGAGGCTGATGTCGCTACTTTGTGCGAAGCTATTACATCGTTTGAGGATGTGACTAACCCTGCTGTCGTGAAGGTTGTGGCAGATGCGCACCAGCGCGCGCTATATTTTTCTAGAGCGGCTATTCCCTGGGATAGAGATAGTTTTGCTAGTGAAAACCCTCAATTAAGTGCCAATCAATATTGGCGTCATATCGGGATTTACGCCTATCGAGTGTCGACGTTACACGCCTTTGTCACCTGGCCGGTGGCGGCGCTAGAGTCGATAGAAAAGCTAGAGCAACTTCGCGTGCTGGCAAATGGCGGTAAGATTGCGGTAGCTGAAACGTGCCAGCCTATTCCCGGTGGCGTTGATACCCCTGAAGATTTAGAGCGGGTTCGCGCTTATATTGCGGGAGGCGCGTCGGAGTGATCATACTGCGCTACTTGATGCGTGAAGTGATTGTCAGCATGTTTGCGGTCAGTTTTTCACTGCTGCTTATCGTGGTCAGCGGCCGTTTGGTTCGACTGTTATCGATGGCTGCCTCAGGCAATATTGCCGGTGATGTGCTGTTTTGGATGTTGCTTTATCGAATGCCTAGTTTCCTTGAGTTAATTTTGCCTTTAGGTATGTTCTTAGGGATTTTATTGGCCTATGGCCGGCTTTATGTTGAAAGCGAAATGACCGTATTGTCTGCCTGTGGAGTCTCGACAAGAAAGTTGGCGAGTTACACTATGGTTTCTGCTTTGCTCGTGTCAATTGTTGTGGGTTTTGTCAGCTTGTACGTGACTCCTGCGGCGTGGCAAAAGGCACGGGATATCAGTAATGATCCCCGCAATTCGGAGGGCATTAATACGCTCGTCGCGGGTCGTTTTAAAACCTATGGCGACGGTTCTCGAGTGAGTTACACGCGTGCGCTCAACGAAGATCGTACAGAGATGGAAAATGTGTTTATTGCCACCCGTATTCCCGAGGAGAATCGCGAAGGACGGGTCCAGGTTATCTTGGCTGAAAAAGGCCGTATACGTGCCGATAGGGATGTCGATGCTCGCTACATGGAGTTAGACAATGGTCATCGCTATGTGGTGACGCCGGGTCATAAAGATGCAGAGATTACCCGATTTGGTACTTTGGGGCAGCGTATTGATGAGCGCGACCGCGATGTTGTTCAGCGTCCAGATGTCGATTCTACACCTACTGCAGAACTCCTTGCTCGCTCAGACCTGGAGGCCGCAGCTGCGCTTCAATGGCGTATTGCACTTCCTGTAACCGTCCCCATTGTGGCCATTATTGCGCTGGCCATGAGTCGGACAAATCATCGTAAAGGTCGTTATTCCAAAATGCTTCCTGCCGTGATTCTCTACCTGATTTATTTGGTACTCATGAGTACGGTTCGAAGTGGCATTGAAGATGGGAAAATTGCTACTTCGATAGGCTTTTGGCCTTTGCACGGCGTATTTCTCAGCATCGGTATATTTCTGTTGTACTCAGACCGTATTGCCATGATGTTAAAAAGAAGGGGAGAATGATGTCGGCTAAAATTCGCGTGCTGTTCGTGTGCCTTGGAAATATTTGCCGTTCTCCAACAGCCCACGGTATTTTCGAGCAAATGCTGCACAATCACCCCTTAGCAAACAGAATCGAGGTTGATTCAGCGGGTACAGGTCACTGGCACATTGGAAGCCCACCAGACGCTCGCTCAATAGCTGCTGCTCGTCATAAAGGCTGTGATATATCGCATCTTCGAGCGAGGCAGGTCGTTGTCGAGGACTTTGACGAGTTTGATTATATCTTGGCGATGGATGCATCAAACCTGAAAAATTTAATGGCGATTAAGCCTGACCATTTTAGCGGTAAGCTCTGTCTTTTTCTGGACTTTGCGGGAATGAGCGCAGATGTTCCTGATCCCTATTACGATGACGAGGGTTTTGATCATGTCTACCAGTTATGTGAACAAGCTAGCCGTGGTCTGCTGCAGCATTTATTAGAAAAACATGGTTGATCAGCCTTCCTTTGTTAGCTGTGGAGTTGATCTTCAGCCATTAAATAGCTTGGCTATTGCAGCACATTGTGCCTACTTCGCAGAGGCTGCTGAGCCTTCGGCCGCGCTTGAAGTCATCGCTTGGCAACAGGCTAAGCAATTGCCATTGTTGATTCTGGGTGGAGGTAGCAATCTTGTCTTATGTGGTGATTGGCCGGGGCTTGTTTTGCAATATACCAACTCAGATTTTCAAATCCTTGAACAGAATGATGAAACGGCTTTATTGAAGGTTGGGGCGGGTTACCATTGGCATGCTTTAGTGCTTGAAACAAGTCGTCGCGGTTTGCACGGGCTCGAAAATTTAGCGCTCATCCCGGGCAACGCAGGTGCAGCGCCCGTTCAAAATATTGGTGCTTACGGCGTTGAAATATCCAATGTGTTACACGGTGTTGAAGTGCTTGATATGAACACTCGCGAGTTAGGATTTTTATCCTGTGATGAATGCCAGTTGGCTTATCGAGATAGTTTATTTAAACAGCCAGAAGGCGCTCGCTATTTAATTGTCGCGCTGTATCTTCGGTTGTCGAAAAAGTTTTCCCCATTGCTGACCTATCCTGCACTTAGTGGCGCTCTCCCACACCAGAATCCTTCGCCGCAGCAGTTAATTGATACAGTGGTGGAGGTTCGAAAAAGTAAATTGCCAGATCCTGATGTTATTCCTAATGCGGGTAGTTTTTTTAAGAACCCCGTTGTCTGTGATGAATTGGCAAACCGTATTAAAGAAAGTCATCCAGATATGCCGAGTTACCCGCAGCTGGATGGATACCAAAAATTAGCGGCAGCATGGCTGATTGATCGCGCGGGTTGGCGTGGTAAGTCTCATGGAAAAGTCGCGATGCACTCCAAGCAGGCATTGGTGTTAGTCAATCCTGATGGTGGAAACGGCGCTGACGTTATGACGCTAGCAGAGTTGGTGGCTGGTGATGTATTAGATAAATTTGGTGTGGCCTTAGAAATTGAGCCACGGTGTGTGGGAGGGTAGATGGAAACCAATGCCGTAGGTTTTGAGGCCAAATCCTATCTAAAAACCTTGACCACTCATCCTGGTGTTTATCAAATGTTTGATAGCGCTGGTGAATTGCTTTATGTCGGAAAGGCCAAGAATCTTAAAAACCGAGTATCGTCATATTTTAGAGCTAGAGGACTCAGTGCCAAAACTGTGGCCCTGGTTAATAAGATAGCGCGAATTGAAGTGACGGTGACTCGAACAGAAACCGAAGCGCTTTTGCTCGAGCACAATTTAATTAGGACTAACAAACCCCCTTACAATATTTTGTTGAGGGATGATAAATCCTTTCCCTATATCTTTCTCTCCGACGGTGAATGGCCTCGTCTATCGGTTCATCGAGGACCTAAGCGCAAGACGGGAAGGTACTTTGGACCATATCCCAATGTGGCGGCGGTTCGTCAGAGCATGGAGTTTTTGCAAAAGGTGTTTCAAGTTCGTCAGTGTGAAGATAGTTATTTCGCGAATCGAACACGCCCTTGTTTGCAGTATCAAATTGGTCGTTGTCTAGGACCTTGTGCAGATAGAGTTACGGCACAAGATTATGCTCAGGCAGTAGAAGATACCGTGCATATTCTTGAAGGAAAGAGTGAAGACGTCACCAAGGATCTCATTGCGCGTATGGAAGATGCCTCAATGTCACTCGCCTTTGAACGTGCAGCGGAGTATCGCGACCGGGTGAATTATCTGCGCCATCTACAAGAGTCCCAGTACGTTAGCGGTGAAACAGGTGATATCGATGTGTTGGCTGTCGCTTCGGAGGCTGGTCACGCTTGTATTCAGCATTTATACATCCGCAATGGGCAGGTATTGGGAAGTCGTAGTCATTTTCCTAAGCCTAGGCTTGAAGAGCCTCCAGAAGATATACTTAGCAACTATATCGCCCAGCGCTACCTAGCGAGTGATAGTCAATTTACCCCTCCCAAGGAAATCTTTGTTAGCTGCGAGTTAGATGAAAAAGCATTGTTAGAGGATGCTCTTAGCGAATTACTCAAGCGGCGCATCGCTATCAAGTTGGAACTACGGGGTGAGCGTCAGCGCTGGCTGAATTTGGCGATCAATACCGCTAAGCAAAACCTGATGTCGGTGATCAACGATAAGCAAAATGTGTTGCAGAGATTTGAATCCTTGCGAGATGTTCTGCACTGGGATGAGCTTCCTCAACGCTTGGAGTGTTTTGATATTAGCCATAGCAGCGGAGAGCTTACGGTTGCTTCCTGCGTGGTCTTTGATACTCAGGGGCCGCTTAAATCGGATTATCGTCGTTTTAACATAAAAGATATTACTCCAGGCGATGATTATGCTGCCATGAATCAGGCTATTGAACGACGCTATCAACGCAAGGCTGATGCTGAACAAAAATTACCCGATCTCCTCATCATCGATGGTGGCAAAGGTCAAGTAGGTCAGGCTGAAGAAGCATTGCAGAGAGTACAAGTGAATATTCCTGTGATTGGTATCGCTAAGGGCACGACTCGTAAAGCCGGTTTTGAGACCTTGATCGCTCGTGAGGGCAATGCTTGGCGGGAATCTGTGTTACCCTCTGATCACCCCGCGCTTCATTTGTTACAGCATATTCGCGATGAGGCTCACCGCTTTGCTATTACTGGGCATCGCCAGCGCCGAGGCAAAAAGCGACAGACCTCAAGTCTTGAATCGATCCCGGGTATCGGCCCCAAAAGGCGTAAAGAGTTACTCAATCATTTTGGTGGTATTCAGGGCGTGCAAAGAGCTTCTGTAGAAGAATTGCAATCTGTATCATCGATTAACACAAAAATGGCGCAGGATATCTACGACGCGCTCCATACCCATTAATGACAAGGACCATCAATGAACATCCCTAACATCTTGACAGGTTTTCGCATCATTTTGATTCCGGTGCTTGTGCTCGTTTACTACCTTCCTGTCAGTTGGAATTACATGGCGGCGTGCGGGGTGTTTTTAGCTGCCGCGATCACCGATTATTTTGACGGATACTTGGCTCGTAAGCTCAATCAAATGACCCCTTTTGGTGCCTTTTTAGATCCGGTTGCAGACAAAATCATGGTGGCGGTTGCGCTCGTACTTTTAACCGAGCAGTACAGTTCGCCTTGGTTTGCGGTGGCCGCTGCCATTATCATTGGTCGAGAAATTGTCATTTCAGCGCTGCGTGAATGGATGGCTGAACTAGGCAAGCGTACTTCGGTAGCGGTCTCTTATGTTGGTAAAGTGAAAACCTTCGTGCAGATGGGGGCTTTGACAGTTTTGCTAGCTTTTCCTAATGGATCTGGGGTTCTTTCATATCTTGGCTTGTTGGCCCTTTATGTGTCTGCCGGTCTAACGTTGTGGTCAATGGTCATATATTTAAGAGCCGCTTGGCCGGACCTAGTAAAACATGCGGGAAGTGACTCTTAAAAGGCGTGTTTTTATGGATGAACAGGGTACATTTTTGCTTCAAATTTGATAAGGTATGACGTTAATAAAAATGTAAGGGTAGCGGTCGCTAAATGCGTCTCAAATCAATCAAACTTGCTGGTTTTAAATCATTTGTGGACCCCACAACGGTCGCGTTGCCTGGCAATTTGTGCGCTGTCGTAGGTCCCAACGGCTGCGGAAAATCTAATATTATTGATGCTGTTCGATGGGTGATGGGTGAAAGCTCAGCTAAAAACCTGCGCGGCGAAAGTATGACGGATGTTATTTTTAATGGCTCGGGTGCTCGAAAACCTGTCGGCCAAGCCTCCATTGAACTCATTTTTGATAATTCAGAAGCAAGTGGTAAATTGGCAGGCGAATACGCTGCCTATAACGAAATTTCAATTCGCCGCAAAGTGACTCGTGAAGGGCAGAATTTTTATTATCTTAACGGCACGAAGTGCCGCCGTCGTGATATCACGGATATTTTCTTAGGTACCGGTTTAGGCCCTCGTAGTTATGCCATCATCGAGCAGGGCATGATCTCGCGTTTGATCGAGGCAAAGCCAGAAGAACTGCGTGTTTACATTGAAGAAGCGGCGGGGATTTCCAAATATAAAGAGCGCCGCCGCGATACCGAAAATCGCATTAGACGCACCCATGAAAACCTCGAGCGATTAACCGACCTGCGTGAGGAGTTGGAGCGCCAGTTACAACACCTCAAAAGACAGGCGGCAGCGGCTGAGCGGTACACCGAATACAAGAAAGAAGAGCGTGTGTTAAAAGCTCAATTGCAAGCGATTCAGTGGAAAAAACTCGATGAGCAGACCGAGCAACGCAACCTCGCTGTGGCGAGCTTGGAAGCCAATCTCGAGGGAATTATTACCGAGCAGAGAGAGGCGATCACTGCTATCGAAGTGAAGCGTCAAGCATACACAGATGCGGGTGATAGTTTTAACAAAGTACAAGGCCAGTTTTACAGCGTAGGTGCTGAAATTGCGCGCAATGAACAGACTATTCAACACCGTAAAGAGCGCAATCGCCAATTGGCGGCTGATCTTGAACAAACGGAATACAATCTAGAGCAGGCCACTGAGCAGTTGCGTGAGGACAAACAGAAACTTGAAGTTTGGCAAGAGGAATTGCTGCAGGTAGAACCCGAGCTTGAGATGCAACAAGCAGCGGCGGATGAAGCCTCTGACGAATTAATGGCTGCTGAAGAGTCTATGAATGTGTGGCAACAGCAGTGGGATCAGTTTAACCAAACGGCTGCGCAGCCACGTCAACGTGCAGAAGTTCAACAGTCGCGTATACAACATGCCGAGAAGGTCCTGCAGAGCCTCAATGAGCGTGTTAAAAAGTTAAAAGCAGAGCTTGAGGGACTTGTTGGAGAGGATGGCGATGAAGATATCGATCTTCTCAGCGAGCAAATTGCAGAATGGGAGCTAGTGAGTCACGAACAGCAGGCCAGTTTGCAGGAAAATGGTGAGGCATTAGAGAAAGCTCGTGCGTCATCTGCCCAAGCCGCCAATGAACTGGACGAGGCGAGAACAGAATTACAACGTTTGCGTGGCAAGCAGTCATCGCTTGAGGCATTACAACAAGCGGCTCAAGACGCTGCTGGGCAAAACGTGCAAAAATGGTTAGATGAGCAAGCTTTATCCGACAATACTCGACTGGCGGAAGCCCTTGTGGTTGAGGCAGGTTGGGAAAAAGCAGTGGAAACCGTGCTAGGTGAATGCCTGCAGGCCATCTTGGTTGATGAGCTTTCCTCACATGCCGCTGCTTTAAAACAGCTGACCAAAGCAAGTGTTCAGCTCATTGAGCGAGGTTCAGCCAAAGCCTCTAGAGACTTTGAACTACCTGCACTGTGCAGTGTTGTGCAAGGTGCTGACGAGCTATTAATGGGTGTTTTTGCCGCCCGAAATTTGGATGAAGCGCTCGCGGCAAGAAGCAAGCTGCATGCGTCAGAGTCGATTGTTACCCAACAGGGTTTTTGGTTGGGGTCCAACTGGATTCGTGTTGTGGCGGCTCGCGACGCCAGCGAGGGCGTTGTGCAGCGTAAGCAAGATTTGGATGCCATTGCATCAGCTATTGCTGTTCAAGAGCAGCGAGTTGAGGATTGTCAGCAGCGCGTTCAACAATCTCACCTGATGATTGGTGAATGCGAGCAAAATCGTGATGATATTCAGCGACAGCTCTCTGACATTAACAAGAAGCAAAGTGATCTTACCGCTCAGCTAAGTGCCAAACGTGTTCGTATGGAACAGTTTTTGGTACAAAAAGAACGACTTGCTGCAGATATCGAAGATGCTCAGCAGCAATATGCTGCTGAAAATGAAGCCTTAGCCGAATCTCGTATGATTCTGCAGGAAGCGCTCGAATTGATGGAAAACGATACTGAGCAGCGGGAGACCTTATTGCGCCAACGCGATGAACGCCGCCAGGCTCTCGATGATGTCCGTCAGCGTGCCCGGCACCAACGCGATGTGGGACATCAGCTTGCTATGCGTCACCAGTCGTTGATGACTCAGTTAGCCTCTGTAAAACAAAGCTGTGAGAGAAGTCAGCAGCAGGTGGCACAGCTTGCCGAGCGTCGCCGTGACCTACAAGCCTCGCTATCCGAGGAGGGCAATCCCATTGAGGATATTCAAGAAACTCTGGAAATGCTTTTGCAGCAGCGGATGGAAATTGAAGCTGAGTTAGAAGAGGCTCGCCGCAGCTTGGAAGCTCTCGAGCAAGATATGCGAGAAGTTGAGCGCAAACGAAATGACGCCGAGCAACGTGCAAATACAGTTCGCAGCCAATTGGAGAAAGTTCGTCTGGATGCTCAGACGGTAGAGGTGCGACGCGGAGGGCTGCGACAACAGCTCGAAGAATCAGGCTTTAAGTTAGATAGCGTACTAGAGTTATTGCCTGATGAGGCCAGTGAAGACGGCTGGTCAAAGCAATTAGAGGATATGGCCGCAAGAATTAACCGACTGGGCGCCATTAACTTGGCCGCTATTGATGAATATAAATCCCAGGCTGAACGCAAAGAGTATTTAGATGCTCAAAATGACGAACTATTAGAGGCACTTGAGACGCTAGAGAACGCGATTAAAAAGATCGATCGCGAGACTAGAACTCGTTTTAAAGAGACTTTCGACAAAGTTAACAACGGTCTAAAAGAACTCTTTCCTCGCGTATTTGGTGGTGGGCATGCCTATTTAGAATTAACGGGTGATGACATGCTAAATACTGGTATTGCCATTATGGCTCGTCCACCCGGCAAGAGAAATTCCACTATTCATCTCCTTTCAGGGGGTGAAAAAGCACTTACAGCCATTGCTTTGGTGTTTTCTATTTTTAGACTCAATCCGGCGCCATTTTGCATGCTGGATGAAGTCGATGCGCCGTTGGATGATGCCAATGTTGGACGCTACGCTCGCATGGTGAGCGAAATGTCTGCGCAAGTACAATTTATCTACATCACTCACAATAAGATTGCCATGGAAATGGCGAGCCATTTGTTGGGTGTAACCATGCACGAGCCTGGCGTGTCGCGATTGGTGACCGTTGATGTTGAAGAGGCTGCCGAATTGGCAGCAATGTAGGGAACAATAATTCATGCTGGACAATTTCAGTGAACGCGAAATTCTAATTGCCCTGGGGGGTATTGTATTTTTAGTCGTTTTATTTGACGGTTGGCGTCGTATGCGAATGGCTAGCAGAAATAAAATTCGTGTTTCAAAGGCCGTGCATAAATCCATAGCTACGCGTCACGATGATGACTATAACCCCGAGCTCCCTGGGGGAGGTGCCCGAATTATTGGTGAGGCATCGATGACTCCAGCGACCGATACCTCCAAAGGTGAAGAAGTATCAATATCCTCGGTGTCTGCAGAAAATGTTGCTGTATCGCGTGCTGGAGAGGAAAGCATTCCCGATGTTGAGTCCGAAGACTTCATTGAGAGCGAGGAGGCATGGCAACAATCGATGGCTTCTGAAGCGGGTGACACTTATCCTGTTGAGCCAGAGCCAGAGCCAGAGCCAGAGCCAGAGCCAGAGCCAGAGCCAGAGCCAGAGCCAGAGCCAGAGCCAGAGCCAGAGCCAGAGCCAGAGCCAGAGCCAAAAGTTAGTGAATCCAATGAAGACAATGTATTAACGGATTATAGCGTCGGAGATTCTTTCTGGGATGAGCCCGTGAATTCTGCGTCTGCTGTTGATATGGCGATGGAACAATCTCAACACGATGACGCCGTGATGGATCACAGTGTCGTTGACACTATATCGGAAGATGAAGTAACCGATCAGGTGGTCGAACCGGCTCAGATGACATACACCAATGAGATCGTCGAATCAGAACCTGAATCGGAATCAGAACCAGAACCAGAACCAGAACCAGAACAAGAACAAGAACAAGAACAAGAGCTTCATTCAGCAACGCAAACTGGCGATACATTGGACGTGGCGCCCACGTCTTACAGACCTAAGGCCGCAAAACCATTGCAGCCAGACGATCAGTTGAGCTTTGCCATGGATGCTCCCGATGATTGGGCCTTGGAATCTTTTTCTGCGGAAGCCCGTTTCGATCAAGAGGATGATGACTCTACGCTAGAAGATCTACCTGCAGAGCCCGCTAAAGTGGCAGCAAACTCCGCTTTATCAAATGCTGGAACAGATAAGCAATCATCATCCAAAAAGCCCAAGTTAGGTTTTTTAAACGTTATTAAAGATATGTTTAACTCTGAGGGGAGCGAGAAAACCCCCGCCGGTGAACCAGAGTCTTCTAGATACGACGGTCCGGTCGAAGTACTGGTGATTCACATTATGGCTCGTAAGGGTTACGTCATAGAAGGTTCGGCTTTGCGAGAGGCGTTTTTAGCGAATGGTATGCGCCTAGGTGATCAGAATATATTCCACCGAATGGGTACCATTGAAGACATGCCTATGTTTTCTTGTGCCAACGCCGTCAAGCCAGGTATTTTTGATCTTCATACCATGGATGAAATGACGACGCCTGGGGTAAGTGTTTTTATGCAGATGCCCTACGGCGAAGAATCGATGTTTGCCTTTGAAGAAATGGCCATAGCGGCAGGCAATATTGCCGCTCGTTTAGGTGCTGAGCTGCAAGACGATACTCGCAGCGTTATGACTAAGCAGACCCTTGAGCACTACCGCCAAAAGGTGGTGGAATTTGAACGTCGCCGTCGAATGCGTTTGGTATAGGTGAGGGTATGGACCTCTTTGTTGCGGAGGAAATTGAGGCTATTAGAGCCGAACTCGAAGAGCATAATTACCGTTACTATGTTCTAGATGATCCTAGTGTTCCCGATGCTCATTATGACCGCTTAATGGCTCGCTTGCGTGAATTGGAATCCCGTTATCCCGAGTTCCAAAGTCCGGCCTCACCGACGCAGAGGGTGGGGGGAGAGGCCTCTAAGGGCTTCAGCCAAGTGACGCATGAAGTTCCCATGTTGTCTCTCGATAACGCTTTTTCTGAAGAAGATATGCAAGCGTTTAATCGCCGTATACAAGAGTGGCTGAATAGTAGTGACCAGCTTGAGTTTGCCTGTGAACCCAAGTTGGATGGTATTGCGATAAGCTTGCTCTATATCGATGGGCTGCTCGTTAGAGGGGCTACTCGCGGTGATGGTACTACCGGCGAAGATATTACCGCCAATGTTCGCACCATTGCCTCGATACCCTTGCGCTTACGTGGTAGTGGCTTTCCAAGCCAACTAGAGGTCCGGGGTGAGATCTATATGCCCAAAACAGGCTTTAACGAACTCAACCAAAAAGCGGCGGCAGCGGGTCAAAAAACGTTTGTTAACCCTCGTAATGCCGCGGCTGGAAGTTTGCGACAGCTCGATGCTAGCATTACTGCACAGCGTCCCTTAGAAATGTGTTGTTATGCTGTGGGTGCTGTGAAAGGCGGTGAACTACCTGCGGTGCATAGTGATATTTTAGATAAGCTGCACCAGTGGGGCTTGCGTATTAATGCTGAATCCAAGGTTGTTCGAGGCATAGAGGGTTGTATGGCCTATTATGAGCAATTGCTCAATAAGCGCGAATCTTTGGCCTACGATATTGATGGTATTGTCTTTAAAGTTAACGATATTGCTTTTCAGAAGCGTTTGGGCTTTGTATCCCGAGCACCACGCTGGGCGATTGCCCACAAATTCCCTGCGCAAGAGGAAATGACGGAATTACAAGACGTTGAATTTCAAGTTGGGCGTACCGGGGTGTTAACTCCTGTAGCTAGGCTTAAGCCTGTTTTTGTAGGAGGCGTTACCGTCAGTAATGCCACCCTTCACAATGCCGATGAAATTGAACGTCTCGGAGTACAGATAGGCGATACTGTCATTGTGCGTCGTGCTGGAGATGTGATCCCTCAAGTGGTGCGAGTGGTTATAGAAAAGCGCCCCTCGGTGACTCAACCTATTGTTTTTCCACACTCTTGTCCTGTGTGTGATTCAGATGTTGAACGTTTGCCTGGAGAGGCCGTAACACGCTGTACCGGTGGTTTGGTCTGTAGTGCTCAGCGCAAGGAGATGATTAAGCACTTCGCTTCTCGTAAAGCCATGGATATCGATGGCTTAGGCGACAAATTGGTTGAGCAAATGGTTGATGAAGGGATGATTAATGACTTAGTTGATCTTTACCAACTTGATGTGGAAGCTGTCGCCGATATGGATCGTATGGGGCCCAAATCTGCTGAGAACTTGCTTGCCGCCATCGAAAGCTCAAAGCAAACATCCCTTCCAAGATTCTTATTCGCACTGGGTATTCGTGAAGTTGGAGAAGCGACAGCGCTCAATTTAGCGAGGCATTTTCGTGATATATCCGCTCTTTTTGATGCCAGCGAAGAGGCTTTGCAAGAAGTTGACGATATCGGTCCCATCGTTGCGGGTCACATTTGTCATTTTATGCAACAGCAGGCCAATAGGGACTCGATAAATGCACTGATCGCTGCGGGCATTATGTGGCCAGAGGTAGAAGTTGCTGAAGAGCAGCCGCTAGCAGGTCAGACAGTGGTGCTGACTGGAAAGCTCGAAATTATGTCTCGTAGCGAAGCTAAACAACGGCTACAGCAATTGGGTGCCAAAGTTGCTGGTAGTGTCTCCGCTAAAACAGATTGGGTTGTAGCGGGTCCAGGGGCCGGTACTAAGCTGAAAAAAGCCACCGAGCTCAATCTAGAGGTGCTTGACGAAGCTCAGTTTGCTGAGCGACTAATACAATTAGAAGGGCAGTAGTGATGGCGTATAGGTTGTTAATCTTATCGAGTTTTATGCTCTTGACGGCTTGCGGTACTGCGCCGCCGAGCAATGTTAATGACCTGTGTGACATCTTTGAAGAAAAAGATGATTGGTATGACGATGCGGCGGATGCCTCTGAAAAGTGGAATGTGCCCATTGTTGATATTATGGCCATAATGCACCAAGAGTCCCGTTTTGTGCACGATGCGCAGCCGCCGCGGCGAAAAATTTTATGGATTATTCCTGGTCCAAGGCTGTCTAGTGCTTATGGTTATCCTCAAGCTAAAACAGAAACTTGGGAGACCTATCAGCGTGCCACGGGTGAATATGGCGCCGACCGCGATGACTTTGAGGATGCAGCAGACTTTGTCGGTTGGTATACGAACACTTCCTATAAACGCTGTGGTATAAATCGTGGTGATACCTATGCCTCTTATCTTGCTTACCACGAGGGTCACGGCGGCTATAACAGGCGGACTTACAACAAAAAAGCTTGGTTAAAAAAAGTAGCGCGCAAGGTAGAGAAACGCGCGAATACTTACCGTAATCAACTGTCTTCCTGTGAAAAAGATCTTAAGCGCAAGGGCTGGTTCGACTGGTTTTAATGATGTTCAACCCATAGCCATATAGCGGTAATCGTCATAATTGCCAATGCAAAAAATGGCGGTGCGCTTGGCAGCCATTCATATAAAAAGCCAGCTACAATGGGACCAATGATAAAGCCCATAGCGGGTACAGAAGAAATTAGACCGGATATAGCACCTTGATCGTGGGCTTCGACAGATAGTGATGCCCCAGAGAATATATTAGGCATCGTTAAACCTAGTCCAACGCCATGAAGGCACATACCAATTAAAAGTGCATAAAACCCTGGGATGGTGGCATATATCAGCATCCCCAAGGTCATCATTGTCACGCCGCGGCGTATGAATTGATGGGGGCTTAAATCCCACCCCTGGATTAACACCATCTGAGCGAATACCGAGCTCATTGCGCCAAGCATGAGAACGATGCCTGTATATTGCACCGTGTCTACAGCATTTAGGCCCAGTGTATCCTGAAGGGTAAACGCCATAGTTTGTTGAACACTGGAATAAGCTAGGAAAATACCGAGTGTCGCGATAATGAAATGACGATAGCGTTTATCGGAATAGCGCAATTTGCGGCGAGTATTCTGATCGATGCATTGTCTTGAAGGTGGTAGCAGCATAGCGATGCCCACTAACGCTAAAAGCGTCAATAGCGAACTAAACAACAAGGGGGCTAATAAGCTGACACCGGCTAAAAAGCCTGCCACAGCGGGTCCTGTGATCGTACCAAGATTAGTGGCAGCGCCAATCTTAGCAAAGGCCTTTTGCCGCATAGATGGTGATGCATTATCTGCAATATAAGCGGTGACCGCAGGATTGGTTGCAGACATGACGCTAGACTGAATGAGCCTTGTCATATAAGCCACAATATAAAAGGTGGTGCCAGTTAGCACGGCAGTTAGGCCTAGGTAAAAACTGCCAGCAAATAAAACGTTACCGATACTGTAGCCTGCCAGCCCTAAAATAATAAGCGGTCTGCGCCCCCACTTATCACTGAGCCGTCCCCAGCGCACACTCATAAAAGAATACACCAAGGCTGAGGTAGAAATGAGTAATGTGATTTGTATTTCGCGCAGACCAACTTCGCGGCCAAGCGCGGGTAGAATGGCAAAAACGAGTGTTTGCCCCATGTTAATACAGTACATACACAACGCTAACAACATAAGTTGTTTACCCGACAACTGGTTGTCAGTACTGGCGAGTGCAGTCATAGTATTCCTTGGCAGCGGCTAGTGTGGTGATCTATTGTTCGCTAGTATATCGGAAATACCTCCCCAGAGAGAGTTCAAAACTACCATGGCGACAATGCGTTACATTGATTATCTACCAGGAGCGGCTTCCGGACTGCATCTTGTCTCTGGGCCTATTCCAGTGGCCGCCAGTGGCGAAGTATTGATAAAGGTCAGCCACTTTGGCCTCAATCGACCGGATATCTTTCAAAGACAGGGTCACTATCCACCACCGATGGGTGCATCGCCCATTTTAGGACTTGAGCTGTCTGGAGAAATCGTTGCCATAGGTGACGGGGTCATCGGGTGGCAGATTGGAGATAAGGTGTGTGCACTGACCAATGGTGGTGGTTACGCAGAATATTGTGCAGTGCCCTCCACTCAATGTTTGCCAATACCTCAGGGTTTAAGTATGGCCGAAGCTGCCAGTTTGCCCGAAGTCATGTTTACGGTATGGAGTAATGTGTTTCTTGAAGCAGGATTGGAATCTACAGAAACCTTCCTCGTTCATGCTGGAGCCAGTGGCATTGGTAGCGCGGCCATCCAGATGGCTTCTGCACTGGGCTCTCAAGTGATCGCAACGGCGTCGAGCGATGAAAAGTGTGCCTTCTGCCGAGATTTGGGAGCTGAGATCGCCATCAACTACCACCAGACTGACTTTGTCGACATAGTTAATCAAGTGACAGAGGGCAGGGGGGCTGACGTTATCCTGGATATGGTGGGTGGCGATTATGTGCCTCGAAACATCGCCTCAGCGGCTGTGGATGGTCGAATCGTCAATATCGCCTTTTTAAAGGGCGCCAAAGTAAACATTGATATGATGCCAGTTATGCTGAAACGTTTGAGCTTAACAGGATCAACGCTACGGCCTCGATCGCCTGCCTACAAAGCGCTTATTGCAGATCAATTAAGAGAGAGTATATGGCCGCTCATTGAGGCTAAGCGCATTGTGCCCACGTTGGCGCTTTGTTTACCTTGGCAACGTATCGCAGAAGCACATGATGCCATGGAAAATAATGCCTTGCTTGGTAAAGCGGTATTGGAGGTAACCCCTTGAAGCATCTCTTGCTGATATACCACAGTCAATCAGGGCGCAATGAGAGCTTGGTGGAGCATATCTATCGAGGTGCGAATCACGTTTGCGAGGTAACAACAAGCTTACTTCGTTGCGTTGATGTTGAACTACATCATATGCAACACGCTGATGCCGTTGTATTTGTGGGTAGCGAAAACTTTGGATTACCTAACGCTGGCCTTTTAGATACCCTCGCACGTCAGTTTTATAGTGCTGAGCAATCCTTGGCGGGAAAACCCTTCGCTATCGTTATGTCTACAGGTAATGGTGGAGACGGTGCACTGAGACACTTACGCGCATTGTTAGGAGCGATGGGAATGCGTGAATGTCTAGATAGTACTATTTTTCATGGTGCTCTGTATCCAGAAAATAAACGTCAGTGTGAGGAACTGGGTGAGGCATTGGCTAGCGCTATAGCCATGGGAATTTATTAATTTATAAATGTTGTTAATAAAGACTTGCCAAAAAAAAGCTTTCCTATTATAAGGCTTTTTGTAGATTGCTTTGCGGTTTTAATAACAAAAGCAATCACATAGCGGCTCACAAAAGTGTGCCAAAGTCGACCGAGTCGCTGGAAATGACTCGAAAGTATTGATTTTATTGATGCGAGGCTGTTTTTATGCTGAACACCAACCGCAAAACCCTCTGGTATGGCAAGCTGGATACTCCAAATTTCAGCAATACCGTGTTATTCGATCCTGATCTTCCTGACCCTCCTAAGGGCAAATTATACTTGTATAATCACGAGCGAGGCCAAGTCGTACAGTATGTACAAGACTTAGTGTCATCAAAGCTGCGTGAATTAACCGCACAAGAGTTGGCAGAGTTGCAAGATGCCATTGCCAAAAACTGGGAAGGTGTAAAAAAAGAGTTTATTCGGACTCATTCGGTACCCAGTAGAGCGGCGCCTGTAAGCGCGCCGGCTTCTCGACCTCGGGTGCTTGATGATGACATTATTGATTCCGATGACTCGGATGATTTTGGCGGCGATTTCGATCTCGACGATTAAGTTGCTTTGCTATTAATTTCATCGTTGTCCTTTTAAGGGGCGGCAGGCGTTGTGTCGTATTTTCTTCATGATGCCCATGCCCCTTGTTGTCATATTTTTAACGATTTCATTGTTATTGTGCATGCACTAATAAAATGATTTTGTTTTCATCATGTAAACATCATGCATTTATTTTCATTTAGAGGGAGAGTTGGCGAGACAATGTCGACAGCCTAGCTAAGGCTGGTTTAAACATACACCACCTAAAGGAGAGATGTAATGTTTAAAATATCCGCCATGATGGTAGCCTCATACGCTTGTTTAGTGTTTATGCCCCCGGTGAATGCTGAAGAGAAGGTCTATACTTTTCAGGGTGATAGAAGCGCCCAAAAAATATGTCGAGCTATCGTTCGAGATAAACCAAAACAGCTAAAAATACAGTTGATGCGTGCCTCTAAGTTTAACGCTATCCCCTACCGCGTTATTCACAATGAGTACTCTTGTAACAATTTAGCCTTGATTGATTTTGCTTACGATGTAGAAGCGGTTCATTCTATTGCCTACTTAAAAACAAGAGGCGCCATCAGAACCAGGGTGACCATGGAAGAAATCGCTGCACGCTGAAAGCTTCGAAAGGTCTGAGCATGGGCCAGTGACACTGGCCCAGTCTGAATTAGCGGATAAACTCGAAGATTTCTCCATCCATGGGAGCGACAGTGAACTTTACTCTGCCACGGCCGTGCTCAACTGTTAGCACCGCGTGCGTATTGCCGAGGAGGCCACGGAGGGTATGTCCCCCTTCAGATAGGCCCAGGGATTGAATGACATCAGCTGAAATATCGAGTGACTGGCTCCAGGGTAGTGTACGATCAAAATTGCTAGCGACTAACCAACGTTGCTTAGGGTGATTCAGCAGATAGGCGATGCGAGTATCGTGAGCTAAGAGTTCAATGAGCTCACCTTGTGGCGCTTTTGCCTCTCTAACCGTATTGAGAAGTCGACTGTACCATTGGCGCAGGCCTATTTGTTGCGGATCTAGTTGGCCACCATCAAAGGCACCACCATTCATCCAAGCCTGGATCGTGGGGACTCCCCAATAATCAAAGATCGTAGTATCAAACCAAGTTCCCTCTTCTAAACCACCAAATCCTGGATTACCTACTGCAGGTTCCCCTAGCTCTTGTCCAAAGTAAATCATGACAGGGCCCGAATGCATGGTGGCAGTTGTAATCATCGCGGGTTTACCCATCTGAGCATTGCCTGCAAAACCTTGGCTTGCAATGCGTCGCTCGTCATGGTTTTCTAAAAATCGCAACAAGTGACCTTCAATATCTTTGAGCTGGCGATTAATTTCAAACAATGGAGCGGTAGTATTGTTATCCTGCATAAGAGCATATAGCGCATCGTACTGTCCGACTTTGTCATATAAATAATCCATCTTGCCAAGATGCAAATAGTCGCGATAAATACTGGGTGTGTATATCTCAGCTAATAAAAATGCCTCGGGATTGCGCGATTTAATCGAGCTGTTGAGATAGCTCCATACTTCTACAGGAACGAGTTCGGCGACATCAAAGCGAAATCCATCGACACCTTTGTCCAACCAAAAATGGAGTATGTCGCGATATTTTTGCCATGAATTGGGAACATCGACACCTTTCCAAAAGGCGGCGTGCTCGCCGACGGACTTGTTGGCGTAATCTGCAGGCAGGGAGGGGAAATCAAAGCTACCGTCTGGCTTAACCCCGTAGTTTATCCGCACGGTTTCATACCAATCCCATACGCTAGGTTTTGCATGTCTTGCGCCATTACCCGTCCACTTAGCAGGGTATTCTGCGAATTGACCGTCTAATAATGGATGGGTATCAGTACCAAGATCGCGGTAGGGTTTGTCTGGAACTTCAAAGGCTTGCCCAGGAACATAGTAAAAATTATTGTCTCGCGCGTACTCGACACTGGTATCGTCACCACTTCCAAAATCATCAACCCCTGCAGGTTTACCAAGGGATTCATAACGGCGGGCAACATGATTAGGTACGATATCGATAATCACTTTTAAGCCATGTTGATGGGTGCGTTCGATGAGAGATTCAAATTCTTGCATGCGTTGCGTGACATCGACGGCAAGATCCGGCGCTACCTGATAATAATCCTTTATTGCATAAGGCGATCCCGCTCGCCCTTTAATCACGTCGGGGTCATCTTGGCTTATACCAAAGGCGGTATAGTCCGTTACAGTTGCATGGTGTAATACCCCAGTGTACCAAATATGGGTAACACCCAGTTGAGCAAGACTTTCTAAGGCTGCATCATTGATGTCGTTAAATTTGCCTACACCGTTTTCCTCAAGACTCCCCCACGTTTTGTTCGTTGTATTTTTGTTGCCAAATAGTCGCGTGAACATTTGATAAACAATGGGTTTTTGGAAGGAGGCTGCAGATTTCATGGTGTCATTTTCAGAGGGTGGGTTAGGTTGACTACAACTGGCTACTGTCATCATGGTACTGATCAGAATGGCATGGCGCATAATTAATCGCATGATATGTCCTTATTGATAAGCGATGGTAAATCGTCGCGCTTTTTGATAATCAGGGGCTTATTATAAAAAGCATGTCACTATTGTAGATTGTGAAGGCAAAAAAAATCACCGACTAGCGGTGATTTTCAACATCAGTGGTGATGACCACCGGGGCCATGAACGTGACCATGCTCAAGCTCTTCAGCTGAGGCTTCGCGAACTGATTCAATGGTGACGTCAAAGTTCAAGTGCTTGCCAGCGAGAGGGTGGTTGCCATCAACCGTCACGGTATCGCCTTCAATCGCAGTAATGGTGACAGGTACACGCCCACCGTCCTGTGTCGCAGCTTCAAATTGCATGCCTACTTCAAGCTCAGGAGCGCCTTGGAAGGCAGCCGCAGGAACTTGCTGAACCATTTCAGCGATAACTTCGCCATAGCCTTCAGCGGGTGCAACTTTAACTTGCAGGTTGTCACCAACATTTTTTCCAACAAGCTCTTTTTCTAAACCTGGGATGATGTTGCCGGCACCATGCAAATAGTGCAGCGGCTCGCCACCAGCTGAACTGTCAATAGTGTTGCCTTCGTCGTCGGTCAGCGTGTAGTGAAAAGCAACCACGCTGTTTTCTGAAATAGTCATGATATTACCTCTTTTGAATGAAGACACAGTATGACGGAAATAGCGTCGAATTTCCATGCATAGGGCTTTTAGGCGGTAGGGGTGTTTTGAGCACAAAAAAAAGGGGTCCAAAGGACCCCAAAAAATACTGCTGAATTCACTGCACATAAACTCAGCTTTCACGGAAACAGTAACAACACAGATACAACCGGTTGCACATGTGAGTACTTTACCAGTATCA